>Ga0099823_1006505_pt1 | contig 11788 bp, 4 predicted proteins | sample CowpearedBW_FD_76831 | JGI IMG/M metagenome (GOLD analysis project Ga0099823, IMG submission 76831) | Root nodule microbial communities of legume samples collected from California, USA - Cow pea red BW | ecosystem: Host-associated > Plants > Roots > Nodule | place: USA: California | collected... | reverse complement strand
TATAAATATATGTATTTCTTTTTACAAATTTTAGTGTGCAAATAGTTAAATAAATAAGTCTTAGTCTATAAAAAAATTACAACTTTTTCTTCTTTGAAGATTTAACTAATGAATAATTCTACACACAAAAAAAAAAATGAATGCATTAAAACAATCTATTTGAGAGACTTGATTTTTTATGACGGCAGAGTTTGCAACACTGAAGTTATAGCATAGCCATTCTGAAAGCTAGGGTATTAATTAACATTATCGCCATCATGTGTTGCCATGTTTGACAAACTTTATGTTTGGAACATATGAAACAGATAAGAATGGGAGAGAAGAGTTGAAATATGTTGAGAGATGAATTTCTTTTTGTAAGATTGTAATGAGATAATTTTTATTATTATTATTAATTTGATAAAATAACCTTACCCTAAAATGTGATAAAAAAAATTTTACAACTTTTTAATTGAATAAACATGTATTTTCACTTTTTTTCCCATTTGTCTGTTTCTTTGTTTTCTGCCAAATGGATCATAAAGTTAAATATCTATTTTAAGTTATATGAGTATAATTCCTATTCTAAACAGAATTATATATAAATTTCATTTTATAAATCAAATCACTCAAACGCAATTCGGTAAATGTTTAAGCAGAACATATTTATATGCGAGAGTTATCAATTAAAACATATACGCATAAAACAAAGAGTAAAACTATAACTATATGATAAAATATTAAAAGGTTTATAGTTAGTCAAAGATAAATAAAAGAATAATTTGAGTTTTAGGGGTGCAAGATTGAATATAAAGTAGATCTATAAGTAGTACATATGTAGGTTGTGAAGGAGTTTCTCAGTAAAAACTTATAAAAGACAAAAATCATTGAAAATTTCACGTCGACTCGAAATAAAGTCAATTTACAATATATAAGTGAGTGCAATCCTTTTTTTATAAACCGGTTTTGTAAAATTAAGTTAGATTTCAAGTTTATTTTTAACAAAAATCTAAAGGAAAAAAAATAAAATTAACTAGTCCATAAATTAAAATTAATGTATGGATAAGTGAATTTGTAAAACTTTTATCGCAAAACTTTTTTTAAACTTTTTATTTTTCGATTCATAATGTAAATTTAGCTAATAAAAAAGGTTAATTTTATTTTTTTGGAAATAAAAAAATATTTTTTATTACTAAAAGGCATCCTTAGTTGGAACTCTTTTAGCAAGAATGTAATTAATTGAAAGTCAGTTCTACACTACTGATGTCATTAAATTAAATTAGGTGAAAGTAGTTAAATTTTCCTTTTATATTTGAGATATTCATCATGCTCTATTTTATTAGTTGAAAATTACTACAAGTATATAAATAAAGAGAGAAAACCAATCAATAAAGGTGGTCTCACAATTTCTTATTTTTGCATTTTAATTAGTTTTAACCAATGAAATAATATGAAAAAAACGTTAAAAATTGTTATCACCATTTTTTCATATTGGGATCCATTAAACTTTATTTATTTTTGTTGTAATTGAGTATTAAGAGAGTTTTTATATATACATCTCTTTAATATAGTCATGAAATTACAATTATATGAGATTTTCATATAGAGAAAAAAAAATGTGTTTATTGTTACTTTAACCTTACGTAAGTGTATTTGAATTGGTCTACGCAATAAATTGGAGGTAAAATAAGAATAACATTCCTCACTGTGCTTTTCCTTTAACTTAAGGTAATTGTGTTTAAAAACAGTATCGTAACTAAAGTGGAGACGAATGAAGAATAGTTTCACTGAATTTCCTAAATTATCTCATTATTTAAAAAAAATAATATGTTTTTTATTCTTTAATTTTAAGTGAATTTTGAAATTAGTTCATTTCAAAACTTTAAATCAATTTAGCTTTTCATCTTTCGAAATACGTGAATTTAATAATTTTAATCAAATTTTGTTAGGTTTATTTGATGTTTCGTACGTATTTTAGGATTGTATTTGAGTTGTTTATACTGTTTGACACATTTTTGCTTTATTGTTAAGTCAAATACTAAACGCGTTTGAAATGTCAAATAAACTTAACAAAATTTGATTAAAATGACTAAATCTTCAAAAGATGAAAGACTAAATTGATCCAAAGTTTCAAAATAGACTAATTCCACAATTACCTGAAAGTTAAAAGACCAAACACATATTTAACCATTTAAAAAAATATGATATAGAATTTTAAGCCGTAAAATATTTCAAAGATAGGGAATTTACTAATAACTTTTAAAAATAATGTACGTACTAACTTGTGCTTAGCATCCACGCATCTTCTATAAGTAAGACTTTGTTTCTATAAGTGGAAAAATTAGAGTTTAACTACAAAAGGAACAAAAGAGTATTAAAAGAAAAAAATCTCAAATAGCAATTAATTTTAGAGATAGAAAAGAAAATAGTTAGTATAATAACTAATTTATCTATAAATTTATAAAATTAAAAATTATTGATATCTAAAAGAATTTATTATGAATCAAAAGTTATAATTAGTTCATGAATAAGATTCTAAATTGATGTCTAACATTAATTAATTATTAAGGTTTTGACTATATAAAAAAAATAGTATTTAAATTAATCATTAATTAATTAGATATTAATTAATTTATTTTTCTCACTCGATCGAAAGAAAACTACAAAATGTGTTTACTGAATATTTTAATTCATTGAATTGTTAGTATTGGTAGAACAGATTAATTGTATATTTTTAATCAAAATTAGACCATCATAGTCATAAACTATATTAATTGATGTGTGTAAAATATGAAATTGAATCTATCTTACCATCTTAAATTTATACCTAGATATTAAGTGCCTCGTCTTAATTATGTCCTTTTTATAAGACATTTTAATTCATTTATTTTAGTTTATTATCTTTGTGTGCCTATTTATCTATATTACACTATAATAAAAATTGTAAATAATGATCTATGTAATTAAAAATAATTGGTCACTATAATAATTTTTATTATGAATAAAAAGTCATAATTTGTCTTTAAATTGGTAACTAAAATAGTTTATATTATGAATTTGTCTCTAAATTAGTCATTAACATTAATTATCAATATTTTGATTACCAAAGAAATTGGTCTCTGATTATAAAATAGATCTTTAAATTGGTTTTTAAACAATTTTTTATCACTAATTATTTAGAACTTTTATTGTACAGTTTATTTTAAATAAAAAAAAAATAGCTTAGATCACTAGTGCAAAAATGGGATATTAGATCGGTTGTGCAGGAACCAATCTAACGATTCACGCGGTGGCAATTTTGAAAATAACTTCATTTACACTAGATCGGTTGTGTGGGGAACCGATCTAACATGTATACATTAGATCGGTTTAGCGGGAAAACAATCTAACGTTCTTTTTTTTAAAATTAAAAAAAAACACCGACGCTTTTAAATATTAGATCGGTTAGCAATATAACTGATGTAATGTTTTCTGCACAAATCTGTGAAACCCTTTCTTCTCTCTCGCGCCTCACTGTGCATCCGCTTCCATTATTCATCTGCGTTTTTCTCCACTGTGCATCATCGCCATTTTGCTCCGTTCATCGCGAAATCATTTGCTTTCTTCTCTGTTCGCCGCACCATGAAACCCTTTCCATTTTGCTGTAACGACCACCTCCTCCGCGCCACCAACGACCACCTCCACGCCACGAACCGCCGCTGTCGTCCCACCACGAAACCCTCGCCGCACCACGAACCGTCATTCGCCGCACCACGAACCGCCGCTGTCGACAGAAATCCCTGTCTCGCGTGGAAGCTATCGCAACTTGATGTTGTCGATGCCGCCACACCTCCGTTGAAGCTGTTTGAGCTATTGTTGGCGTTGCTTGACGTCCTACCTCCATTTTGAAGTTGCTTGAGCTATTGCCGCTGCCGCTTTGTTTGCTCCGTTTTCCGCCGCCGCTCTTACCTCCATTGGAAGATTACCATCACTTGCATTGATAAAGGTCAGTTCCTCCAAACTTCATTCATTACATTGAAATTGTTGGCTGCCTTTTTGGGATTTGAATCTTGGTAAATACGTTAAATTGGTTCTTGGAATTTTAGTGCACATAAAATTGGTCAGTTCCTTAAAACAATTTACATTAAAGTTTAAAGCATAAGAGTGGATTTTTTGCTTGTGGCTGGTTTTATGAACTTGATCTTGTATCAAGTTCATTCATTTATCTATTTGCAGAAACAATTAAAAATACCGATTGAGTCACTAAATATAATAAATCTAAAGTATAATTGGAAGAAATTTGCTGAACTAATTGTAATTTTAGGTGGTAAAAAAGAGTTTTTTATTATCAAATATTTGTAACATTAGTCAAAATAAAATTTAAAACCTAAACTTTAAATTCTAAACCTTAAATCTTAAACAAAACAAGTTATCTCCAATGTTTTTTTATCATTGTGTATTAATAAAGTCTCTTTTGTAAAGATTAAATGTAATCATTCGATTTACATTTATTATCTTTTGTTAATCTAATTTTTATCTATTAGTGTAAGTGTTCTATATATTTGTGATTAATGATTTCTCTATTTTGAAAATCGGAAGCTAAACTTTAAATCTAAAAGACTACTTGGAAGTGATTCCATTATTATTTTCTCTTTTTTAGAATATGGAATCATATTGGGTTAATCTATGAATAAGTTTTTGTCCATAGATTGTTTTATTTTGTTTAACTTAACCCAAGAATTCTTATTAATATTCGTCTAAGAGGACATAGAATTTAATTATTATCAAATAAAAATAGTGTTTGTTATCAAGGCACCCATACTGATACAGAAAAAAAATTCATGTTTATATAAAGATTATTTAAGATAATACATTAATGCTTTATTTAGATTATGGTGGGTGAGGTGGAAAAGAAAAGAAAAGAGGAGAAGGAAACTAGAAGAAGAGAGAAATTGTTTGAGTATAATATAACAAGAGTTGGTGGAAATTAATGAAGAATTTATAATTGATGTGACTGGAAATGAATAAAAATTAACTATTTGATTTAATTATTTCGTAAAACGTTCTTAAGTTTAGTTTATCCCATGCTTAGATTTAAAATTGTGAAATTAAATATCACTACAACAAAAAATCAATTATGATTTAAATTAGACTACAATTTTTTATGTTTGGTATATTATAAGTAATAGATAACAGTTTTTAATACGACAATACTTCTAAATCATCGTTTAAAATCTTCACAATAGACAATAGTTTTTCAGGTTGATTTTATATCTCATATATATTTTTAAACCACAATTTTACTGGTTTTGTCTACATAGCTTAAAGCAACAGATATATAATTATGAACTTTCATGATATTTATACAACATTTATAAAAATGTTGTTTATGATATATTTAGCCACATTTATTTAACTGTTGTCTAATTTAGTGTGGTCTAAACTCGTTGTAGTATATATATGATAATGAATCGGAAAAAAAAATGTCAACTTTTATCAAATACAACATGAATTTTTTATGGGTGATTTTTTTTATAAAGGGAATTTGAATATATGTTTATGAAAAAGGAATTTGCAAATGAATTTAATATAGCAACGATAAATCTCAATCCACTTAATTGGATTTAATTTGGATTGGCCTTAGATTGGATATTTTTTATTTATTTTGAAAATCCAAAATCAATGTGCATTTAACTTGAGCCAAGGCGTTTGGGAATCAGGCTGAAGGTCAACCCGACCCCAACCAAAGGTTAGCTGAGTCATCCCTGAAAGTTGGTGTGAGTTGACCCCGACAGAAGATTGGCTCGAGTCGACACCGACCAAAGATCAGATTGAGTAGATCCTAACTAAGATCAACCCTAGTCAATCCCCAACGAATGTCGGTCAAAGAAAACCTCAACCAAAGGTTGGCCCTAACCGAAGTTGGACTACATTGGTCCTAATCAAAGGTCAAGTCGGTCCTAGAGGAGTTGGGCAAGGCTGGATGTCGACCCAACTTGGTCACGACTAATTCGACCCAGAACGAAGGTCAACCAAGTCGGCCCAACCAAAGTTTGACCGAGTAGCTTGGCCGAAGTTTGATCGAATCGATCCATCTGAAGTTTGACCATGTTGGCCTGATCGATGAACAACCGAGTCGGCTTGACCAAAGATTGGCACTCGACCAAAGGCCAGTCGAGTCTACCCGATCGATGGTCAATCGATTTAGGTCGAATGATGGTTGACCAAGTTAGTCTCGAGGGAAGGTCGACCCAAGTAGGTCTCGAACAAGTTGACCCGAGCCAAATGTTGGTCGAGTCAATCCAGCTGAAGTTTAATCGAGTCAGCCCGACTGAAGATCGACCAAGTTGGATTACCTGAAGATTGGTTGAGTTCTCGCGACCACTGGTCGACTAAGTCTGCCCGACTAGAGGTTGATCGAGCCAACCCGAGTCTAAGGTCAATATGATTCAACCTTGGTCGAAGGTCCACCAAAGTCGGCCTCGGTTGACTGACAACTTGAATAAGCCCCATCCAAAATTCAGTTTGTCTCAATTCTAAACGAAGGTCGAGCTGAATAAATTAAGATCTAAAGTCGAATCAATCTAAATCAAAGGGTCGAGCCGAGTCGACTTAGTTCATATCTAATGAACCTAATAGTCAAGAATATTAGACCGATCTTATTGAATTGAATCTCAAGAACAAAGTGAATTTAATTTAGTTTTAATTCAATTTAAATTGGATTAAAATAAATCTAAATCTAGTTATCTAACTAAAATGAATATATATTAAAATTCGTATCATTTTAACTAGATTTACTATATTTAAATTATATAAACGTGACAACGTATGTGTTTATATTAATAATAAGTAATAACAATTTGTTGTTTAATAATATTATAAGATTGTTTTGCATTATTAAATAACAACAATAAAACTTTTTTTTCAATTTAACATTATGAACAAGAAATTCTTAAAAAACAAACCACAGTTAAAAAAATATTTTAAAAGCTGTATCATTAAACAAAATAAAATGAGTTAAATTTGTTTTGCAAATGACAGTTTTGTTTTTGTTTATACATGCTGAAACTGTTAGCAACTATATCCAACAAAAGAAGATAAAAGAGAATAATGATTAATGAGAAGAAAAAAGACGTTTACTAAATAGCAATGCGACAAAACCAGTCAAAAGCAACAACATAACACAAACCGAAATCAAGAATAGTAAGAACAATAATACAACATTGCAACTCTACAACCTAAATCAATCAAATCAAGAGTGCTAGCCAGCCATAAAACTGGATTTCATCATGAAAATTGAGCTTTCTTTTTATTATTTTACTATAAAGACACTATTTTAATTTATTAAAATTATTGCATTATGATCATGATTAAATAAAGCAGAGAATTAAATAAATAAATAATAATTGATGCAAATTTGTAAATATTTTAAGAGTCCGATTTCTCTGTTAAATTTTTTGTACTGTCCTCCTATGTTAAATATTAAAAATATATTATTTTGATATATTTTAAAATTTTAAAAATACAACAGATGATATACAGAAAAAAATGGATAATTCCAACTTCATTTTTTAAGCATATAGAAACCCTAAATAATTGAAGAGACTGTGGAAGACACATATTCCAAACCCTAAATTACATAATCCCTCACCCACCTTCCTAGAAGGTCCCTTGAATTGCACTCGTGCATGAACCTCACATTTTTTTCTCATATATAACCAGAATCGGAGTGACTCAAAAACCAAATCCAAAAAGTAAAATGAGAAGAACCAAACAATGTTCTTCTTCATTCTCTTCTCATTCTTCTGCTTCTGAATCCAATCCTAGCAATAATCATAATAATAACAACAATTGTGTTAGAATAAGAGGGGCATGGAGTGCGGAAGAAGATAGGATTCTCACTGGGCTTGTGGAGGCCCATGGGCCGAGAAACTGGGCCTTGATAAGCCGACACGTAAAGGGCCGGTCCGGGAAGTCCTGCAGGCTTCGGTGGTGCAACCAGCTGAGTCCCGCCGTGGAGCACCGACCCTTCACCACGCGCGAGGACGCGCTTATCTTGCACGCGCACGACCGGTTAGGGAACAAGTGGGCCGCCATTGCGAGAATGCTTCCGGGCCGGACCGATAACGCCGTTAAGAACCACTGGAACGCCACGCTCAAGCGCAGGGCCTCCCAACGACGTCGTTTTTGGGATGAACCGTTGACTGCGCTGACTCTGGCGCCGCCGGGAAGCGGCGGCGGTGGCGGAGGATGGACGGCGGGGTTCCGGGATGTGGTTGCGAGGGAAGTGCGAGAATATGTGTCTTTCTCGTTTTCCGATAAGTTGGGCTCTAACGAGAAATTATCCAAATACTAATTTTTATTCGGTAATGGAATTTATGTCGTTAAGACTTGAAGTGTTCAGAGTAAAATTTATACTATTTATTAATATAAAATTAAATTTGTAATTAATAATAAATTTTAATTATGCGGTAATTTGATATTAATATAATATTATAAAAACTAAGAGAAACTCATCTGTCCACATTACATAAGAAAAATAAAGAAAATAAAATAAAGAAATGGTTATTATGACCTAATCATACTTAGTAAAACAATAAAAATAAACTTGTAGTGACTGAAAATTGATATCCTTTTCATATATAAATTTATTTTATTCCATAAAAAAAACTTTTTTAATTAGTGACATTTTTTTGTTTAAACACAAAATTTGAAATATAAGAAATGTATTATTGAATTGTGCATTGTTATTAAATTACAAACCAATTTATTGACTTCTATAGATAATTTTTCTTAGTTGATAACACAATTTTTTTTTCTAAATGACAGATATATTAATACACAAGTTCACACACGTATATATAATGGCCAATATATTTATTTTTTTCAGATTTTTGCTCCTCTTAACACCAACTTATAAGTTGGGACCTCCTTAAAATAGGACAACAATTAAACTTATCCGAGTTACAACTTTTATTAGTCACATTATACATTATATTTTTTAAGAGTGTTTATAACTAAATCATATTGTTTTATACTACAATAATATTTTTAATTATCAACAAAATTTTATTGATCGAAGTAAATTTGTTAAGAAAATTTGTCAATTAATTAAAATTTAAACAATCTATGAAAATTTTGGTAACCAGTGATCTATTCATAAAATATATCGATTAATTAGAACTTTTATTATTGAAGAATTTGTCTATTATTAAATTTCACATGTAAAATAGTTGTCAAAATTTTTGTTTTAACCATTTTATCGTTAAATCTATTAGTAAATTCATCAACGATGAATTTTGTTTAGAAATCAGTCAATAAATATATTGATAATTAAATATTTTGAAAATTCATTATTAAATTCATCAGTATCTTATTTTTTTAAAACTTTTAAATAAAATGGATACCAAATTTCCAACCAAATCCAAGAAAATATTTTTATAAATTAATTGGTAATGAGTAAGAAAAAGAAAAGAAGTGGGAGGAGGAGGGAAAGAAGGAGGATAAGGAAGAGGAGGAAGAGGTAACGATGACAACAATACAACGACGACAATGATGAAGGAGTGATGGATGTCACATTGATAGCAACAAAGGAGAATGAGGAGAAAAAATCAATGTCATTCCAAAAAGAGAAAGAAAACCAAATCATAATTTACTAACAAATCTTACTAACCGGTATAAATTCATCGGTGATTACTAACAAATTTATAGTTGTAAGTAATTACTAGCAAATTCTTTTATCTATCAATAAAATTTATTGACAAACATTTTATTGTCAAAAATTTGACAAACAATTTTTGTTTACTGAGAAATATTTTTATTATCAAATTTTATCTTTCGGTAATTTCATTTTTCTTATAATGTTAAATCACTAAATTAATAATAAAAATGTAAAATACTAAAAAAAAACCTAACTAGACAAAATTTAACCATCATGCTTTTATATATATTTCTTCTTCTATAATGTTGCCTTATAAGCATCTAACTTCGTGGGGTAAATGCATAAAACTCGCATGATTCACATTTTTTAATATAAGTAATAGTGTTCCCACAATGTGTTTTGATGGGGATATTTACAATTTTTCAAGAGTTTAATTGAATTTTATCTCTTTTAAAAAAAATATTCTTTAGATTATTTGTTTAGACAAACAATTTTCTTTTATGAAAAAGAGGAGTTTAATTATAACTAAATATAAAAGTGTATTTAAACAATATTCAATAGTTCAATAATATAAATAGATGACTTTTTTTTGTCAATATTAGTTGAGGTTATTCTTCAATCAAAATTTGTCAGATATCATCAACTAAGTTAACAAGAGTTTTTTACTGGTATTGGTCGATACTTTTTTAAATGATATCGTCTATAGTTAATTTGATTGACAATAAGTAAAAATATTGTCTTTTTTTTCAACTTTTTCTTACGAATGTCAGTTAAGAAATTTCATCAATATTAACCCGATTAATCATAATTAAACTTTATCAAAAGCTTTTCCATTTGACATTATAAAGAAAGACTTTGATCAACTTTTGACAAAAAAACTAACACAATGATGTCCTTTGGAAAATAATTTTTATCAACATCAAAATAATTATGAGAGACATTAGTCAAAAAAAAAATAAAAAAACTCACATTAGTAGAAAAAAATTAATTTTGTTAACATTGATTGAAAACACTCTAACTAATATAGGTCGATAAATAACTAATATAGGTCGATAAATAACTTTGACCAATATCGACAAAAAATAATTTCAATAATGTCAATTGATAAATAACACCTATCAATATTGATAAGAAAACCCTAACTTAAATTGACCAACAAATAGTTATATAGTTATATTATTGTAGATAAAACAACTTTGGCTAACGTGGAATAAAAATAACCCTCTCAATGTTAACTATTAAAACCCATATCTTTGGTAAACAAATAACATCAATTTACTTTGTTAAGAAGATAATTTTGTTTGATATTAATAAAAAAATTCAATAACTCGTTATTTTAAAATTTTGGGTTGAAAGTGATGTCAATCATTTACATGGGTTAGATTCGGGTCTCACTAATATTATATCTCTTTAACGATTATTTTCAAAAGATTCATCAGCACCAATGATCGGTCTTGGTAATCAGTTCAGACAAGTTCCTATATTGGAAGTCTACCTAAAGATAGGTTGGACAAACATGTTCCATCATAATGAATGGCGATACAAGTAAAAATCAGCATATCTCTACTGATTCTTTCTCAAAACAATTGATCTGCGTTGCTGGTTATTTAGTTATTTTTTCAACAACAATGATTAAGGTTTTAAAAAACTAAAACCCCATATTCAAAATCATACAAATTTCAATGAATTATTTTATTGATTTGATTTGTATGGATTTTGAGTTTTTATTTGTATTTATAAATACCATTTTCATAAAATAATCTCATGCAATATGTAGGACTTTTGTACTCCAATATTCAGACTTTTCTCGATTTGAACAATGATATCAAAGAAGAATTCTCTTCCCATTTAAAACATCTTTTATAAGTCCAATAACTGTTTTTCGTTATTATTTTGGGTTAATGCTTTATTTTCGTTATCGTAGCTTTGTCATGATTGAATTTAACAACGTGATTTAAACTTGTTTATGGTGAACAAATTGAACACGTACCTATTAAGAATTATATGAAAAACAACAAATAAGGAAATCTTTTCAAAAGAGTTATAGAGTCTTGGAAAATGTTACAGTGCTAAATATTTATGTCAAAAATTATATATATATATATATATATATATATATATATATATATATATATTTATATATTTCTCAATTATATAAATTTTCATTAT
>Ga0099823_1006501_pt1 | contig 11790 bp, 8 predicted proteins | sample CowpearedBW_FD_76831 | JGI IMG/M metagenome (GOLD analysis project Ga0099823, IMG submission 76831) | Root nodule microbial communities of legume samples collected from California, USA - Cow pea red BW | ecosystem: Host-associated > Plants > Roots > Nodule | place: USA: California | collected... | reverse complement strand
CATGAAACTAGAGACTTCAAAATCCAAAGCAATTTCCTTCTTTTCCCTTTCGTGACTAACCCTATTAGTAGAAATCGACGCAGAAGATAAGAAAACAGTAGAAAGAGTGACTCCAGACATAAGGGGCTTCATTTCATAGCAGGAAAGAGCAGAAGAATAATGATGACAAGTACCTGATAACGGAAGTGAGGCAGTTGCTGGTATGTTGAGAGTGGATAGGATAGGAAATGTAAGCAAGAAAGAGTGAGTGAGTGAGTGAGTGAATGCGTTGGAGAACACAATATTGTGTGTTTAAAAGGGAGTTTGGAGGAGGAAATCAGAAGAAAGTGAAAAAGGGTAAAAGGGAAAGCGAGCCCAGCAAGTAGGAAGAGAGGTAGGAAGCTTCCCGTGGAACTCTTTTGGTTGGATATTGGATGGTTGACACTTGAGACACTATCATGTGATGACAAGGCACACGCATACACCACACACCACACACCCGTGTGTGGCTTCTTAGTCTTAAAAACATAAATCCTGTGCCGTTGGATTAGATAACAAGTCATAAGTCGTTGACTTTGGATAGTGGCCTTGGGGTGGCTAGCTACCTATGCTTTGGATTCGGGTTGAAAAAAGAGAAAAAGGGTGCACTCAGCACGCAAACAAAAAACCGCTGGGGTAATAGTTTAATGATTTTAGGTTGCATAAAAGAAAGAGAAAGGACCACCGAGTTGTTTCAAAGTGGATATCAGCAATGTCAATTTTGTCAAAGGGAAGAAGGGTTGGGTTTTGTCTGAAACTCGTGCGGTTTTCGGCTGACCTTCCTAGAGCAAAAGCAAGAAGCAACCATCTATTTTTGCTTCCTTTTCGCTCCTCGTTGAAGAATCTTTGTCTTCTTTTGGTTTTGCTGTGTTGTTTTGTACAAGTCAATGCTCAAGCCCCATCCACAAGACAGGTATTTTTTATTGCAACAAACGAAAGGGTTTAGATTAGTGTGGGAAGGGCAAATGTTGAAAAGCAAAAGCAGTTAATTGTGGTGATCTTTTTCTTTTCTGTTCCTCGTGTGCTTTCACCTCTACCAGATGCTCGCACAACCAAAAGCCGCTAAGGTCTTAATCCACGCATCATACAACACAACCTCATTTTGTTTAATTAGCCTTTACCAAAACAAGGACAAAAAGCCTCTCTTCAACTTTCGCCATTGAATCTTCACAATTAGAGAAACAGACACTAAGATGTTATTGTACAAATTTATATACAAAACATTTCTCAATTGAAAAAGATATTCTTAAATGTAACTTTAAACATTATAGTGTTTTGACTTCTTTTAGGAAGCTGGAAATTTCCATGGATGCCATTTTATAATGTTCGATTTAGATCTGTATCACCACTTCCGAATAATATCATTTGAGTGTGTAATTAATTAATTCAACAAACATTTATGCATTGGCTCTACAGATATTAAAAAATTGACTTTCAAAATAATTAAACCAAAGAGATAAAGACAAAAAGGATTATATTCTATGAGAAAAAACAGATCAGGAAATCCATCTAGAACTGTTACAAATAAGATCCAAGGTTGTTGCAAATAATGAAACCCCGGACAAAAATTTCCCAACTCACCACCTTTTTCGATGATGGGATAATTAAATGATAAGAAATAACAAAAAAGCTGCACCAAGATGCCAGCTGATATTTTCATTTCCTTTGTCATTTCAGTGGGAAGAACCGATGCCAGAAAATTGTTTGCCCTCGTCTTCAACTGGAATAGAAGACTCGTTTGCACTCACGTATCCATTACCATAATATGTATTATCTTTAGCTGTAATCAGCTTGTCTTTCGCCACAGCTTTGTGTTCTAAATCTTCCACGTTTCGATGATCCCTTGAAACGGAAGAATGCTTACCGAAGGAAGAGTCCTCGGGTGAACCAGGACAAGAACCAGACGACCTAACCATATCAGTATTATCTTGCTCGCCTGAAGTATCTTCAAACGATCTGTCCGTTATATCTACATCCCCCAAATCGATGACGGCTTGAGAAATAGGCACAGATGTTGATTCAACAGCACTACAAGAAATTTCATTACCGATACCAGTTGAATCAACATTGGTCATGCCCGTATCCTCAAACTGCTCTCTTTTGGCTTCTGAGTTCAGTCCAGCACAAGACTCGCCGCAATCATAGGTGGAAGAAACTTTCGATTCTGGACTATAATCAGATGGCAAAACCTCAGAACCTCTACAAGTTAAAGTCTTCATTTCCGAAAGGAGGCAGTCATCTTGTTGAGTTTGTCCAGACTCCACTTCCACTTCTGTTGTTTGAACTTCTGCTATCCCTGAAGATTCACTAGTTTGAATTTGAAGGCCTGATGGCCGGGCACTACACCTGTCCAGGATCAAATCGAAAATCACTATTCCACTCTTTCAAAAAAGGAACTAAAAAATATTATGGCAATGACAGAGCACAATGAAAGATGAAGCTTGACAAAGAAGTAAACACCGGAACTAAATCCCTAACTTAAACAACTGCCTATCAATGAGTTTCATGAGAATGCATCATTAAAAATTGTGGCTGACATTACCTAATCAATTAAATGGATTAAGAAACCTCCAGTAAATTTGGTCCAAGATGGCAGGGACTAGATTTATAATTTAAAATGCAACTTAAAGCCAGGGATCAAATTAACGGATAGTTACCAAGTTGAGCAAAATACGGCCCATATTAGTCATCAAAATCACCTAAATTTGTACTCACGGGCTCAACTTGATACAATGTTTACAAAAGCCAGCTATTTGGGAAAGAAATATCATTCAGAAGAAGTGAAAATACAAACCACGAATACTCTGAAATTATTGGTGCGTGACAGAGAAACAAAGAGAGCATTAGCCTTTAACCGAATCACAAGAATACCTGCTATACAAAAGCATATATGCTCCCTCAGAAAGTACCTCTTCCAACTCCACAGTCGTAACCTGAGAAATGTAATGGAACACAAATGAGGATACTGACAGACTGGCAGTTCAAGCACATTAGACAGGGTACTCGGTGACCAAAAAGAAAAATATTCAAACTTGGACAAGGAGACAAAGAAATCTACCTTCCAGTCATCAATCCTATACCAGTTCCCCAGGAAGTCCTTGATATAGCAGATGTAATGACCAAAAAATGAAGCATTTAGCATATCAATATGTACTACAACACCATACAGCTTATAAACGTCAGATCCATCTCCAGCTTCACTCATATAAGGGCTAAGATTTAAAGTCTCAGGGAAGGCTATTCTCTTGTTAAGCTTCCCAAACCTCCCACTCTGCATGTGCACAACACCCCAAAAAAAGAAATGAGAAAGTTGATAAAAAATAGTTAACAGTTCAAGCCTTTCATGCTTCTGTATACTAGTAGGCTGTATGTAAGTCTAGATGATATTAGTCAGACCTGAAATCTTTTCAAGGCGACTGTAAGAATATTTGGAGCGCATTTCACAGTAAGGCGTTTCCATGCCTTGACATAATCCTTGCACCTGACAAACAGCGGGAAACTTCTTTAACAACAGGATATTCCTAACAGAAAAAAATACATTACCAAAAGCACATATTTGAATTATATTTAAATTGACAACTTACTTTCCACTATTGAAACTTTTCCTATTTATAATTTTTTTGCCAAATTGTAAGTCTCAGCTATCCAAATACACGCATCAAAATTTTAAAGAATAAAAATAAAATCAAAAGCCTCCATTAAGCAGGGAACAAACTTAAATGAGAAATCTGGTATCATCGGACCAAAAAGAAACTGCTAAACTAAACATAATTTTATGGTTGATTCTTAAGAAAAACAAATTTTGCTCTACCCATAAAACTACAAATCATAGTCATAAATCAACTTAATCTTGTAATTTGACAGGAGACATCATATAATCACCACCTTCCAAATTCTTTAATAAAAGCTAAACCAAGAACACAAATAACTTAAACTCAATAACATCCATAATTGATCCAATAAATGTTTGTAATTTAATAATTATCATTTTGCATCAAAAGTAAGGAGACAGGTGACAGTACAATATGGTTCTATCATAGTTACATTATAAGCTGACATCTTGGTTATCAAAATTAAGGGCTGAGGTAAAATTTATGTAGATGAGACTAATACAGTGACTATATTATAGACATTCCATAGTTCCAAGCCCAAATATGGAATTCAGTTTCGAATATAATAATTTAGTTAAGTTATTACATTGTTAATAATTTAGTTTTTTAACTTATTATTGTAGATGGTTTACTGCAACAGAACATCGTTGTGAACTTAATGTTCTCCCCAGACTGAGGACATCTAAATTCCCTTTCAATTCATAATCTAAAATCATCACGTTATCATCCACATTCAATTCATCAAACTACAAAAACAGTTATTATAATTAATATTAATTTTTGAGGATGCTGACATCAATGGCAAGAAAATATTTGCAATGTTATATTAAACATTGGTATGGTACATGGTACAAGTATATTTCAATATGAAGAGTAACCTTACCCCTCACATTTATACATATTCTCCCCATCAAGTGGCTCCCTGGCAGTAAACTGATCTAGACATTCCTCCAAGGAGGCAGCATCTCCATGAATCTCAACTGTCAAATCCATCATATTTTCATACTGTTTTGAAATCTTTTCACATTTTGTGCAAACCACCTATTTAGTTTCAGCATAAAAAAGAATAAACAGACAGCCACATCCATGTCAGTATCAAAATAGAGAAATGCATTATTTTGACATTATATAAAGGCTTTATTCCCGAGTACTGTAAAGGTTTCTTCCATTGATTCCATATTGCAGAATAAACTCAAAATCTAAAGTTTTGATAATTGAAGGAAGAGAAACAAAATTCGCCCTCAGCCAATTTCATGAAAGAGAACGGAACATTTCAAACTAGAGACTTTGGGGGCCTATCTAAGTATCCATGTCTGGTTTAGTCTTTGTTTCTTTGCTTTTGAAATCAATTCTGTAAAAAACAGAACTTTCAAACAGTTTTGTGGAACCAAATGTTTTTATAAGAAAATTGGTTAGGTAATTTGATTTCCCTTGTTCTAGAGATTGAAATTGTAAATAAATATCATCGTTATCAGTAATCATTTGTAGTTCAAAACAGAAACCAAGTAGGATATTAAATTACTCTAAAAAGTAAAACATTAAATAAAGATGCAAATTATGGACTTCCAGCTCTTAAGCTAGACAACCAATAAAGTTCAAAGACAGATGAGAAAAAATAAAACAAATTTCACTTCATCCCAACCAACATAATCAGTAATAATTTTATTTGCATTATACATGTAATGAAACAATAGAAAAGTAACAAGAAAAGCTTATTTCAATCTGATTAAATGTCCAACCTCAGATTGTAGACGGCCGCCAAATATGTGTTGAATAAGGGTAGTCTCCTGGAGGTTAGGAGGGACAGATTTTTCTCCACCAAACTCATCAAGGCACACAGATTGCATGGTATCAATGGAAAACCTACAAAGAAAAAGTATTGGAAAAATTACCTTCTACGTTTACCAAACAAAATATAATATAAAAGATAATTAAAAACAGAGAATGAACACTTCACCACAAAATGTGAAACGATAATGTTAGAAGGAAAAACAACCTCATAAACTCATGAGCATCCTCTTGTCTTCCATAGCCCAGAGTACCACCAATATTAGGCAATCGAGAGAGAATATTCGTAGGAGAAAACACCTGTGAACTTTGCATTGTTCTTTCAACATGATTTTCAAATTCACATAGAAAGCACCAATCATTACAACTGCCTGGAGAACAAAAAATGATGACATAAGCATGAGGAATAGTTGAGTTCACAGCAAAAAGGTCTGAGTTATGATATTACATTCTCGACGGTGACCCTTCTCCAACAAGTAGGCAACAAGTGGCCTTGTGAATGAGAGGCACTGAAGAACCACATTTGCAAAGCAACTAAAAAATTGCAATAAATGTAGATTATTTTCCATATCCTATTATTGTAAATATCACCAACAGTGCAATAAAGTTGAAGCTCAGTCATGAAAATGAACAAACCTGTTTCCACAATTCAATAGCCCACAAGGAGGAAATCCTAGCTTGTTCCAGTTAAAATATTTGACAAATTCATCATAGGGAAAAAGAACCTAAACAAGACAAGGCATTTGCATGTGAGAAAATAAACCAAATTTAGCCCTGTAAACAAAATAACATCAGAGACTCAGGCACTTTGGGAAGGCTCCAGAAGGAGTCAGCCACTTGTGCTGATTGAGCTGTTCCTTGGGTAAAGGGCACAACATTCTAACGTGACTCCCAAATATCAAGGGTCTAAAGACCCAACCCAGAACAAAAAAATCAAGAGCACACCACTGTTGCCTTACGAAGTTGAGGAGAGGCGCACCTTTGGTAACTGATTGATTATTACATAAAAATCCTAAAAGCCCAACATTTTCCATCCTGATTATTGAAGCTAAAGGGGTAAAACAATAAAACTAACAACTTTGGTCTTTCAGGTCCCTTACCAGCAAGTAGATTAAGGTTTTGCAAATTGGAAATCATAACATATAAGACTAACGCAAATAGGCACACATTAAATAAGGAAGAGTACCAGAAAATAGTCATATGTATTAGTATTTTCCTTTTTTTAATCAGTAACCATAGTAATATATGCTTATTGCCTCGTGTATTTACTCATAAGGAAGACAAATGCAAAACAGCCACAACTGTTATTTTTCCCTTTTCTTAATAGTAAATCATAATCTTAAATTCTTATTATCTTGTGTATTAACCTAATAAGGAAGAGTAACGCAAAATAGTCACATGTATTAGTATTTTCCTTTTCTCCCCCTGACTCGAAGATTTTCTTTACTACGCTGCATGCATTTTGCACATCATCCTCAAGGCAATAAAACCTAGCACCTCAGAGTTTCCCTTCCCTTTCACAAACAACAGTAAGCAAAGCACATAACATGAATTTGTAATTACATCAATAAAAGAAACTTACATCTTTAGGCTGCTTAATTGGCCTATAAATTGTTCCACGGGCAGGTATCAGCGCAATAGCTGAAGAGCTCTTGCCCCCAGCAGCAGAAGACTTAAACCCACGATTAATTACCCCATTTTGAGCCGGGCTTCTTGCACCAGCTTGGTGAAAATCCTTGCATACTATTTTATGCCCAGACCTCCAATGCGACTGCTGGCATTCTTGGGAGCTGCAAAATCCACATAAACATAAACAAATTAAATCTAGCCACCCCTCCTCTTTCCCGTTCGAATACCAAAATTTCTTAAATATATATATATATATATATATATATATATGGAAACACGTCAATTTTTTCAGCAAATACCCACATTCATTTCACACCGCATAACATAATTAATATTAAGTAACAACCAAAACTTTCCAAAAAAAAACTACATCCTTATTTCGTTGGTAACTATGTCATTAGTACGAAATATCTACCAATTTTATCAATGACTAATCACTACATGAGATTCTAACCACTTTTAGTATGTAGGCGTATAATTTACATCCACGATACTCCAATTCAAAACTTTACTAAAAAAATCCAAACACAGTTCCAGTACTACTCAAACCACCAACACAATTGTGCATGCTCTAAATTACCCCAACATCAAATAAATACATAGATAATACGTAAATAAATTAAAACTAAATAAATAGATAAATTAATTAATTAACTAATAAAACTCCTAGTAACGTTAACGATCACATTGGTGATTAAAGAAAGGAACCGTACCAATAAAGAACCGCTTTGCAGCGCGAGCACTTCTTGGAGGAGGGGGTGGCGCAGACGGCGCAGAGAGAATCATCGGCGGAGGATAGAACGCCGGGCATTGCGTCGAGGGCGTGGTGTTGGTCCCCTTCGAAATTGGCGTCGACCTCGAAGTACTTGGAAGCGGTGGACTTGACGAAAAAGTTAACCCCTATTGCCACGACGACCACAGAGAGAAACAGCTGCAGGAACCAATTCAGATCCCACGACACTCCAACCACAACAAGCATCTACGTCGTCGATTGCGTCCCTACTCCGATTCTAGGGTTTTTCCATCGATCACGCAATACATCACATCCTCCAATTAGGGTTTTCTCCTTCTTCAATATACTTATATTCCTCTTCCAATCTTATATCTTCTTCTATCTATCACACACACACACTCTCTCAATTTCTGTTATTTGTATCAAGAACTTCGATATGAATATATAATAAAAAAATAATCAATTTATTATAACATAATAAAAATAATAATAATAATAATAATAATAAATATTTATGATATATATTATAACTGTTTTATCTTCTTACTTTCCTGTGACACTTGTGCTTCTTTGTAACTGAAACAATGAATGCCCCATCATGTGGGAATCCATTTTGGGAAAGAGAAAGGAAAGCGTGATAGTAATAAGATCCTTATCAACAACAAAAACAGAAAAGTGCCAACAAATTATGAAATTATTATTATTTATTAATGATTTTTGTTATGGATTATTAACTTATGATTAAAATTGAATAGTCTTCTGCTCCTAAATTACATTGAAAAAGTTATAAATTCCTAAAAATATAATTTTAAAAATATGTGTATATTAATTTAGATTGATATTGTTTTACATGTGTGTTTATTCGTATGGAATTCTTTATTTTTCCTGTTGGTTTTTAAAGTTAAATTATTTGTCTGTTGTTTATTTCCTAATTACCTCCTAAAAAAATTCATATATTGTTTTTGAATTTAAACACAGTATTTATATTATATACAAGATATTATGCAATACATTCAAAATATTTAAAGATAATATTTTATAAAATAAAAATTATAAACATATTTTATTATATTTTTAAAGATATTATAATATAATAATTGATTATTTGATATTTTTAAAATATTATAATATATAAATTAATTATAATATCTCATTTATATTATTCTAATATAGATAAAATCTTAGGAAAAATCTAATAAGAACACAGGGTGTTATTGTATTAATTAATTAATTAATTAATAATAATAATAATAATAATAATAATAATATACAATATCATGCATTTATTTTTAAATAAAAAATGTGAATATTATTCGAAGAAACTTAAAACAAATATAGTTTTTTCTAATATTTATAAGAAAAAACAAAACTTAAAATGATTGGTCTTTATTAAAAGGAAGTATTAATCGATTATATCAGACTTTGATTATATCAGACTTAAAATTAATTTGATGAATCTAGTATAACTGAATTTAATATTTTAAAATTTATATTCAACTATTTAATTTATTTGGTTAATCGAATTCCAGTTACATGTTAATTGGGTCAATTTTTTGGATTGCATGATTATATTAAATTAAATTTTAAAATAATTAATTTTGTTCAAATAAATGCTGTAAATATGGTGTTATAGATACTTTTAGTTCATCATTTATTCCTACTTAAACAAATTACATTATTAAGGAGGTAGCAGTGGATAGATCAAGACATGTTGATGATAAATTCTTCAAAAAGTTGACAAGTGGTCACTAAATTTATGAAGAATTTGAGTTTAGGGTAAAGTTTTTTAATGAACTTATTTATGCACTAAATTATGTTGCCCAATCGACAAATAACATGTTAGTAAGAAAAAAATCATCATTGATTCTATTTTCTTTAGAGTTGGTCATTTAGAAAGAAAATGAGAATGTTAAATAAGAGAGATTTGATATCTCCTTTATTGAGTTAGTAGTGTTGAAATGACATTGACATACTTTAAGTGATGAGTTGTCACCTAGGCAACATGATATGTTTTATATTTGTAAGTATTGATATATGTATATATTTATGAATTGGATGAGATGAAAATTAAATTAATATGTTTGATGCAACTATATGACATGTATTATGTTGTATATTGTGTGATGTTTATCATAACCTATATTTTGGTTATCATATAAGTATAAGATCAATTTTAGCTAAAAAAACATAATTTATTTTAAGATTAAATATGTTTTTAGTCCATTAACTTTTAGTGAAAAATTGAAATTAGTCTTTTTTTTTAACTTTGGACCAATTTAGTTTCTCATTTTAAAAAATGTGTGGACTTAGTTATTTTAACTAAATTTTGTTAAGTTTATTTAATGTGTCAAACATATTTTATGATAGTATTTGAGTTGTTTACACTGTTTGACTCATTTTCGCTTCAATATTAACTCAAATATCATTTGAACTATTTTTTAAACGTCAAATAAATTTAACAAAATTCAATTAAAATAATTAAATTGATGTATTTTTACGGTTGGAGAACTAAATTAGATCAAAGTTTCAATAACTAATTACAATTTTCACTAAAAATTAAGGAACCAAAAACATATTTAACACTTTATTTTAATCTAACAAAAACATTTATCTACATTATGTCAAACCAACGACTTTTCAACCACAATCAAGTGAACATCCTAATCTTAATCAAGATAATAATGTTCTAGCTAAATTATGGAGAAAATATGAAGGGATAAAAGAAATAAATATTAAAAAAACAAGAGAGTTTAAGTATATTTGAAATCTTAATTTTTAAATAAAATTTAAAATAATTAAATTGTAAGTAATTAAATCACTTTCACATAAAAAAGAATCCATTTCTTTCTATAAAAAAACTTTTGTCACAAAAATATCTTAATTTTTCTTTATAAAAATAAATTATACCCTATAAATCTTCATAAAAAAAAAATTAACAACATAATATGTATGTACATGGTAGAGTACACTAGATTTCTAATAAAATGATAATTATTGTCAACGTGTTTAGATTAGATGTAAAAATACGATAAGAAACCTATGTATGGTTTATTAGCTAAAATATATGGAAACCTTTTAACTAAATCTCAACTCATTATTTTTTAATTCTTTAGCTCGAACATTGCTTTTTATTTTGAAGAGATTAATTAACTAATTAACTAATGACTACGAAAACAACAAAACCTATTATAGATTTCAAACATTTAAGCATGCTCTAAGTGCATTTGTGAAATTGAATTATCATTGTGATATTAGGACAAATATTCAATGAGTCTGTATCCATCCTTCTTTCAATTTCTAAATAATGTCAAACAATTAATCATCATTTAATGTCAAATTATTTAATATTAGAGTTAAATATGTTTTTAATTTTCATGACTCAGAATTATTTGTCTATGTCCAAACTTTTGATACATCTTGCTTTATAAACTTTATAAGTAAATCAATATAATCCTTTAAGCGCGTTGCCTTTTTTTATGAGGAGTCAGATGTGACGATAAAAAAAATTCTATTTATTTATTTATTACAATATACTTATAAAAATTTAGAGGCAAAATTATACACTAATATATAATTATATTTAAAATATTAATATTTATATATACATATATATATATATACATATATATATATATATATTTACAATATTATATACATCTTATATTTACACAGTTTAGTACATCTTATATTTCCTATACTAGAAGGGGAAAAAGTATTATTTATTTACAGTTTTCCCTCATATACTGGCTTTCAAACAGGTGGAGGGAAAAGGTTATGGATAGGTTCACTTGGATTGTTGGGGGTAAATATTCACTGCATTGGTTTGCCATGCATTTCCTAGAAAAACAGCCACAATGTCAACGAAGAAGGGATCAAGCATGTTGGGAGCAGCCATCTATAATAATGTTATAAAATTTTGTTTTTCACACCCAATCATAAAATAGGGAAGTGAGACAAATATCACATAAAAAAATATAACATATCATAATAAGATAAAATGAAATGAAAATT
>Ga0099823_1006500_pt1 | contig 11792 bp, 3 predicted proteins | sample CowpearedBW_FD_76831 | JGI IMG/M metagenome (GOLD analysis project Ga0099823, IMG submission 76831) | Root nodule microbial communities of legume samples collected from California, USA - Cow pea red BW | ecosystem: Host-associated > Plants > Roots > Nodule | place: USA: California | collected... | reverse complement strand
TATAAATAACTAAAAGTACAATATTTTATAACATAATTATTATAATTGAAAATAATATAATTATTTTAAATCTTTTTGAAAAATACAACTCGAAATAGAAAATGAGTTTAAATATGAATTTCAAGTATTAAATGTATATTAAATAAAAATTTAAATATTTGTAAATGCAATGTTAATTAAAAACAATTGAACAATTAAAATAATAGAATAAGAACTTGAATTGTATCATTGAAAAGTGAGAAATTTTGTAGACAATAATTAAAAGGTGATTAAAATTTCAAACTCTAAAATGATGACCAATTTTACACTGATGACGACATCTTTTACATAGTGGTGGGTTGTGTCATTGTAACTGATGTTGTTGCCGTTCAAGAATGTTGAGTCCATATAATACAAAACACCATAATAGACAAAATTTCTAAATGGTTTTCTATGATAACAAAATACTATATAGAAATAAAAATATAAGTGGTTATTGATCTTACATGTTTAACACTACAAATCTAAGTTAAAAAAATGTGATAATGCCTATATATGAAATATTTTTGTTTTAATTACTCAAATAGTTAGATATGGAAAATAACCTTTTGTGTTAAAGTGTTTACACTATGATACTTTGATTATCTAACATGTTCTTTTGTAGACTAACAAATATTTATCAAGTTAAAAATCATCAAATGATATATGATTAGTCTATTCAAAATAACTCGGTTAGATGATACATCAATTTACTCCATCAGACACTATAGGATCAACAATCAAATGATACAATTAGACAAAATAATGGTCTTTTAGTCAAAGTTCACATTTGTACTAATCACATGATATAGTAAAGTGAATTACTAGACACCCCAAAAGAATGAGATGACTAGAAGACTCATTAATGAATCAAAAATACTATATATGTTTAGATGATACAAGATCAGAAGAAAAGGATTAGACGATATGAGTACAACTCATTAGATGATACAAACTTCATCTATAAGATGATATAGGTTTAACTACCTATCAAATGATAAATTTTTGACTTCCTATCACACGATACAAGTTTGACTACCTACCAGACAATATAGGTTTGGTTACTTATTAAATGACATGATTTTGAACTTATTAGACAATATGAAGTTGAACTATTCATCATACGACTACAACATATCGTCTGACACATTAATATTATTATCTGGTTGAATTTATCTATTACTTTGCTAATTTTCAATGGTTTATCTTATGAACTAATTGATAACCACAATGATAAAAGAATCTTTAGAAAAAGAAATTAATCTTATTAGCAAAGATTTGTGTTTAATTAAAATTGCTTCAAATTTAAAACGAAATCATTGCAAAATCAAATATCAGTGATACTGAAGTATTCAATAGTTATATGATTTAAAGACTTTAAATGAAGAAATATAAATATAGAAGTTACATAGAGAAATCAATCAAAAGAAGAAATCTACGTTCAATGAATTTTAAAGAGAAAACGTTGTAGCATGTGTTGAAGATTATATAAGAAATTCCCTTATCAAGTACTAAATATGAAGATAATTAATCCCAAAGTTACATCAGTCATTTACTTATGATGAAAATCATTCATCGTAAACAAATGTCTCTGTGTTGCCACAATCATTTACATTAAAAATGGAAGAAAGACAAAAAGAAGAAAAGATCCAAAAAAAAGAAGGAAAGAATCAATGAGAAAGGAAAGAATAAAAATCCTTCAAGATTATATCAAAATGAAGATGTTGATATGAAGAAAATTAATCTGAGAAGATTCAAAAATAAAGAAACCTCAATAGTTATATTCGCAACACGTATATAAAACAAGCCCAAGTTGAAGAACAAATAGATCATATTATTGAAGATATAAAGAGTAGTAGAAAAAGATATTTACATGAACACAATAGTAGAGAGCAAGAACGAGAAAAAGGAAAAAAGAAGATATATCAAGAAGTTGTGCATTTACAATGTCTATAAACCATCATCAAGTGTGTTAAAATCAATAGTCTAAACTGAGTGAAAACAATAGGTGTGTGATAAACCTTTGTAATATTTTTCACTTTGTGAAGTATACCTAGTGAGCGTAAATTATACTCTCATGTTTTGAGAGTGTTTCTCATTATTCCATTGAGAGTTCTTGGTCTTATGAGTATATTAAAAATGTGTTACTTAGATAGGTTATACTTATGTTACCTAGAGAGGTTGATGCTTGTGTTATCTAGAGAGGTTGATACTTGTGTTATCTAGAGATATTGTACTCATGATACCTAAAAGATTGATACTCATCTATAATCAATTGTAATTGATTAGTGAAACCTCTTAAGTGATGTACTTAAGAGAGATTGGACGTAGCATGTGTGTTTTTGTGAATTAGTATAAAATTATGTGTATGTGTGTTCTTTATTTTATATCTTCTAGTCAAGTATATCTATGTGTGAAAAGCTTTTAAAATATCTATAAGATTTATTCATTCCCCTTCTAGAGCCCATTTGCACTATTTTAACATTGACACCTAATATAACACATAAAAATATAAACATTTGAACACAAACACATGTTAAGATAAGTGTCATTCTATAACCACATGTTGACATGTGTCGCATGAAATACATGCATATCAACATGTGGTTCAACTCATGTCATTCGAAACACACACATCGACATGTGATATAACTCATGTTAATGTAAATGCATGAGCATTAACACTATTACCGAGCCATTTAAAAAAAACAAATAATAATTATTTTTAAATAACTTTGTTTTTACTTTCTAATCAATTAAAACTTATTCTCCATATTTTTAATTAATTATTTTAATTTACTTTGTTCTAAAATTAATTTTATTTTATTTTTCTTATTCTTATTCTTATTCTTTTAGTTTTTCTTGCCTTTCCACCTAACACACAAAATAAAAAAAACTAAACAACTAATCCATAATTTGAATTTCAAAACTGTATCCTGGAGGGTTTCTTTGGTCGGAGGTCCAAATCGAAGATGAGAATTCTAAGATTCTAGAAAATTATAATAATTAAGAAAATAAATAAGGTTAAATAGATATTTTAAGAAAATAATAAAAGGGTTTAGTAATTATTTAATTAAAAAGATATTCTTAGATATAGCTAGTACTATTAAATAAATGAATATACAAGTAAAGGAGGTTAACTAGTATTGGTTTTTCTTTTGGGTGTTGATTGAGTCCGTATTATTGCTTTGTGGGCTTTGCTATGATAAAGGTTATTTTTTTCTAAAAAGGTATATAACATGTTCACGGACTATGTGTGAGGAAAGCTAACTATCTTGCTTGTATACATGTTGTATTAAATTGTGAGTGTAAAGGAAGCTAGATCATGATTTCTTTTGAGTTTTGTGTGCGGTTGTTATTTGATGAGTAAAATGTGTTCTTAGTAGTGAAGGTGTTGAAAGTTTTGATTTTAAATAATTAATCTAAAGTTGAAAGTTTTCTTGTTAAATGGTGGTTGTAAGGGGAGCTAATATTCTTGTTCTCTTTTTTGCTTGTTTTCTTGTTTATTGCTTTGATGAGTTAATGTGTTTTTGAATTGAAGATGCTGAAAAGTTTTGGAAATTAACATGCCTTTTGTTTTGGTGTTCATATGATGTTAAAAGCGTGTTTTCAAAAAGGATTGGATAGATAATAGGGAATTGTGTAAAGTTTTGTTATGTATTTGTGTGAGTTGTATTGATTTGTAATTTTATTGAATGCATGTGTGATAGAGGGCTACCTCTTGATCCAATACAAAGATGAAGGAATCTTCAAGTGACACGAAGTTGAGGACAATTTTGCTTCAAATAGGAGGGTATGATAAATGACTATCTCTTGATCCAATACAAAGGTGAAGGAACCTTTAGGTTACACGAAGCTAAGGACAACTTCTCTTTAGGAGGGACGGTATGATAAAGGACTATCTCTTGAACATATATAAGAAGAACTTGAGGAGGACTTTTAGCATTAAAAGGACATGAAGACATGAAGACCATACAATTAAAGAATAATTTATATAATTAAATTTAATTATGAAAATGATCTAGCTTGACATGAATACACGAAGATCATACAATTAAAGAATAATTTATATAATAACATTTATTAATTAAATTTAATTATATAAATGATCCAACTTATATTTTTTATAGTTTATTTTATCTTTTGATATCTTCATTATCTTTTGATATATTTGATATCTTTTGATATTTTTCATATCTTTTGATAGTTTTTTTTATATATCTTTTGATATTTTTGTTATTTTAGATATCTTTTGATTTTTTTCTATTTTTATCTTTTATCCTTTAAGGCCTATAAAATCCAAGGTCTACAACATTTGTAATCACTTTTCAGTCATTAATAAAGTTTTTTCATTAAAGAGAGGATTCTCTTGCTTCTTGGCTTAGGCTTCAAGGTTCTTATCAAAGACAATGGTCTTTGTGGCAAATCTTCCTTTATCAAAGACTAGGTTCTTTGTAGCGTTAATATTATTAGGTTCTTATCAAAGACATGGATCTTTATGGCGAACCTTCTTTAAACTTATCAGTTTCGATCGTGGCATCTAGACTTATCTATCTTTGATTCTGGCGTCTACCCTTTTTTATTGGATTCTTATCAAAGAGAGACCTCTTTATGGAAAATCTCCCTTTGCTTATTAATCTACTAGATTGTGGCGCATTTCATCTCTGTCTTATTTTGTGTTCTTTACTCTTATTTTAATTGTTCTTTATAGAAGATATTCAAATTTAAAAAAGATCGTAATCTTTTTAGTAAGGATTGTATCAATGTGAGTAGCTCCATGTGAGCATTATGTGAGTTCTAGTTAGAGTTGAGTTGTTTCTTAGGACTAGGCCTTTTTGAGCATTGTTTGAGGCTATGTTCGGAGCATGGTCCTCGAGTGGGTACCTTGAAAGGATCCCTCTTGGTTGGTAGCTTGATGGAGTGGAGGATTCTTAGAGTGTCAAAGATAGAGGGTTGATGTCTTTGGGAAGATAAATTTATGAATTATGTTTAGGTGTTCTTATTTATGAAGGTCTTTTGAGTGTCTAAGCAAGAGGATGAATGTTTATGGGTAGAAAACTCTATTAACTGGTTTTTGATGCTTGGCTCTTGAGTGTTGAGGACAAAGAAAGAATATCTTTGGATTGAGAACTTTATGAATGAAGGCTTTGTTGCGTTTTAAAAATTATTGGTAGGTTGTTTTAAATTATCTCAATTTTCGAATGACTATTAAGACGTGTGAAAGTTGTAAGACCCGAGAAATTTAAATAATTAAATAAGTAATTATTTAATAAATACAGGTAGTGGAAATCTTATGAAAATTAATGTTAGCTTTTATGACGTGGAATAATACTAGCTCAAGTGGTTGAGAGTACTTGGTTATCTTGAGAGGACTTAGATTCAAGTCCTATGTAAGCCAATTGTGTGTTAATTATTATTATTTTTAATAATAATATGTGTGATCATGAGGAGTGATAATAAAAGCCTAGATGTATAGGAATTATCATGAAACATGAATTGGTTGGATGGTTGTGCCTTGACTTGACATTGGCATGGTGGTGTGTTTGAACCTTGGTTAGATTTAAATCATAACAAATTTTTTTTATGCCTTGGGACGAATTGAGTAGATGAAGAGCAGCAGATCGGTTCTACGAATCTGGACACAAACAAAGAGAAGGTGAATTGGAAGGAAGAGATAGTGGAGATCAAAGAGAGGGCAACTTAGAGCAAGGAAAAAGCTAGGCACATTTTTTGAACGTCGAATCCAGGTTAGGGGAGTTGTACTTCGTATTTTGTACTAAATTGTATAATTTTGGACTGAATAAAATGCATATGATCCTTGAACTCTGCTAAAATCGCGTAACCTATTCGGGTTTCTGGAAATTTTTAGAAATCGCTTGGCAGCGTTGAAGACCCGCCAGGTGACTCATGCCTCCAGAACCCAATTTCTGGGTTTTCCTATGAACCGCCTGACGGTTGTGTATGGTTCGCCAGGCGATGCAAACTGACTTGTTCAGTTTTCTAGTTTTCCTAAGTTTCTATGATGTTTACGATACTTTGAATTGATTCTCTATGTATAATTATATTATTGGCAAGGTATTTATATGTTTGGGATTATATTAAATGATGAATGGTATGAATCTTTGCCTAATTGGAGGTTAGGGTTCATGTTGGGATTGGGGATGAAGGTACAAAATATATGTTTATGATTGATGTTATGTTTCATGAAAATGGTACAATGTTTGTTTTGGAGTCTTTAATTATGTCCATTGGGCTGAAATTCAGTGTGGTATGTTTACTTGGTAAAAGATTATGTGTAAGGGAATTACCTTGATAATTGAATAACTGCATGACCTCAATTATGAAACCATGAATTTGTTGAATTGTGTTTCAGTCAGATGATTATGACTGGATAATTGTAGTGGTGCTATGAATTGTGTGATGTATGATTAGGGATTCATTAGAACATGTTCAAAAGTGTCAAAAACTAGTAGCACTTGCGCTACTGGTATGGCGCCTAGCGACGCGGGGCGAGCCGTCAGGCGACAGGGACTCAAAACAGTGGTAGTGGTCACTAGAATCATGTGGCGCCTAACTGCAAGGGTGGTTCCGCTAGGCGGAAGTGGACTAACAGAGGAATTGGAAGGCGCATGGCGCCTAGCGGCGCGAGGTGACCGCTAGGCGATCTGGAGCTCATTTTCGCCCAACGACGTGGATGAGGCGCCAAGCAGTTTCAAATGCAGAGGTGGACTGCGTGAGGGATTCTACACAGCTTTGGATGACAATCTTGATACAATGGCTTGTTAGGGGTCCAGTTACAAGTGCAACTTGGTAGTCTTGGAACAAATACAAACTGCAGTTCGTATTGGGGAACTCTGCTTGGTGTTGCAAATTATGGTCATGGCAAGTTTATTCTCGCGTGTGGTCTATCAGGTGGTGGCCTATAGTTGGAGGGGCGAGTAAACACTCGGGGCAGCAAGGATCAATCAATGTAATCATCAAAGGGTGTAGAATCAAGAGGCGTCCAAAGGAAGATGTGAATGTTGGGTTTGACTGTTGGGTTTTATGTTAGAGTAATGGGTTTAAAAATTAGTACTTTATTGTATATTGCATTTCTTTTATTTGAGCTCACCCCATCTATATGTGTTTGGCAATGATCATGTAACTCGTTACATGGGAGCAGATGTTGATGTAGGTGAGCCCGTGGATACTTAGAGTCGAAGAGGGGCCAACTTGGGACTTTTTCATGGATTTATTTTTCTATGGATTTTCGTATTTAATTTGTAATCTAGATTTTTATTTGGATTTAGAGATGTAAGGATTAAATTAAAAGTTATGCTTTCAACATTTTGGCGCTTATCATAAAGTTTTTATCTTCACACGTTTTGGGAAATGTGTGGAATAAATTTTATCTTTTTATTTATTTGTTATCCATTTTTATTTAAATAAATAATATTCAGCCAGGACGTTACAAAAGTGATCTAGGAAAGAAAAGATTTTAGTTTTTTTTCATTTGTGACTCACCTTTCTTTCTTAAGAGTCTAACTTGGTGAACTCTCATATGTTTTACTTTTAACAAAAGAAATAATTTTTGGAAAAGTTGTTATTTTTCATATAGATTTTAAACACTTTCAGAGTTTTATTTTTAAAATTGAGGTTTTACTTTGTTATGTTAGCTTACCTTTAACTTTGTAGTTGTGGTTTCCACCTAGGTGATTGTATTTTTATACGGGAGCGGATGATCATATAGGTGTTAAGGAAGATTCACAACAATGAAGGATTTTATGTAAGACATTAATTTTCATTTTATTTGAGTTTTAAATAAATTGGTCACGATTTTATTTTTAAAAGTAAATGTTCTTATTGGGTTTAGATTCTTGGACTGTATAATGAAGCTCCACGGTGGAATTTGATGGTTGAGTGAAGCTTCCTTGCAACAAAATGGATGAAGCATCGAAGGTTGGAGATGAAGTGGTAACGAATGTAGTTTGGTGAAGGTTCCTGAGAGGTTAGACCAACTTAGGGAGGAGGGCTAGAGGAGACATCTAGGAGAATGCTCTATGATTATGTAGCCATGGATCTTGGCCAACCACACTAATTAACCATGTCCACTATGATTCTAGATCTAGATCTAGATCTCCTTATTTGGTGGATCAAAGAACATATGGTAAGTCACACTTTACACATTGTAGCATATGCTTAATGTGTTTAAGTGTGAAAAGCTTGCATTCAGCCAAAGTTGAGTCAATGAGGCCGAGGGCCCATTTGTACTTAGTCTTGGTGAATTTTGGTCCATTTCCATGCTAATGCACACATTATTAAAAGATGAACTAATTACATTGGCCAAAATGCAAATTAATCGCAATTAGCAATCTAAATCTTAATGTCTTCCTTGACCCATTTGAATAATAATTGAATGGCTTTGGACTCAAATGGATTTTGAGATTCACCTGCTTTTTCAATTCTATTAAGCATTCCTCTATTGATTGAGCCAATTGGGCTTGGGCCTTGAGTTGGGCTTGGGCCTAAGTCATCATTGTATGACATGTGGCAGAATCCTAATGGTGCCTTTATGAGGTAGGTTGGTCCGGATAGGGGAAGATCCACCTGTAAAAGACTTTCCCATGCTTAAGCAAGAGCTTAGAAATATGTTTAGAGTATAAGTAAAAGTATGAAGAATGTTTCAGTGCGTTGTACTTCCTGGTCAAGCTCGTTATATGAAAATAGAAACACTCTCTTATATAGTGTGCGTGAACATATAACTATTTGTTTCTATATTTCTATATGGTATCAGAGTAAGGACAATCCAAGGAGGTGTGAGAAAACTCTTGACATTTGTTAACAGTGGTGAAAGGTTCGACAGTTAGACTGTTGTGTCAGGACAACAAAGAAGGCACTGTGCATGAAGTAAGGGTGTTACTTTTCCAAGGTCGGAAGGTGTAGTCTCTTGAAAGTGATCAAGAAGACAACAAGGAATCTTAGATGGGTCAGAGGAGGCATGGTGGGATTCAATGGAATCATACAAGGTGGTATACCCATATTTTACAACAAGCTATTTGATGAATGACATATCAAGATGTTGGCCATTTTTTGTTTTCAAGATGTGGCAGAATTTATCACTATCGGGTTAGAGAGTTCAGGAGCAAAAGCGATTGACGAAGAGAAACATGCTTACAAAGCACACCAGGAATTGGACAACAAAGCAAAATTTTTGCTCTATCAAAGCGTGAGCCCCAAGATCTTCAACAAAGTCTCTAAAGGAAGCACTGCTAAGGAGATATGGGATATCCTAATCAAGACATATGGAGATGGTGACAAGAACAAGAAGGTGAAACTTCAAACCCTGTGCAAACAATTCGAGTTTATCACCATGAATGAAAATGAAACAATTTGAGAGTATTTTGACAAAATATAAGCACACATGAATGCTATGAGGGCGTGTAAGGATTGTTAGCATAACCAACCTTGGTGAAAGGATTTAATGAAGCAAAGTGCATGAGATCACATGTGATTGATGAAGATTGACGAATATCCATTTGATGATCATGTTTATATTGTGTTAAATGTGGAAATTGAGTGTAAAATATGATGTTTACATATTGTACCATATTCGTAGGCTATATGACATATGTTAGATGTCTTGCTAGTTATGTGTGTCCTTTTTAATCTATTAAAATGGGTTTTAACAAGTTAAGAAGCTTGTGGTATATAGTTTCTGATGTGAATGTATTCAATCAGTTGAACTGTTTTTCAATCGACTAATTTCACTTAAGTCAAGTGAAATCAACAGATTGTACGGACAAATCAACTTGTTGAATTCACTTAAGACCAAACTATATAAGTTGTCTTTCAAAGAGTTGAGGCACAATTTTTGAGTTTTTGACAGGGTTAAAGTTAGGAAAGGAAATTCATGATGACACCAATGTAGAAAGGGTATTTGACAGCGGTTATTTTTACTATTCTGCCCTGGTTCCAGAACCGAGACACATAAGGCTAAGGCAAAAAAGGGTAAGCTTTTGGCCTTGGTTGTTACCTAAGGCAGAAAACCCCCTTTTTGCCTCAGTTCTGTAGAGAACCGAGGCCATATACTGTCTCTTTTTGCTACCATAACGCCACCATAGCAACCACTACCACCGTAAGAAATCCTTCAATAGAGGTGGCGCTGAAGGCCAAGCCAGTCCTTTATTATGGTCCAAAACCAAGTCAATGGTCTCGAAAATCACGGAACCAACCTCCCCCAAAGTGACGTACGCCAGTCAGATCAAGGTATGGCCTAAAACAATGACGTGCAGAAGCTAGCAATCGGTGATGGAAGAAATAGAGAAGTGGAACGCGTTTTCAAAACGAAAAAAAAGGGAACGCATTTCAACTTACCCCTTGCGAGAAATGACGGCACGACGATGGCTGGAAGTGGGAAAGAAGGCGTTGCAAAGGCTCGTCGAAGTAGTGGACGCATTCGTCGAAGTAGAATGGTGGCACTATGGTGGATGTTGGTTTCCGAGAGAGAGAAAGAGAGAGAAGAGAGAATGGAGGTTATAGGCACGAGGAAGACAAAAAAATCCACTACAGGATACGTCTTTTTCTATGGACAAGCTCCAATCTCTTAGAGCTCTATGAAGGAACCGGTGGTAGCTTTGTCTTTCACGTGAGGCTAAATACATTGCAGCTCTCAAGTTGCATGTCAAGCTGCCTGGTTAGTGATGCTGGTAAAGGAGTTGAAGGTTGAAGTAGCTCAACAACCCAAATTGTTTATGGACAACAAATCTGCTATAGATTGGGCTAAACATCCAACTGCACATGGTAGAAGCAAGCACATAGAAACAAGGTTTCACTTCCTACGTGAACAAGTCAATCATGACAAACTTGAGATTGCCTAGTGCAAGTCAGAAACACAACTTGTAGATCTTTTTACAAAAGCCTTGAAAGGAGAAAGATTCAGATTCCTTAGACACTATGTAAGTGTTGTTAAGATTTTCACTTAAAGAGGGATGTTGTAATTAAGTCAAAGTGGTGTGACCGTTACGACGATTATATACTTTGATATCAGATTCTATATGTTGTTATTCTTTGTGTACATATAAAAGTCTTGTATCCATTTCTTTTTTGGTTTAATGAGAATAGAAACATTTTCTAGTTAAAGAAGGATGTTGTAGTTAAGTCAATGTAGTGTGACCGTTACAACGGTTATATACTTTGATATTAGATTCTATATTTTGTTATTCTTTATGTACTTATAAAAGTCTTATATCTATTTTTTATTTATTTAACAAGAATAGAAACACTTTCTTCTGTGTAAACATATAACTATCTATTTCTATATATATTTCTATAGTAGTCAAGGTATCTTAGAAAAAAAAATGGGACCTTATAATAATTCAATTCCAAATTTTCAACATGTTAATTTGAAAATTTATTCTTACCGGGTCTGTTTGTAAAATTGTTTTTAAAAAGTAGATTATTTGTAGAAAAAGTTCAATTTTTTACACTAGAAACAGTAGTTCTATTTAATTAAATTAAATTATGTGAAAATATGGAAAATAAATAGACATGAAGCTGTTTAATTAGAGTAAATTATGTGGAAGTATGGAAACGATGCAGATGGTGGTGGGTACAATTGTCATTATGAATATGGTCATTTTAAGCCCTATTCCCACAGGGCACTTTTTCAACCATTTTCTACCGATAACTGAGAAAAGTCACTGTTTCTTGTCTTGTCATTTAGCACTTAGCACGGTGAGAGAGAGGGAGAGGGAGAGAGAGAGAGAGGGAGAGAGAGAGAGAGAGAGAAAACGCGC
>Ga0099823_1006497_pt1 | contig 11794 bp, 9 predicted proteins | sample CowpearedBW_FD_76831 | JGI IMG/M metagenome (GOLD analysis project Ga0099823, IMG submission 76831) | Root nodule microbial communities of legume samples collected from California, USA - Cow pea red BW | ecosystem: Host-associated > Plants > Roots > Nodule | place: USA: California | collected... | reverse complement strand
TGTGAGAATGACAATCCCAATTCACTATCTTTAGAGTATTTCAATTACAACCACAATGACCTAGTGAAACATGCAAAAGAAAAATTCTAAAGATTGATAAACACCTATCTTGAGCCTTTTCAAGATATGACAACACCTCCCTTGAATCACATAAGGGATGAAACACCTCCTTTGTACAAAACAAAGGATGAAAATTACAATTAAAAAAAAATGGAACACTATCACCTGGAAAGTAAGATTATAAAGATAGAATGATCAGTAGTAAGCTCTTTTCACAAGTGAATTCTCGTTACCAACTTGAATAACAGAGGAAAAAACTGAATCAATATTTTTGTGTTTCTCTATAGTAGTGTGTTGTTTTTTCTCGTTCTCAAATGGGATTATTTAAAGAGTTTTACTTGATTTTCTAAAAAAAAAAAATTCAATTAATTCAAAAATAAAATAAAATCAATTTGAAAATCAATTTTTATTCTTTACAGAAAAGATGATTTTTAGGAGAAGATATAGTTAGAGAATACTTGATTTAAAAAACAGTTTCAATTCAAAAGATATTTTTATTTTTGAAAAAACTGTATAAACATAATTTAATTATGTTTTAATATTAATTGATTATGTGAGTGAAGAAATGATTTCACTTGTGAAGAGAGATGATTTGGCTGATAATTCCTCTTATGTTTCCTCTTTATCCTGAGTGACTTGACACCCTTAATATGCTATATCTTTATCTTGAGTTTTCCTTAATCTTGAGCTTTCCTTAATCTTGTACTATTTTTGCTTGAGTATCCATCACACACAAATTTTTATTATATTTAAAAAAAGAATTATAAATTTTAACTAAAACAATATATAAATATTTTCATTATCATTATTTTTATACTCAATAATCCTTAAATTTAACTTCAAATTACAAATATAAGTAATTTTATAAATTAATGAATATTAATAATGTAGATAACACTTTTATAATGACAATTTATTTATAATAAAATATTCCAAATCAATAAAAATGTTTATTTTTAAAGACAATAATTTCTTTTATATTATATTAAGTATATTAAAAATATACTGTTAAATTTTTCATGTTTTGACTGCAATGCGTTCTCTTTAAGAATTATTTGTCAAACAAAAGTATTGGAGTTAGATTCAACATATATAACTTATACGGAATGACATTATTTGGGACTAGCAAAAACATAGACACTGTGTTTTGTATTTTTTAATTTTCATAAAAATTTGAGTTAAGATCAATAAAAAATATATAATTAACTTTTAAAATAGTTGTTAAATGTAAAATTAAAAAAAGTAAAATATGTACATAAAAGAAGTTTTTAAAGTAATTGTTAAAGACATAAAGATGTTTTTAAAATAACGTCACAGGTAAACTATTTATAAGATTTTTAAAATAATAATTAAGGGTAAAAATGCAAAACAAAATGTGGACACAAAAGAATGTATCCTTTTTATATATTGTTATACATATAATATTATTATTAAATTAGATAACATGCTATAATCAACTTCTTGTCAAGTTCATAGCCTAAAGTCTTTATTTATGAAATAGAGAGAACAAATCATGGATTACCTGTAGAGATGACAAATAAATCTGTCTCATGGGTATTGTCTGAATTTGTTCCCATTTTTGCGGAAAATCCCCGCATTGACTGGATGTGGGTATGGGTATGGGAAATTCCCGATTTTTCAATTGGGTATGGGGATGTACATATTTCTCTCGTCCCTGTCCCCATCCCCATCCCCATACCCACCATAATACTCATTCCTATATCCCCGTTCCGTTTAAATTATTAAAATATTCACAATTAATTAAGTAATCTTATATTTTATTTCGTTTAATTGTTTGGTTTGTCATGAAATTCATTCGCATTTTCAATATATTTTTTTTCTTATCATAACTTTTATGCAATTATGTTCAAATATGTATGTTAGTTAAATATTTTTTATGTCTCATATTTTAATATTTCTATTCTTTTCTAATATTTTTATTTACTGTATATTTTCCTTTCAAGTGAGAATGTTTAACACTCTCAATCTAAGTATTTAATAACATAAACATTTTATTTACTAGGTAATATAAAAAGTTTATCTTCTTTACTCTATTATTATTAATTTTGTTTCATTTGAAGAACTCTTTTGTTTCATTAAAACAATTTTTGTTATTTCTCAACCATTGAGTATGTTGATATTTAAATTTTTTTTAGATATCTAATGTATTTTTCATCTTATCATACCTTTAATTATACATTTGTTTTCCTTTGTGCAATTTCATTCAATAGTCTCTCAAATCGTTTCTAAGACACACATTTGATAATTTTTTAATATTTTTATTTGTTGTTTATTTTTATCATGTAAAATACTATTTTGATATATTTTATATAATTTTTATTACTCATACTGTAATTTTGTCACTAAATTGTATAAATAAAATTTATTTAATATAATATAAAAATGAATGTAATTTTCCATGAATTGTTTTTTATCACCATCCAACGTATATTGAAGTTCAAAAGATATCATATCTATGTTAAAATTTTATTATTATTAGTTTAATATTTATTCTTTACGTGATTTTAATCAAGTATTATAATTTTTATTATTGTATAAAAAAGAGATTTATTATAATTTTAAAAATTAAAGTAAACAAATATTTAAAATATATTTTAATTTGAATATTTTTGTTTTCCTTTTTATTTTTTTAAAAATATTTATAAATTTTATCAATTTGGTTCCATTAATGTTTACAAATTTAATAAATGTTTTGGTTCTCATAAAATTTTATTTGGTATTCTAATTTGAAATGTATATAATTATAATTTATTTCTAAATATTTCATATCGAGGAAACAACCTTCCTCTTAATATTGAATATTTGATAATATTATTTTTCATTTATTATAATTTTTATTATTTTATAAAAAGTAATTAATTAATATTCAAAAAGTAAGAAAATGGGTACGAGTATAAGTACAAGGATATACCTGTTACCCAATTGAGATGAAGATGAGACAAAAGTTTGATCTTTGTTTGATTTGGATACGAGGATAAATTTATTTTATAAAATTGTGTAGAGAATATGTATAATCTCATTATGCAATATTGTTCTGGATTACAAAATCTTATTTCAAATTAAACGATTATTGCTCTAAATTATTGGATTTAAGATTATATTTTGAATTATGTAATTTTAAATATTTATGAGTGACACAAGAAAGTATGAAAGAAAAAAATAACCTAGTGGTAATTTGATTAAAAAGAAACTAAAATCTGAAAGTTACAATTATTCGAGTAATCCTTTCTACTTCTCCTTCTTTTTCTGTATTTTTCTCATAAACTAATTTAAAATAATCTATTATGGTTGGATAATAATACCCTAATACAATAATTTTTTTTATCTTGTACTCAAATTACAACTCTATAAAATATTATTTTATTATAATATCTTATATATATTTGTTATTATTATTTTAACATAATATCTTATTTTAAAAGGTAGTTGTGAATGAATGTAGGTAAAAAAAGTGAGTCTAAAATAAATATTTTTCATTGTGGTTCTTACTGTGAGAGATTATACTGTCTACTGCATCCATTTTGAAGTATTAGGTGAGTGAAAATAACTTTTGCACTACATAGAATGATTAGGCGCTACTCTTGTTTTTGCTGACACGCTCTTCCTAGGAATACTCGAGCATTGCCACTAACATTATCACTCTCTTACATTTAGTTAAAGATACACTTATTCAAATAATGCTGTGTTATTTGATGGTCAACGGGATTTTTTAGGTGATCAAAGCATTAAACACTCTAAAATAAGTTTGTCAAACTTGAGAATTTATGTAATTGTGTGAGAGTCCAGTAAACTCGAATCATAAACTCGTTACTTCATATGAAAAAGTATATAATTTATATAAATAACATCTTAATTTAAATAAGTCCAGAAAATTATATAATTTAGAAGTACTTCAAATAAATATGTTCATACAAATACTGTAAAACATAAATTCAAATGTGAAATGTCTATGTCTAATTCTCTAATGACATCATTATCTCCATCATCATCTTCATCTAAATTTTTTCCTAATGAAACTTGTGCATCCTCATTGGCATCAAAAGTTATATTATCAAGATCAAGAGCATCTAGAGCGGGATCTATTGTTGCTCCATCTAAGGGAACATTTTGAACATCAATTTGACCTTCAACTTGCACAATCTTAACAACATCATTTGCCTCTTCAATTATCCATTCATCATCTGATTCAATGTCATCAAATGGAAGAACAACAATTTTTTGAATTTGTCTACTTTTCAACTTCAAGTTGTACATAAGATAAACTAAATCATTCATCTTTTTCTGATGCAAACAATTCCTTCTCTTTATATGAACCTAAAATAAAATTTTAAATTTTAGTAGATATAAACCTAATAACGAAAATTAGAAATTAAAATAATTTAACATTTCAAATAAGCTCCAATTACGCTCACATCCCGAAGAACTACAAGTCAAGCTTAGAATTCGAATAGCAAATTTCTTCAACTCTGGAGTTCCATCCCCAAACATCTCCTACCATTCACTAGGATTTAATGCCTTCCTGCATTCCTTTGCATCTTCCATTCCAAAAATTCCTCTAGCAAAATAAAATTCAATAATTTGCAAATTATTTTTTCTTCTTTCTGCCAAATCTGGTACCAATCTTCTCATGCATATATACAATCCTTCTTTCACCTCTCCACCATCATCACATCTAAAGTTAGGTTCATAGTAGAAGTGGGGGTTCAGAAAATAGGCAGTTGCTTGCAAAGGCCTATGAAGTTGACTATCACATCGAGCATAAATTATTCTCCGAACCTCTTCATAACTACATTCAATACCAAACTAATTTCATATATAAGTAATTAAACTTTGAATGAATAAAAGTTTGAAATTTTACCTCTTCTTAATATTGTTAAAATTGGAACTAATTTTCTCTTTTGCACAGTCCATCTCTTCATAAATGAAACCCATTGTGGGTTTTACATCTGAGTCCACCAATCGTAAGACCATTGTCGACTATTTAATACCACACGTTCTACTCTTTTTCCCTCTTGTGAAGTTGCAAACTTGGTTTCCTTCCACTCCTTGGAGCTAAAATGGTCAATAATGATGTCTTCAATTCATGAAGACAACCAAGGGTCAAATACATCGTGGCAAATCTAGTCACACCCGTCTTATCAAGTCTCTACCTTTAGTGAACTTTTTCAACAAGGAAATCAACATTGTTCTTCCATAAATGTAAGGGGTAATCTTTCTTCCCTTCTTGATTGTCAATTCATGGACCTTCAAATTCCTTTCAAAATCTTCAAAGATAAAATCAATACAGTATGCAACACATGGAGTCCAATATAATTGTTCTCTTTTTTGCATCAACAAATCTCCACCTACCTTGAAATTTGCATGATTATTAGTAACAACTTGAAATACATTTTGTTCTCCAACAAACTCAAAAACATCATCTAACATCTTGAATACTTTATCAGTTGTTTTTGTAATGTCTGAGGTGTCAAGTGAATAAAGGAAATTCGTCCCTTTAGGATTATTCACCAATAAGTTGCAAAGAACGAAAGCGGAACGACCGTCCAATTGAAAGTAGGAAGCCCTAATCTAGTAAGATTTTTGCTCGAAACGACCCTGTTTTGATTTTCAATTTTTCCCCTCTCGAACTCGCGAACTCACTGAAAACTCACGAGTTTGAATGATCTCAACGAGTCCACATCCGAGTCCAGCGATTCTGCTTGAAAACCGAGTTCGCTTGCGAGTTCACTCGTCCATGACCAGGCACGTAAACTCGTCCGCGTTAGCGAGTAACTCGTAAGTTTGATAACCATGCTACAAAGTTAAATGAACCAACTCCTGGGTTTTTCCTCCAATTCTCACCTCGGTCCGTTAGACATAAACACTACATAAGTGCAAGCACCTTCCTTCTATCATATACAATCTCAAGCAAATATATACCAATTTCATATATATTTTGCAATTCTTCTTCATTATTAGTTGTCATATTCAGCTATGGCCTCCAACAAATCATTGATCACAAATTTTGTTCTTACTTTGAGCTTCTAAAGCATGAGCCTAGCAGCTCACCATCTTTTTGCAAGCAATTGCACCAAGCATTCCCTTTTTGCCTAAACCAATATTTCCTCATTTGCCTTCACTTCCAACACTGCCTCAGACCATAATTAAACCTTTGCCTGCACTGCCAACATTGCCAACCAACACTATGCCTCCACTTCCTAACAACATTCCATCACTTCCACAAGCATACAAACAATTACTACATTTCCTTCAAGATCATCAATTGCATACACTCTTTTCTCTTCTTTAGAAGACTCTACCAACAAATATATTGTACAATTCAAATTATCGACTAAAAACTGAGACTCTATCCTGATAAAAAGGTCAATCATATTTGGCTTCACGTTTTGTGAAGATTGATGAAAACTAAATAATAATTTCTCTTCTCATGTTTACATCCTTCACCACCTAGCAAGCAACAAACCCCAAGGAACGCAAACTGTTGTTGGCTTATTCATTAATAAGTTTGTCTGCCTTTTTCAAGGTCTCTCATTTAAGGCCACAAAGTTCAATGATCTGATGCACATAAATGGGTAATCAAATATCATTGTACTACAAATATTTTACTACAATTCACATTTGTTGGGCTGATGAAAATAACACATCTTAAAAAGTCTCACATCACCTAAGATATCCTAGGGGTTGAATTTTAGTGACTATATAATGAGATCTAAGTCCATGATGTTCTTTGCCCCAAGTCAAAGATACTTTGAGCTAGTGTTTGACTTTTCTTATACTCTTGTAGTATAGTGTTGTGAGGTTTGGTTAAATTCTTGCTTTGGAAAGTGTGGGTGTACTTGGGGTTAAGGGCATAAGAGGGTAGTCTATGTGTTGTACAAAATTTCACATAGTGTTATTCCTTTGTAGTTTTTCTCCAATTTTGGGGTTTCCACATTATATTCTTGTGTTCTTGTTTTTATCTTGTTTCTCTTTTAATAAAGTGATTCTAAGGGTAAAGACGGTAATGTTCTTAATTGATGATGCGTTTTTCCTAACAACATTGTACTACTTATTATATATAAATAAGAGCATCTTTGATGTTTTTGTGCCAATCACAATTGTTGTCAATGAAGGTAATAACAGTGTGCTTGTCCACAGGATTAAAAGGCAACAAATGCACCACGATGATTCCTACTCTTCTTGAGATGCCAATAACATCCAATTACAATGTTAAGCCTTTTAGCTTGCTTTTAATTACTCACAATTAAGATGCAAAACAATATGGAGTAATAAAGGAGCTCAAGAAGATGATACTAATGAGTTGATGGATTGAAGTTTGTTATGTCCCGACCACTTTCAATCAAGGACAAAAAAAGGATTTCAAAGAGGAATGAAAAATCCATTCATATATGTAAAAAGAAAAGCGAAGTTAACATTCATTTGAAACAAAAATAAATAGAAAATACAAACACTCAAACATTTATATCTTACAAAAAAATTACCAAGGCTAAAAAGGGGTAAAATTCATCTAAACATAATCCTTGCCTACCAAGGCCAACAATAAGCATCAAAAGTTCCCATCAATACATTGAACAAATCCCAAAAAGATTAGTAAACAGAAGAGTATGTGGTTAAATTAACAATCAAAAAGAAAAAAAAAACGAAAACTAATTGTTCAAGTCCCATTTTTTCCTCTTCAACTTCATTTTCTAAGAGCACCAATAATGTCCAACAAAAATCCTTGCTTGCCAAGTGATGAGTCATTATTTTCCTCTATTCTTCCACTTTTGTTGTGCTCATTTTGATAGTTTTTTAGTGCTTAATAGTCTATATTTAGTGCATTTTCATTCATTGGGCTTTATTGGGCCATTATTCCGAATTTTGATTAATTTGAGATTATTTGGTCTAATTTTTGTTTGTAATTATTTTTAGGTATTTTGGGTGAAACAGTTTTGGAGCTTGTACACTAATCATAAGATGAAGACAAAGTTTACACATCATTCCCACGTCATTATCATGTCTGCGCCATGTTAGTTAGCTTGTCTAGGTCATTGGGCCAACATGTTGGGACAAAAGTGGCATTTTTGTAATTCTGAAACATGTAGTGGCATTTTTGTAATATTGAGTGACATAATGGATGTGACCATGAGATTTAGGTTTTATTTTTGGGTGGGAGCCCTCAACTTCGTCCTCACACTCCATTTTTAAGTTTTGAAGCTTTGTTTAGTGACCCATGGAGGTGCCCACCTAGTTTTCACGTTTTAGGACTCTTTTCTCACGATTTATTCATTATTGACAACACCCATTGTTGGGCTTTATGTTTTATGCACATTTGGGAGCTTGGGCATTTCATTTTCTTCCTTGTAGCCACTTGGAACAACACCTATATGTGGGGTTTATGTTTTCTACGTTACAATAACCATTTTCGTTCCCTTGAAGCTTTAACAATCTCATTTTGTTCTTGAATTCACATTTCCATATGACCTAACTTAGGGTTTGATGTTCTGTTTTGGTATTTTACGTTTTTTATTCTTTTCCATGGGGAATTTTCGTTTTGAATTGTTTTATTGCTCCCTTTCCATGGCTTGCTAAATTCTGTGTGTTAACTTCTTGAAGAAAAATGCAATGAAGCTTTGAGGTCCTGATGGTTTTGTTGCTAAATTTTGTCCATTCTTTATCTTGAATATGTGAAATGTTTGTGCTTGTTCTATTTATGCTTAATTTACATATTGGGTGCATGTGTTTTGGGGGTTATGTCCATGCCTAATGTTTGTAGCTTGCTTGTTACGAATTCGTGGATGTATGCAATGCCTAATTGCACATTGAAACTGGTTTGTAACTTTTCCTTAGAGGGTTATGTTCGAATGGATTGAGAGTGGGCAGATGTGTTAATTTCGTGACCTATGATCAGTGGAATTGTATTTGGAATCAAGGAGTCGGTACATTTTTATTACTGTTTCATTAAACCTTTAACTACAATTTTAATTGTGTTACTTTGTTAACCTCTGAATGAAAATGTCAGTCATTGAGAGACGACTTTGGGTTGATTCCTAAGTACTATATTTATTTGTTCTATTTGGCTGGGTACAACTTCGATCACCAACCCTGACAGTAAGCATCAAAAGTCACCGCATGCCCTCGTAATTATATTACATTTAAAGTATGATTATCATGTTCACATACTTTCCCAAAACCTGTCATGATCATGCAACACTCGGTCATAATGGTATCATCATTAGTGGCCTTATTCACACACTTATAACATCATACATTCGAACTAACATATATAGGTTCATATATTCAACATGTCTCAGGAAGCACTATCAAAAACATACTCATCAATCACACATTTATATATATTTATATATATACATTCACCAATCAAGGCCATACCAGCACTTGAGAACACTGAATCATCCATTAGTAATCATACTATTAGGGAATTCAAACAACCAATCATGCGTGATGTATATCTCTAGCTACTGTCCTCCAAATCAAATCTCAACCGTTCACAGTGAAGAACAACATGTTATGGAACACCTGTCAAAATTTCACCTAAATCAAACGGTTAATAAAACGAGAAAGGCAATTTTACAAAAACTGCGCAAACCAAAAAAAAGGGTGGCGCCTAGTGCCCAGAAGTAAGGAAGGTGGCGCCTGGCGGGACTATACTGGCTGGCGCCGGGTGATTCCCGTTCCGCAAAATATACAAAAAACAACGTTTTTCGTGAATCAGAGCACCATGCATTCCTGGTATGGAGCCTGACGGCCAAATGGGTGCCACCAAGCGGTTCACGCTGTTCCAGGAACCCAAAAAAAAATCCTCAACAACTGCGAACCTTATTCCAACCCCTACAATTCTGATTCACTTCGATTTTAAACTCCATACTCACAGCTCAAGTGTTTAGGTTTGAAATTTATTTCATACAACTTCCAATCACCCAAAATTCCATTAATTTAATCCGTTCAATTTAATCCAACTCTAAATTACCAAATTCACAACCCTAACATGACGTCTATGAGATTTTCGTCTAATTTGATCCCAAACCATGTTTAATCCAATGACTATGTCATATTATCATTCTCATACAATTAGAGTAGCATTTTTCCCTATCAAAAATCATCCCAAAACATCCAAAGCATCAAAATTGAACCAAAATTGGTTTGCGTCGCCTGGCGGGTGTTCATCACCGCCAGGCAGTTCATCAAAAACCCAGAAACTGGATTTTTATGCTTGTGTCGCGTGGCGGTACAGGCTTCACCGCCAAGCAGTTCATCGCGGGAACCCAGAAAACCACAGACTCAACATGCATCGCCTGGCGGCTATGAATACCCGCCAGGTGGTTTCTTAAATTTTTTCTAGAAACCCATAAATTTAAACGTGGCAGAGGGGAATCATGTATCATCAAGATATATATATATATATATATATATATATATATATATATATATATATATATGTGTGTGTGTGTATACATATGTCAATTATACCCTTTACAATATAATGATTTATTAATTTTTTAAAATTAACCGTTACTTTTGCCTATCTATAACTATATATAAAAAGAATTCTCTCTTTTGTACCCACATTTCATAATTTCAACTTTACCTTTTACGATGTAATTATTTGTTAAATTTTAAAAAATTAACTGTTACTTTTACAAGGCTTTATAAAACTATTTATTTATCTCTCTTTTTTTCTCCTATTCATCAACAATTATTTTCTCATATTTTCTCCATACATTTCACTTTATTTTTAATAAATATAATTGTTTATTAACTTAATAACATTATAATATCAAAATAATATCATGCATATTCAAAAATTACAAGATAAAAAAATGCATTCACACAAGTGCAATAGTACTTATGTTTTTACGCTAGTTTTCTATAAAACTGTTTATCTTTTTTTTTTCTTATTCATCAACAATTATTCTCTTTATTCATTTTATTTTTAATAAATATAAATTTATTTTATATATTAACTTAATAACATTATTAATATAAAATTATTCATATTTAAAAAATACATACATATACACCAACACAATAACATATCTGTTTACGCTGATAATATATAATAATAAATGCCAATATTTTCCTTTCATTACACATGCGTTAATTAGGAGTCTTGTCTAATGAATGAACTATGTATTTCAAAAATATTATTTTACGTACAAAAGTCAATCTCTCCAAAAGACCGACATATACGTCTTTAGAAATATTTAGTGGGTATAATGCACTGTTAACTTTGAATAAAATAAATATTAATTTATGTTGAAATAATTTGATTTACTTTTGTTAATAATCAAAAGTTATTTCAAATTTGAAAAAGTGGGTCTGTTTGTATATTTAAAAAGTAGTAATCACTAAAAAATAAATTATTTTTAATTGATTCTTGTATGGAAAGCATCTGTCATTTTTTTTTTTAAATTTATTACATTAAAAAAGTATTTATTTTCTAAAAAAAGTATAAACAAACACTCTAAAATTATTCTAGATATTCAAACACTTCCCGACATGATATGCCAAAATCAAATCCAAATGGGTTTAATCACTTTAGAATGTAATTTATAGCATTTAAGTGGTAATTTACTAGAGATGTAGTCATCGCTTGTACAAAGTGAGATGAGACTTGATAAAAAAATTGTTATGATTCATCACTATATCCAATATGATTGACATTTAGCTGTCCCTATTCACATTATGAAGGTTAATTTTTTTTTTTTTTGCA
>Ga0099823_1006496_pt1 | contig 11795 bp, 8 predicted proteins | sample CowpearedBW_FD_76831 | JGI IMG/M metagenome (GOLD analysis project Ga0099823, IMG submission 76831) | Root nodule microbial communities of legume samples collected from California, USA - Cow pea red BW | ecosystem: Host-associated > Plants > Roots > Nodule | place: USA: California | collected... | reverse complement strand
TTTTTTTTTTTTTTTGAACTTTGAGAGGAGAAAGGGGGATGTCTCAAGCTTCTCTTTGGGTTTTATGGAATTTTCAGCACAATGCTACATTAATGATATTTTGGGGTTAGTTTTACGTGACTAAAATTTGAAGATTATGGCAATTTTTTATTGCTTTGAGGATATCTTACATTAGAAATATTTCTTCGTTAGTTTGCTTGTGTTTCATCATTAAGCAATGTTTAATGTAAGATCCGCTAAATTTAATTAATTAATTAATAAATGCGGGTAATGGGAGCCTTTATGGCATTCATTATTGATTGATGTGACGTAGAAAAGTACTAGCTCAAATGGTTGAGAGTACTTGATTGTGCTACATTTATGATTATTTTAATAATATGCTTGATCAAGTTGAGTGATAATATAATCTTAGAATTATAAGAAGTATCACAAAACATAAATTGGTTGAATGGTTATGCACTGATTGACATTGACATGGTTATAGGTTCAAACCTTGGTAGATCCAAATTAAGCTTTCTTTTTGCTAAAATTAGTTTTGGCATGAAGGTGAAAGGGCAGAGAAACCCTAGCTGAAAATGAGTAGCCAAGGGAGGCTGGAAAACAACCACTAATGGACCTTGAATGGTAATTAAACTCTAGTTAATAGAAATTTTCGTTTTTGAATTAATGGTGATTAATCAAGTGAATTTAGAGTAAGAGAGAGGAGGAAACATAGATAGAAAAACATAGGGCAGCCTAGGGCATCATCTGAGATTGCGGTTATGAGCAAAGAGAAGCTACATTTTCGTGAGGATTGAGGGCTGTTGCGGAAGCACCAAGGGAAGACATTGTTGACTAAGAGGAAGCTTTAAATTCTCAAGTTTTAAGCAAGGATTCCAGGTTAGGGGAGTTGGACTCCGTTATTTTTATTTGTGTTGTTATTATTGCATGATTGGTTGATTATTTGGATGCATGAATTGTGATAAAACAATGCAATTTCATGTTTTTGGGAATTTTCCAGAAACCACCTTGCGGGCCATCAAAGCTGCTAGGCGACCCATACCGTTTCTGATTGTTTCTGGGTTCCATATGAGGAACCGCTTGGCGGTACGATCTTGATCGCCAGGTGACACGTGTGCCAACCTAGTTTCTGGGTTTTTGATGAACTGCTTGGCAATGATGAACTTCCGCCAGGCGACGTGAGTCAATTTGACTCGATTTTGGTGTTTTAGGGTTTCTAGGAGGATTCTGATCGGGGAAAAGACAGTAATAACTGCTTGTGAGTGATTGGAAGTTAGAATTCGCTGAAGTATATGAAATTGAAGGTTCGATTTGATGAAAGATTGTATGAACATGATTTTAGGGTTGATGATTAGGGATTCTCAAAGTTGCACTAAATTAAGTGGTAGTTGTTAATGAAATATTGTATATTGGAGTTTTAGGAATATACCTTGATTCTAAACATGTGGGTACAGCCTATTGGGTTGTAATTCGATTAAAACCAGAATAGTTGGGGTTGGTTAAGGTTCACAGGTGCAGGGAGAGGTTCTGGGTTTCTAGAACAGCAGAAACTGCTTGGTGGCACCCAAATTGTCGTTAGGCGCTATACTAGAGCAGTGGCATGTGTGTGTTTGATGCACAGGGGAGATTGGGAAGCTTAGCCTAGGCCATTTGAGTATTAAAAGAGAATTTTGGATATGTTGGATTGGGGACTAAAAGTATAAGAAACGAGTGAGATGAGGTTATGCAAGAATACTAAGCTATGACTGTCTTTGACATATTTGGACACTATAATAGTATATTTCAAGTTAATTAAACCAGAAGTTTGGTTTTGTGGGGAGGTAGAATGAAATACTATGATGGTAAAGTTAAGTGGAATTGCCCAAGTTGGAAGGGGGGTATAAATATGGTTAGGTATGATTGTTATGTCATATGAAATTTGATGGAGACTTAGTTAATAATTGGGTAAACAACAGAGCATAAGGGCATGAAATTAACAGTGGCATATTATGACTTAGCAAATATGGAAGATTAAATAAGTTTCATTATTGGAAATTTTGGGGTCATGAATATAAATGGTAATAAGAAGATTGGTGACAACTTAATCACATGGGTGTGGAATTAGTTAACTTGGTAAAGTCCACTGCGAGTGTTTGGTGCCTATGGAGAGTGTGCCATCAGATCTAGAGTGCCTAAACCAGTACCTGTCGTTGTACTGGTGTAGAGCTTAGCGGCAGAACTGGAGCCGCCAACGATAGCTACCAAACAATAGGCTCCTGGAACGTGTGTGTTTGGCATGGTGGTCCCGCCAAGCAATGTCTGCAGTGTTAGTGTGTTTGAGGCACTTAGCACATGGTGGCATGTGTCCCTCGCTAGGCGGTCTGGAAGCATGGTGCGCCTGACGACTTGTCAGCTACGCCAGGCAATACTGTGAAGCAAAGGTGCTTTGCTTGTGTTGGATGTGCGTGGTCTACCAAGCTTTGGTGATACTTCAAAGGTTGGCTTGCTAATGTTCCTTGAGTTATGGCTTGGGATAGGGGTTAAGGGTGTGGCATTCCTCAAGTTGTGGCTCGGAATGGCATCTCTTGAGTTGTGGCTCGGGATGGCGAATGAACATGAGGAACTCTTGAGTTGTGGCTCGGGTTGGCGAGTGTTGCCGGTGTGAGTATACGCGTTGTGGCATGTACAGATGGGTCTAGTTAGATTGCCCTCCTCGGTATTTAGCTGACGAGTTTGGTAGTATTGGGACGTTACAAATGTTATTCGTATTGGGAACTCCACCTAACGTTACGGAGTGTGGTCCGTAGCATGGTTTCCCACATGTGCTTTACAAGTTGTGGCTGGAAGGTATGGCAGCAAGACATCTTGAAGTACTCATCAGAAGACGTAGGACACAGGTAACATGGTGGTGGCCATGTGAGATGAAATCAAAGGATGGAATTCCTTTGGTGTGCTTGAAATGATATATTTATGTTTTGTATATATGTATGTTTAATTATAAGCTCACCTTATTTGCTTGTGTTTGGCGATGATTGTGTATGCGGTACACAGGAGTAGATGATGTTGTAGGAGGATTTGGTGAGGCATAGAGCTGGAGCGGGACTAGTCTTGGGAGAAGAATTTTGATCAGTTTTTATGTTTATGATTTTAAATAAATTGTAATATTTTATATTACTAGACTTTGGATATTGAACATGGCGGTTATATTTGACTTTATAAATTGAGGATTTGAGATACTTTATATTGTAATAAAGTTTTAAATTTTCCCACATTTTTGGGAAATATTATTTCAATAAATGAAGTTTATTTATTAAGTCTTTATTTCATTATTTAAATTCGTAATATCCTAACGGGATGCTACATTTAACCTATTCAACTTGTTCAACTGATATGTTTTTGTTGTTTGTTTACCACTTTTCATTCCATGTGTTGGTTCAATTTTAATTCTAAGATAGTTTTTCTAGTTCACAGTTTTCATGGGTGTTAAAGTGTCATTTCCATTTAGCCCTTTAGTTTATAGTCTTAGTTTGAGAAGCTCTAATTGGTGTTGTTTTGTTTTTGCTTCCAGAATATAATTTCCTTCACTTGATATGTGTCATTTAGTGGTGTTGAACATTGTTCCTTTGATTTTGAAAGCACCAATTAGAGTATTTGATGTTTAATCATTTCCTCATTTTATTTCTTTTTTTATCTCTTAGTTAAAGAATGCACATTGTTTAGTTTGGACTGCAGTTTTAAAATCAATTCTTGCATCATTTTAGCTCTAGGTTGCATAGTAGTTGGTTAATTAATGTTATGTTTCTCTCAAGTCTTGGCATGACCATAGTTTTCTGCATAAGTTTTCATTTCTAGCCTTGAAAAATGTTAAGTTTTGTGTTGCACACTATTAAAGTAGTCTAGTTTAGTTTGTGGAGTTAATTTATAGCCTTGAGTTGTTTCCATTTGTTTAAATTGAAATGTGTAACAGTCCAACATTTTAAATTAGTCACTTTCATTAATTTAGCACATTGCAATTGCCTTTATTTGAGTTTCATTTTCTATCTTTTATGCTTTTAAAAAAAATCCCCTAAAAACATGTATTTTGCATTCAATCCACTCATTGCATTGGCCATATCCTTGGACTGACCTGAGTTGATAATTATACTACATTAGTAAGGGTGATTAATTCAATTTGTTTGGGATAATTTAGGCGACAAAAGCTCTTTACCACCACGCATAAACATAAAGATGCATTAAATGCTCTACACGCAACATTAAATGTTTATCTCCTCTTTCAGCAACATATTGATTGGCTTGACTTATTAGGCTGAGGTAAGAGCTTTTAATAGGATCATACAATGTAGACAATTTTTTTAGAGTTTACAAGAAGTGTGTTAGGATGGTTGGTAGAGTGAAGCAACATTAAAATGTCTTTCAAGAAATTTTTAAGGTAGACATGACCTTTACGAGATCTTCTTGAAAGACATAAGATGAAAACATTCTTTGCACCACAACATAAAAGATATTTTGAATTGTACAATATTAGCTTAATATTGTGTTTAGAAGATTTTGTTGTTGTGTTTGTTAAACAAAACACTTACATCTTATAGAAGTTTTTGTTTAGAAAAAATTGCACCAACTAGATGAAGCCCTTTCATGTTCCATACCATTTTAAAAGCTGATAATCCAAATTAACAAGGGTCTTGCTCTTATGGAAATAATAACATATTATCATGAGACATAAATCTTGGCTTACTCCAATCTTGGAATCTCTTTGATGGGTATTGTTCGACATTATTCGGTGTGTCTTTGTATCCTGTTGTCGGATGAGACATTTGGTAGATTATTTGTAGAAAGGACTCCAACAATTAAGTCAGCAAAAGCTCTGAAAGTCAAATATCAGTTTTCAATATTAATGAATTGCGTACCTTTAATTTCTAGGGTCCACTTTATTTATAGAGTATTAATCACAATTTACTTTGCTTATGGGTTGGACCTTTATTGGGCTTGTATGAGCCTGGTTTAAGGCCCAAGTTTCAAGTATGGCACATGGCTCTAGGGGTTTTAGCTATTTTATTCCAAGTTATAGTAGGTGGCCTTTTCTGCGTAAGCGACCTTTTCCGGTTATAGAGGATATACAAGATCTGTATACTTTGGTCGCTATGTAGGCGTCTTTGTACTTGCTTATGCTTCTAGTAATATTAGTTAACAACCAAGTTTGAGTATTATTTTATGCTAGTCTTGTCCAAATCCCATATAGTACAGGTCTATTTTAAGCATAAGAATGTAGACTTTACGTCTTCTAAATTTTTATTGTCTTCTAACTTTATATTAGTAGAAATATGATCTCAATTATAAATCAAATTCATAAAATAATTTTATTAGTCGATGATTTGTGCCTTCAATCAGTCTATTGTCACAGTTAACTTTTTAAATGACTTGATTACTCTAACAATAGTATTACAATTTCATAATGATTTATTAAGAAAATCAATAAAAAATAGTCAAAAATAATCCTACCGCCATACAATCCCTTTAAGCATAGTCATTTAGACTATAAAAGTAGATAAAAATTTAAATCGAACATCTCACCACACTTAATTCTAACAAAAACTTGACAAATTGTTAAAAGTTAAGCATAGTCTTTTATCGAGATAAACTAATATAAAATTATTTATTATTTGTGTTTATATCTCATGTCCCCTCCTCGTATTGATTTCAATAATGTTTTTAGCTTGAGTTCAAGTATGATATTTCAATTCTTGTAAATTAGAAAAAAAAAACGTTTTTCACATTAACTATTTTAAAATCTTCTATAACATAAGTAACTTGATTTAAAAAATAAATAAAAACATAATCTTTTAACATTACACAAAAATTAAACTTTATAAGGGGTCACTTTCACTTATATTTTATCCTCCGATGATAGATTACGAGTAGTCCCTCATAAGCATTGGATGGGTGGGAGATTAGGAGCATGGTGGCTATTACTTTGAATGAAAAGAACTTTTGGTCTGTTCCCTCTCGCGTCATGATTGTTTATGCTTTTCTTTTGCCCTCAGAAAACGAAATTCAAAAAGTTGGTAGTTCCACTCTTTTCCTCTTCTCAATTGAAAAATGAAGGGGAATCCCACCAACTACACCACCTTCGTTTCTCAGAGTGACACGTGGCTATATGAATTACGTGTTTTAAGGTCTTTCCTCGTTCCGCGTGCTTTCAATCTCCTTAAAAACCGCTTTTCTCTCTCTCCGGTCTACACACGCAAATCACTCTCTAATCCTATTTTCGTCCTTAAAATATTCTAAATTTTAATTTAAGTTTTCTACTTTCAGAACATTACTTTTAATTCTCATATTTGTTGAAATACCTACTTACTACGTTTTGGTTTTAGTACTGAAAGATATTAGTTTTAAGAATTAAAATTTTAAAATATATATAAACGAAAATGATTGGTTATGGAAGTTTCATATACAATATTTTTTTTAAACTTTGGACTATAAAGTTATTCCTTTGCGTATATTAAAATTGTGACATATTTAAAGTTAAAATAACTTTACAATACCTATTTCACTTACGTTCTTTTTTAAGAATGGCATGTTACTGCACCAAAACAAATATGACATTATTTTATAGCGAAATCTTATCAAATTTATTGTTTCCATAACAATTTTATTGCTAGTTTCTATACCCATCTGACAGTTCTTCCGACATTTTAAAATTAATTTCATATCTTATAAAAAATGATATCTTTAAAATAAAAAACAAAAAAAAAAGTGTGGGTTGCTTAACCTTTTTATCATTAAAACAAATTTACATATAAGTTTCTTTATATATAACGTAACATGGTAAGAATCATTTAAGATGTTTTAACTAAAAGTAAAGCATTTAAAATAAGGGTGTCTTTCGATGATGATTTGAGGGAGAGGGAGATGATTTTGGTTGATTAGAAAGTGATATTTATGTTGTTTCTTTTTATGAATTTGGGGGTGATAGTGGAGTGAATTTGAAAGTAATTTTTGTGAAAATTTGTGAAAGATTTGACTGATGTGACTAAAAAAAAGGTTAAATTATTCTTTTGGTCCCTCTATTTGTCATGAAATTTCAGTTTGATCCTCAAGTTTTTTGTTATCTCAATTTGGTCCTCACTATTAACTTTGATCGGACGGTGTTAAAGTCAACGTCACGTGTCAATTTTTGATTTTTTAGAAAATTTTAGAAAATTTGTAATTTTTTTAATTTTTAAAATTTCTTACATGTGTTACTTCACAATTGTGCAACATGTTAAAACTAACAATTTTGACATGTGGCACAACTATGAAGTGATACGTGTAAAAAATTAAAAAAATTCAAACAAAATTCAAAAAAATTCAAAAAAATTCAAAAAAAAAAAGAAATTGACACGTGGCGTTAATTTTAACATCGTCTGGTGAAACTAACGATGAAGACCAAATTGAGTCATTTTTAAGAAAATGGGAACCAAATTGAGACAACGAAAAACTTAAGGATCAAACTAAAATTTCATGACAAATAGAGGGACTAAAAGAGTAGTTTAACAAAAAAAATTAATTTAATAGATGAAAATGTAGAATGACCTAATTGTTCTTGGTGTTAAAAAAGTATAATAAAATGATATTTATATAAATTGTAATTAGTTTTTCATATTTTATTATTATAAATAAAAATATTATAAATATTTATTAATTAAAAAAAATATCAAAAAATTTTGATTTATAAAATTTAATATTTTAATTAAAAATAAATAAACATTTCTAACCACACTATTAATAAAAAGTCAACTCCAAGCATGACAAACGCAGATCAGTGAATGAATGGAATAGATTCCACAAAAGCAGAACCGATTATAAGGGTTAATGCATGCATGGTTGACGAGTGAAATGAAATAGATTCCAGAAAAGAAAAAAAAAAGAGAACAAATTAAATGGGAAACTTTAATGGGTTGGAATCGGATCCAGAAAAAAGTTAACAAGTTCCATTTTAGTATTGAAGCACTGCGAAAACAACCACAAAAGGATAATTATGTAAAATGACTTTAATCACTCTCTAATCTCTGCATCTCAAGAGATGAGAGTAAATTATTGATCCTTCAAATCATCATTGTGCATCATTTTCATATATTTAAAAAAGAATACAAATATTCTTTAAATTCATCACTTACCATCATCCGTGTACAATAATTAATCCTATGAGAACACGGTGTAAGAGTTTTACATTGATAACATGAAAAATACTATTAATCATAAATAAATTACACACATAACTTTTAATACAGCTACCTTATTACTAATTTATTCAAGACTTCAAATTATATGTATTATTTTATCTACATAATTATTACTGTTATTTCTCTTCCATAATATAAGTAATAAATAGTTCAATAATTACTAAATATGATCGGAGTTGAGGAAGAAAAAACAAATATTTGAAGAATGGCATAAGTTTCACCCTCTCGCACCGTCATTGAAGCTTGAATACAACAGGTTTGTCTATCGACAACCTTACATAAATTCATGTTCATAATGGAAGTACCAACATTCGTCTAAGTATAACTAATGTCGAATAAACTAAACTACCCATATGTACTCTGGGATGATCTATGGTGAAACTCTAGCCATTTGTCTTGATACCAGCTACTCTGCTTTTCAGTATCTTGGATTTTCTCCATTATGGACCACTGTTATAAATTTAAATATTAGATCATCATCACAGAGACATAGGCATCCATTGCAAGTAGTATAATAATAAACAAACTCTATGCAGCAGAGTACATACACTAGATTAGACACATGCCTCCCCCTCTATCCCTTCGCCACGTTCACGGGAAAACATTATTGGAACCCACAAAGGTGTACACTGCGCACCCCACCCCACCCCACCCCACCACTCTCTCTCCCCTGAGAAAAAAAAAAGCTTCAAACTTTACACCACCCCAACTCCAAATTTCAGGATCAGAACTCGTTTTGTTGAAATTTAACCCCTTTCTCGCTTACCCATTGGGCTTTTGGTTCGTGTGACCGTTACTCAAGGAACTAAAGTTGAACTATTTTTCTTAGTTGGATTCTTTGGGTTTAACATTTGTTTCATGTTTATGGCGATTGGCCTTCTTCTTTGGCTGTTACTGGCCAAGGGTCTTAGCTCGGAGGGTTCTGTGGGGGTCACATTTTCTTCTAGGCTTGTTCACCGCTTCTCTAAAGAGGCTAAGATTCATCTTGCTTCAAGGGGCAACGGTTCTGCGCTTCAATCGTGGCCTGAGAGGAACAGCTCTGAGTATTTGAGGTTGCTTCTTCGAAGTGACGTGACACGGCAGAGGATGAGGCTTGGCTCGCAGTATGAAACTCTGTACCCTTCTGAAGGTGGCGAGACCTTCTCCTTTGGCAATGTGCTTTATTGGTAAGTCTGGGAAAGTTCTCAGGAAAATAAAGTTTGAGTCTTTTGTTCCGTACTTTGTGATTCTTCCGTGATCCAATGAAGGTCTGGAGTGCTGTGAGTTAACAAGCTTCGTTTCATTGTTATGGATGAACTATTCATTTGTTACATGAAGTTGTCCTCATTTTAAGTTTTAGTCTTTACCTGAGAAAACGATAAAGCTGTTAGTTTTAGTCATTTCTAGCAATGGAGAACAATTTCTGGTGGTGTAAAATCGTTACAGAAGAGTGTTTATGGACTAAACCTTAAAATGGAAGTTACTTTAAGGATCTAATTAATGATTTAACATACTCTTTTTTATGAACTCTTTTTCTTATTGCAAATTATACCGACATCTCTGTGTTTTTCTTAAAGGGCTACACACTATACCTCGGGCTTTTCTGTAATGTTTACACTGACCCCTTACAGGGCTAAATGGTTTGATGACTTGGGTATTGGGGATGGAGATATCATGAATTTAACACTGTCATGTATTGGGGGTGGAGATATAAGGACAGAAACATCAGGAACTGCAGATGTGTCTGTGTAATTTTCTTTTTCTTTTTATTTAAAAGGGAAACTTTGGCTGAAATTCACTTAACTTTAACTAGGACTCTGAGTTGTTATTGAAGTGCACGCTCAGGGGTTAAATTTGAAATGGTTTAATTTGATGGATTTCCTGCTGAAAATCAAAGTGGTTAGTTGGTATACTTTTGGTTAAATGAATTGAAATAAAAGAAAAAGGGAGTTGTAGTGGATGCTATAGAAAGTTGGCAATGGTGTGTATGAACATCTTCATTGTTGGATTTCAGGTTGCATTACGCATGGATAGACATAGGAACTCCAAACGTTTCATTTCTAGTTGCATTGGATGCTGGAAGTGACATGCTTTGGGTTCCCTGTGACTGCATTGAATGTGCTTCGTTGTCTGCTGGTAATTACAATGTGTTGGTAGGTCTCTGAAATGACTTCATTTTCTTTCATGGTTTAATAATTTTTCATCTCTCAATATTGTCTTGTAGTTGCTATAACGAACTCCCTGTTTGCCCCATTTAGCTTTTAAAGTCTTTTGTTCGTGTTGAAATATTCATTTCGTGAATCATTCATCTTGTAAGCACATAAGATTCTTCTGTACGGAGCCCTTTTTTTGTGTCCTTATGGACACATGTGAAGTAGAGTGTTGAGGGCTATGGTAGGGGATAGCAGAAGAAGCCCAATCTATCACTATCATAGTACAAGTATCTGTGCTATGCTCGGTGACACTACATCCATGCTTCTTAATTATCTGTTAATAACATTAATCCTTCAAGTGCGGGCAACTCTTTTTTGACTAAATAATAGTACACTTTGAGTTCATATTTGGACTTCTACAACAGTCCTCCCAAATGAAGTAAGAAATTTAGCTGTTAATTTCAATGATTGATTGGCAGATGCCCCCTTTTATATGGGGGCATCTCTGGTGCAGGATAGGGATCTGAATCTATACACACCATCATTATCTAACACCAGCAGGCATCTACCTTGTGGTCATAAGCTGTGTGATCAACAATCCTTTTGCAAAGGCTCCAAGGATCCTTGCCCTTACAGTGTTCAGTATGCCACTGATAATACCACAAGTTCTGGAATCTTATTTGAAGACAAACTACATTTGGCATCTGATGGAAGACATACCGAACAAAATTCTGTGCAAGCCTCTATCATTTTAGGGTATGTTTAAAAACTGTTTCAAAGTTTTGTACTGTTTTGTTCTTTGAGGTTTGGTGTGTTTGGGCAAGATTTTAAGCTGGTTTGACTTGTGTCGGTGCTATTGACTATTGATCTGTATAAGTGCAGTTGTGGAAGGAAACAAACCGGTGAGTATTTAGAAGGAGCTAGTCCTGATGGTGTTCTAGGGCTAGGACCTGGAAACATTTCAGTCCCAAGTTTACTGGCAAAGGCGGGACTTACTCAAAATTCTTTTTCAATTTGTCTTGGTGAGAATGAATCTGGGAGAATTATCTTTGGTGACCAAGGTCATGCCACCCAACATTCTACACCATTCTTGCCCATAAATGGAGAGTTGTAAGTATTGTATATAATGCCTTGAATGCTGCTTTATTGAGATGCCATTTGTGTTGCATGTTAATTGTTTGAGCTGTTGCAGTGCTGCCTATATGGTTGGAGCAGAGAGCTTTTGTGTTGGGAACTTGTGTCTCAAGGAAACTAGGTTTCAACTACTTATTGACAGTGGATCTTCTTTCACATTTCTTCCCAATGAGGTTTATCAGAAAGTTGTAATGGAGGTAATTCCTTTTACCATAAATCTAATGGTGTATGATCATGCATAAATCGAGCTGAAAGTAATCTACGCTTGATACAGTTTGACAAACAAGTAAATGCAACAAGAATTATTCTCTCAGAATCAGAATGGGAT
>Ga0099823_1006495_pt1 | contig 11798 bp, 5 predicted proteins | sample CowpearedBW_FD_76831 | JGI IMG/M metagenome (GOLD analysis project Ga0099823, IMG submission 76831) | Root nodule microbial communities of legume samples collected from California, USA - Cow pea red BW | ecosystem: Host-associated > Plants > Roots > Nodule | place: USA: California | collected... | reverse complement strand
CAGCGGACCAAGATAAGTAATTTTGGCCATTTAGTTTCTCGGACGTGATGCAGGGGCTTCCGGAGAATGAAATAGCACTCCCAGTACCTCCAGTGGCCATGATATGATCAAGAGAATAAACAAAAACAGAAAGGATCCCGGAAAACAGTGAAACAGTGATGATTTCGAATTTGAAGGTGTCGATTTCCACAAGAGGTGCTACTGGACTTCACCGGAACAGAGATTTGAGGGTCAAAACGGGTAGAGGAGGCTCCGGCAATGGCGACGGAGGTGGCGCGACGACGAACTGGTGACTGGAAGGCGGCGCGTGGGCGGCACGCGCCTGACTGCAGCGAACAGAGTTGACGCGCGTGGAGGCGCGTGGCGACGGCGCTGCCTGCGACACCGGCGGGGTTGGCTGTCGCGCGGAGAGGCGGTTCAGATCCGATGGTTTCCGGACGGAACTGCGTGGGTGACGGCGGCGGACGGCGACGGACGGTGGCGGACGGCGGCGGACAGCGTCGGACAGCGGCGGACAGCAGCGGACAGCGGCGGACAGCGGCGGACAGCGGCGGACAGCGGCGGACAGCGGCGGACAGCGGCGGACAGCGGCGGAGGACTGCAGACAGTGGCGGACAGTGTTGAAATGTTGTTTGACAGTGTTGGGTAGTTCAGAAACGAGGTTAAACGAACTTGGACAGCCGCGGACGCGGTGGCTAACGGCGATCAACCGCGGACAGCGGTGACGGACCAGATGAGACAGAAACCAGATCGGGATCGACCCGCTCTGATACCAACTTGAGACTGAGACTTTAAAATATATGAGTATTGGACAACAGTACCACTCTCCTCCTCTTCTATTTATAATGAAACAAGTACATATGAAAAGACTACTCTAAGATACTAGGCATGATTACATGCAACAGTAGATACAGCAGTAAATAGTTTCCCACACTCAACACCCTACACATAGGGTTAATGATACAATAGGTAATAATTCTAACAATCGTATTGGGCAGGTTGCCTACAGATTGGAGTTACCTCCTCAAAGCAAAATCCACCTAGTTTTCTATGTTACTTTGTTGAAGAAGGCCATTCAACCCCCTAATGTGCCTCAGCCCTTGCCTCCAACATTAACTGAAAAATATGTTTTAGCAGTCTATCCAGAAGAACTACTGGATATTAGGACTACCAACAATAGAGATTTAGAAGTTCTAATTCAGTGGCAGAACTTCCACTTACCGAGAATAGCTGGGAATTGGTGGAATGCATTTCTAAGGAATTTCCTAAATTTCACATTGAGGACAAGGTGAAACTTTATGGAGGGGATAATGATAGATATGGTATTGTTTACAAAAGAAGGAAGAAAACAGACAATTGAAAAAGTTAGAAATTATAATTGTTACAGACTTGTATAAGTGTTAGAGGCTTAGGTGTTTTTAGTCGTTCGGTTGTTTTGTAAAGTGTTGGGAAGTGCTGAGAGAAGGTCTCTCAGAATTCTAGAGTGGTATCTCGTGTAAACATACGTTGTATTCTTGGTCATTCTTCCTATCACATTGATAAGAAAATAACCCGTGTTCAATACAGAAGAATATCCAGTGTTGTGAAACATAGCAGTTCTACTATAGTCTTTGTGCAATTTATTTTTTAACCAACCTTGTAAAAATGTAGACATAGAATTCAATAGATATAAAGAAGACAAAATTGTAAAAGCATGATAGTTCCTTATCTTTTATATAAAAGGACATAAAAACAAGATTTCCAGTACCTTGGAAAAACATCAAAATTGCCCTGCAAGCAGCCTTTGAATCTATTTTTTTAGTTTTCAATTTTTCCTTCAGATCATCACACTTCCAAAACAACTTTCTCCCACGAGGGTCTTTACTCCCGTGAAAGATCCTGCTAACATAATCAAGTTCCCTCATTAATGCCTCTCCATCCCATGACGGCGCACAGTGCTGGAAGACATCTTTTACCCAACCCAAAAGTTCTGAAGTCCTATTGCAAGCTTGACACCGGAAAACCATTTCACTGGGTCCTGCCCCGCTCTTTGAAGAAGGGCCCATGAAAATAAGTTGCTGACGAATGGCACAATCTGTGTGAGTCCAATGAGAACACAAATCACATCCAATCCAGCGGCAGGTATTCACCTCAAAGTCAAACTTGTTGCAGATCACACACATGCAAAGATTGCAGAAACCATTAGTGCCATTGCATATTTCACAGGTACAATCATCAGCTGGAAGCTGGTTTTGGCACGCTATGTTTCTGCATCTCTTATAGCCAAAGATCTCAATTAGGGAATTCTGTGAAAGACTGATGCTTGGATGCAAAAATCCCTGAATTCCAGTATTTATTGCAACAAGAATTTCAAGTTGCACCCGATGTGCTCTGACCAGTGTCTTGGCTGTCAAATCAGTTCTGCCCTGAACAAACTTCTGTAAAATGAAAAATTCTTCTCTATGCTGCGAACCATTCCCTCCATCAAGGATAACTCGAAGCCCATTCTTCAACTCTTCTAGATATTCCTCAGGTAGACGATGCATTTTTTCACATATTGTACCGATACTTTCTCTGGCAATGTCCTGAAGAGTAACTTTGTCTGCACTAGAAAAACGGTGAATCACATTCTGCTCAAGGCAATTAATCTCTGCTTTTCCATTCTCAGTCTTCTTTGTTGTAGCTGCATCCGCTGTAGGCCATGTTTCTTGAGAACTTGCACTTTCAGCCGGAGATTGACGGAGATTGTCAGAGTTTGATCTTGGTTCATCAGGAGACAGAACAGGATCAGAAGAAACAAGAGACAGTGATGTTTGTAGTCCCCCAACCTGTGATTGCGAACGCAGAGGGAGCATTTTTGGAGAGGACCCCTGGTCGATGCTACAGAAGAAGATCATATCATTTAAAAGATCTACACTGTTGATGCAATCACTAGCGCAAGGTATTACATGGACATTTATAAAACACAACACAGTTTAGGGAAATCATTGTTCAGTAAACCCAAAATTAGGGCTTACAAAAACCCTCCGTTAGTTGAATTAATTTGGGGATTTAGTCAACTATCAGCGTTTGCTACCATTCAATAGATGAAGATCCGACTGCAAATGTAAATTATCAATAATAAAATAAATTCATAAAGCTAGCAATCAAGACTAAGATAAAATGCTTCTCATCTAGCTCGACATCTTACAAACACCAACATATGAACTCTGAAGCTAATTGCTTACTCAATTAATTCCTTAATATGAAAATCAGTAAATTTGCTTACTCAATCAAATAACTGCGAGATTTGGTCGTTCCCGTGCGAACACAGATATAAGAATCACACCCTAAACAGCTGAAACTAGCTTCCCCTTAATCAAGGCTTGGAACTAACAGACTATGCAAAAGTTAAAAGAAGAAATGAAGTTTGAAATAGAGGAGCTTACTGTCCTGAGGAACCCAAAAGGCAGATCGAATAATATTGATGAGATTGATTCAACAAAGCAATGATCTGAAGGAGGAAAACAGAAGAAACCTAACTCGACAAGAGGCTGAAAGGGAAAGCCGTGTTTTTTAACGCAATGGATGACCGATTAAGCCGGTTCTCCGCAGTAAACCCGTGACCAACTATTCTGGTCGTGACAGTGAACTTGTGATATCTTGTTGCGTCCTAACAAATTGGGAACTCACTCTTTAATGATTTTATATTTTAAGGTTAAAATATATTTGTGTTCTGATTTTCGTGAAATTTTGTTAAATTAATCTTAATTTTGTTTTTTTAAATAAATTTTAATTTTTATTAATTTTATTTAATTTGATTTTTTTAAAATATAATTTAAATTATTAACTGTTATAAATAGTGACCTTATTATTTCACAAATTTTTTGATTTTTTTTAATTTTTTTTATTTTTTATCAATTAAGTCCTAATTTTATTTAAAATTGAACAATTTTATTTCTAGTCAAATTTAGTTTTTATATGAGTTATAATGATGTAAATTTTAATATATTAAATAAAAATGTGAATTTTAATATAAAAAGTAAATTTGGTGAAGATAGACAAAATTGCTCAATTTTAAATAAAATTGGGACTCGATTGAACAAAAATAACAAATATAGAGACCAAATTGAATATAAAACATTGACTATAACACGTGACACGCGGTTGGGTTGACACGTGAACATTTAGAAAACTTTAAAAAAATTTAAAAGATTTTAAAAAATTAAAAACAAATTTAAAAAGATTAAAAAAAAAACACAAAGTGACACATGACTGTCATTGTTCATGGTTGTTAATGATTTAAACAGTGTTAGCAAAAAATACCCAATTGAATAAAATTAACGAAAATTGAGACTTATTTGACCACAAAAACAAAATTAGAACTGATTTGACAAATCTTAACAAAAATTGAGATCAAAAAGGTATTTTAACCTTTCTTTAATTCAATGCTATGATTGGAAAATTATTCTTAAATATGTTTTGAATAATTTATGATAAGTTTTTCAATATATTTTTAATTTTAAATTATTTAAAATAAAAATAAAATAATAAAAGTTATAATAGAGATTAGAAAATAATAGTTCAATCGGAATAACTACTTTAGACGATGAATAAATTTGTCGTATAATTAAGGAGATGTAATGTTCCTGGAAATAAAGATGAACATTCCCACTGTCATATTTTCCATAATACAAAAACTCGTGTGAAATGAATTTTTATAAAGGTTACATTTGCTTTACTTTCTTAAATTTGACATAAATTGTTTGTATCCTTCAAAATTAAAATTAATTATTTTTATTTTTTTCAATTGCAAAAAAAAAAGCTTTATTTTAGTTCTTAGACTACATGTTCTCATCTCTTAGGTTACACGATTCTAATACACGGTTCGAGATAATAGACTACTCATTTCATATAAAGGACTACATGTCCTTGTCCTAAACAAGAGACTACATGTCCTTGTCTCCTATGACAGACAACCACAAAAAGTGATCCTAGAAAGTTGATGAGACACTCATCCTCGTCCTAGACAAAAGACTAATCGTCCTTGTCCTCCATGGGAAAATAGTTCCTAGGAAGGCTACTAAAGACCACCCATCTAGAAGAATCATCCAACACACGACCTAGTCGGGTACATGTCAGCTCAGTAGAACGACTATACTCGGACTAGTTAGCTAAATCAAGTCAGTCTAATCATCTCAAAGGAAAATGACCCAAATTACATAACCAATTACTATTAGTAGGTAATTAAGACTGCTAGATCAAAGCCCAAACATGTAAGGCCTATGAATCCTACTATAAAAGGCACATTTTGAAACATATGCTTACGTTACTATTTTGACATCAGAGCCCAATATCTCATATTGACTTTAGCATCAAAGTTTCTTTTGCAAGCACCCTCTTCTTCTTGCACTCGAGAGTTGAGGACGAGATACCCTTGAAGCGAAGACCTTGGAGACAAAAGGATCACTTAGAAGACTTTGTAGGATATATATTGTCCATGTAAGAACAATTGGCGCCCGCCGTGGGGTCGATTAATATCCTATGAAGAGAGAATGTTGAACATTAGAAGACTTGAGAGATTTTGAAGATGGTGTCCACGAGAAGCAAGGTTGTGGAAGCTAGGGGAGTCGGCCCTCCGCTGACCTGGTCGCTATACTAGAGCCCCAAGTCAAGATGCAACAGAAGTTTGTTGATTACAAAAAGAGAAATGATGAGGAAATAGAGGCCATACGAGAGGAGAACGCTAGGTTGAAAAAAAAAAAGAGTCAAGATCACCAAAGGTAAAAGAGTGGACGAGTCCGGGCATGTAGGCCCAAATGCCACAATCCATGAAACTGAGGAAGAAAGTGAATACAACCCGACCCAACATACCCAGGGAGTAATCAACAACTCCACTGCCACCCATAACAGGTGTCGTCACCCTTTCGTTGACGGAATTAGAGAAACTCCCCTTCCAACCAATGGAAGTTGCCGACAGTATGCTATAACGACATAGTTGATCCTGGCGAGTACATGTTTATGTACACAAATCATATCAGCTTATACTCTACCAACGATGCATTTTTATGTAAGGCTTTCTCATCAACCTTACGAGGACCAACTCTAGATTGGTTCGCCAACTTGCCCCATTTCTCCATAGATTGCTTTGATGCACTAATGGCATCCTTTACCACCTACTTCGAGACCGGTCGTTGGCACGACGTCACTTCCCTCTCCCTACTTGATGAGATGCATCTAGCCAAGGGACCTACAACAAAAGCATTGACTGGAAAAATACAAGAGGAATGGGCCTCAAATGCACATGCAAGGCCCAAGATAAACTTCACATGGGCCAAGGAAGATGTGAGGACCTAGTCTAGGACTCTTTGTTTGTAAATATTAGAATAGGGTTTAATTGTGGGCCTTGTATTTTAGGCCTAGTAGAATAGGGTTTTTTTTGGGCCATGTATTGGGCCTTGGAGGGTTTTGGGGCCTTGAAGATGAATTGGACCAAAGGAGAGTTGGGCTTGGATTTGGGCCACCAAAAAGGAGAGCGCATTTCTCAAGAATCTAGATCCTTCTTGCGCAAAGCTTGGTCACCAAGCTTCTCCTAAGTGGCTCCATGCATGTTCCATGTGACTTGCTTAAGTGGCAAGTTACACCTCCCTCATCAGTGGCGGATCTTCAGTCAATATGTTAGGGGTGCCCAAAATTTGGTTGAATTACTCTTTTGGTCAATTTTTTCGTCTAAAAATATCAAGTTGGTCGTCTAATGTTTTTTAGTCTCAATTTGGTTTTTATTTTTTAAAAATTGATGCAATTTGATCTTTTTCGTTAAATTTCTTAAAGCAGAACAAGAATTTTTCACCAAAAGTTATAATAAGATTATGTCAATTACTCCTCATCTATAAATATAAATATATAAAAAATTATTAAAATATAAATATTTAATATATATTAAAATATTAAATTTTTAAAAAATGTATATAAAATTATATAAATATAAAAAGAAAATAGGGGGCATGGCCCCCCTCTGTCCACACTAAGGTCTGCTAGTGTCCCTCATGCTCTCTTTTTGGCTCCAAATACCTCATTCTAGATCCTTTTTCCCTCCATTTTTCTAGACCATTTTGCTCTCATTTTCTCCTATAAATAGAGAGCTTAGGACCCTTGTAAATTCATTCATGAATATAGTAGAGACTATGTTGAGATGACTCCAGACTCCTCTCTTTTTGTGAATCAACTTAGGCTAGAGTTCTCCTTGTTGGTTTCCTCTAACCTCCTTCCTTGAGTGTTGTCCTAACCTCACTTGAGAGCTTCTCCGAACACCATTTCTGCACCACTTGTTCACTCATCTTCTAGCTTCCGCAACTTCATCTTTCTCCATGGAAGTCTCATCAACTCCGCATGGCTCCCTCTTGGCTTCCTTTCTCTTGAAGATGGACTCATCATGTTGTATCTAGAGCCTTGGTTGATCAAGCTTGATGTCAAGAGATAAGTTCATCTTCCTTGTTTTTCTTTCAATTTCCGTGTGGTCCATTACTTTCTTTGCTTGTCTTGTTGCTTTTCTTCTTTTCACCTCATTAGTTATATGGTTCTTACCATTGTTCCTTTGGAACCATTCGACCATTGTGCCTAAGAGCTCAACCATGGTGAATTTGTGTGCCTTTTACATTTACGTTTGAGTCTTGTTCATCTTCTATTTCATCTTTTTTGAGTCATTTTAATTTTCTCATCCATATGTTTTGTCTAGAGTAATGTGTAGTTCAATTATGTCTTAATTTCCTTTGTTTAGCCTTTCATTTTGTGCGTTTACATTCTTCTTCTTTTTTTGCTGTTGTTTGTGTTTCATGATCTTCTTTTGATTCCTTTAAGTTTCCTTCTCCTTTGTGTTTTTTGTTTCCATTAAAAGGCAAATGATCAAGCATAGTGTGGTGGTGATTCTGGTTTGTGGTGGAAACTAGCTGTTGTAAGAGCTATAAGGAAAAAGAGCATAAAAAGAATACAAGCAAGTGCCAAAAAGAATCAAAAGAAAAGATCAAAAGAAAGTGGCAAAGGAAGTACACTAGTATCACTGCCATCACTTAACTTTGAGAGCATTATTTTGTGCATGTTATTGTTGTTTCAGTTTTCTCGTCTGATTGCACACTCTCTGTATTTGATTTATCACAAAAAATTGGCCGATGCAAATCCAAATCTGATTTTTGCCTCTTTTAGCTAAGACATGGACGAAAAAGAAAAAAAAGTGATAAATAGTTGAAGCAGAGGCTAAAAATCACATTTATGGACTAGCAATGAGTGAAAAATTAAATCTAGTGCAACTTTTCTAGTTTATTTTGATTATTTTTCATCCATTGTAGTGCCATTAATTTGAGTGCTTATCTTGTTTCTTACCTTATTTCGAGTTTGTCTTTCTTTGTTAAATCTTTGAGTATGTTTCATTTATATTTCACTTGAGTTTAGCTATTCTTTCATTTAAGCTTTTCTTGTTTTTCCTTATTGGCTTCTTTGGTTTGGTGTTACATTCTTGGTGGAAGTTTTCTTTGGAGGTAACCAAATACTCAAGGTAGCATCTTAGGAGGTGGAAACCAAAATGGAACTCCAAACTACAAGTGAAGTTCACAAAAGGAAAATCCAAAGCAAACACTTGAGTGAGCCAAAAGAAGAAAGAAAAGAGTGGAGTGAAACACTTGAAGACTTTTAAAGTTTGCGCAAAATTATGATTGTATTCATTTGAGTTTTATTTGTTCAAGTTTTATTTCTTGTATCTCTTTGGACTAATTAAGTGTTTTGGGGGAGCCTTAGGTGTTCTCTCATCTCTTAATCAGAACCTTTAAAATAGTAAAAGCGCTTGTAAACGATGAGTGTGTCTTGCAACATCAAGCCTCGCCAAATTAGGCTGCATAATTTAGATTCCATTTATTGTTTTTGCTTAATTGTTTAGTGTGTGTCTAATTCTTTTTTAGAAGTTTTGTGCAACATTCTTTGAATTCCTTTGGCAAGGAAAGACTTAGTATGTAAGCAATCCAAGTGATTCACCTCTCTTTCCTGGAAGACAATTCAAGAAGTTTGCTATCTACTTCTTCTTTAGAATCTCTTAGCTAGAGTTTAGTTTTTAAAAATAAAAAATTCCAAAAAAAGAGTAATCATGGCTAGTCAACCCTCCCTACATAGTGCAAGTGATTATGAGGATTCAATTCATAGTTTAAAACATGTTTCCCAACAACTCAAATCACTTAAACTATGGAGACAACAAGAGGCAATTTACAAAGTGAAAGATCAATTAGAAAGAGATGGTCAAATTGCTCTTTTGGAGGAACAAATCAAAGCTTTAAAGAAAAGAGATGAGAAAGTTCAAAATAAGCTAAAATGTATAAGTAATTCTAACAAAGGGTCTAGAAGTGGAGCTTCAATATATGAGGAAGAGGAAAGGTTAAGATTAGGAGAATATTACCAACAACCTTCCCACATTAGGAGACAAAGAAAAGACCCTACTCCTAAAGAAGTTAAAGTGGACTTGCCTTACTTTCAAGGCAAGGATGATGTTGATGCTTATTTGGATTGGGAGATGAAGGTGGAGCAACTCTTTGCTTGCCACCAAGTAAGTGAAGAAAGGAAAGTGCCTCTAGCTACCCTAAGCTTTCAAGGGTATGCTATGTATTGGTGGACTTCTATAGTCCAAAAGAGGCTAAGAAGTAATGTGCCTTCAATTGATTATTGGAATGATCTCAAGTTAGCCCTTAGGAGGAGGCACATTCCCTCGTACTACATCAGGGAGCTCATGAACAAGCTCCAAAGACTCCAACAAAGAAATTTGTTTGTAGAAGAGTATAAACAAAAAATGGAGTTACTTATGATGAGGGCAGGGATAATTGAGGAAGAGGCCATTACCATTTCTAGATTCTTAAGTGGCTTAAACACCTTGATTCTATGAGTAGTTGAACTTCCTCGTGCCCAAGTTTGATTTAATCAATTTTGATTCTATATACTTATACTTCTTAGGTATTTATCTTTACTTTCATTCAATTGTTTGTGGTTTGATTATGCTTAATGATGACTTGATCAATCATCTATTTAACTAGTTTGGATTGAGTTAGGAAATTGGTCTCAAACTATAGTCCTATCAAATCATCATACATGTATTGGTGCTCATTCAACGAGTCTTGCACATTAAAGCAAAGATTCATTCTACCAAGAGTTGAGGAATCACACTAGGTTTGAAGTCATTAGGTTCTAGTGATTCAGGGATGAACCCAGATCTACATAGAAAGAGTACTCCCAAGACATTGAATGATTTGCATAGTAAATAAACAAGATGGTATTGGAGTAGTGGACGAATATGACATGAAATCAATTCATAGCCCCTACTCCACTCACTCTATCTAATTACTACTATTTATATTTACTTGCACTCTTTATCAAAACCAAAAACCCAAAAATCAAACTACCAATATACTTGCTAAATCCTTGTGGATACGACACTTATTAATACTACTATGCACCAGTGCACTTGCTGGGAAATGGTTGTTGTGAAATAGTCATCAAGTTTTTGGCGTTGCTGCCGGGGATTTAGTTTAAGTATTTGGTAGTTCTAACCATTCTTTTTGTGAATATGTGAATACCTTGTAAAGACCATATCTGTATAGCATGAGTTTTGCATTTTGTAAAGTCTTAATTTTCATTTTTTTATTTGCTTTCACATAGATCTCAAACAAGATGTAAATTTAAGAGATACATATTCCATTTTCTGTATGAAAGTATGTGTTTTGTGCTAGTCAAAAGTGATCTCACAGAGGAGAATAGAGAATCATCAATCCTTTGAAATTATGTAGAACAATTTTGCTGAAAATTCTGTAGAATGAAAGGAAAATTTTTTTCTACATAAAATCTACTATTTGGTGTTAATTTGAAATTTGACAGCTTTACCTTTGTTGCTTGTTTGGTACGTAACTCTTACCATAATAATGATCCACTTAAGCTAGTAATGATCCACTTAAACAAATAATGATCATGCTACTTAATGATTGATTGTAACTTAAATTATAACAACCAAAAGTCACCAAAAAGCAACAAAATTCAACCCACCACTTACAAATCTAGTCGTCCACATTCTTCGTATTGTAACATCCCATTCCTGCAATTATTTGCAACAAATAACCTAATTTGTCCAAATAGGAAACTAAAACCAGATTGCGTCTAAATGATGGCACAACAAAAAGTGTCTTTCAAATCCAAATAAAACCCAGTACATAATGTAAGACCCGTGAAAATTAATTAATTAAATAATTAATTAATTAATAAATGCGGGAGGGGGGAACTTTAATGACATTAAATGTTAATTGGTGTCAACACTCAATTTCGTCCGCGTAAATGCATTTGTTTGGTAAAATAATTATAATAAAAAAATAATATATAATATAATAATAATAATAAAAAAATAAAATAAAAAATATGTTTTGATTGATGGTAGGTTTTTTTTAACTTTAATTCTACCATGGGAAAAAAGAAAAAAAATAGAAAAAAGAAAAAACCAAGAGAAGGAGAATCTAATTTATTTTTAATTATCACACTCCTTTCGTGAGTCCAAATGTTTTACATATTTTTACCCCATTGTTTGCTATTTACACTCTCCACATGGCATGTCAGAAAAGGACGTTTCATAATTTCTATTTGTAGAGAAGGGTATAATATTATGAGCAATATTTTTTTATAATAATTTGAATAAATATCTTCCATTTACACTTATGTGTCTTTTTGCGTTGTCAATCTGGGAAGGTATTATTTTAATTAGAAGCAAATATTCCCGATAATAATGCTTTTAGAGAATGGTACGATTTTAATATTTAGAAGAAAATATT
>Ga0099823_1006483_pt1 | contig 11812 bp, 13 predicted proteins | sample CowpearedBW_FD_76831 | JGI IMG/M metagenome (GOLD analysis project Ga0099823, IMG submission 76831) | Root nodule microbial communities of legume samples collected from California, USA - Cow pea red BW | ecosystem: Host-associated > Plants > Roots > Nodule | place: USA: California | collected... | reverse complement strand
GACTAATTAGTTACGGAGATATTTGCAAGATTTTGTGTCGCGACAAACACAGATAAGAAAATGATTGGATGTAACATGATAACGAGGTTCAATCTCCCTGAGGTTAACAAGTATTACCATTTCTTATTGTCTAAGAACCACAGGCATCAATATTTTTTTTTTCTTTCTCGTGAAACTAACTTAGTTGTTAAGAAAAAAAAATTGAAATATATGCCCAAAGAATTGAGAAACCTTACTCCTTTGAATAAGTTACCTCGTCGGTATTTCAGTAGTTAGGATTAGTTTTCTTTAACATTTTTTTCCTATCAAGAGATACATAGTTTTTAGTGATATTTCATTCCATGTGACAAACTTCCGAAATAGGTAATATTCTACTTTATAAGGCCGATCATCATTAAAATATATTAGGATAAATTTATTGTGCCAATGTTATTTTACATCAAAGTTATCGAAACAGACAAAATTTTAAATTTTTATATGTAAATGAGTAAGTCGTATTTACCCTGAACAACTTCTTCATAAGAAAACTTTCAAGGAATAAACAATCTTAAACTAAAAATTTGTTCATGGTGAACACATAATTTTTGGTCCACTCCTCTTCAATTTTACTCAATGCATTGGGCAGAGTTTGGGTGGTCACTAATTGTATTGTTTCAATAGTCAAAATGATAATGATTTTTAGCACAACAATTTGGCACAGTGCAATAAAGCGCAGAATCATTACACTTGCCATGTGTCAAAAACATTCAAATCTAATAACGCTAGTTATAATGATATCAACAATATCTCTGATCCCTGATTTTTATTTCTGTTAAATCAAATAATATTCAGTCCCAAGTCAAAAGTTGAATAAACTAATAAAGTGTCTAAAAGGAGTTCAAATCAGTCCGTTGTATCGATAATATAATTTCCCCGTTTTACTTTTCACGAAATTAAACTTGGAAAGGGAACCGTTTTACATTGTTGGTAATCTAACTTTGAATAGTGAGATATAAGCAATAGGTTAAAACATGTGATGTTTATAGAGATATAAATAAAAATTCGTATTTACGGGTATTAACGGATAAAAAATATAATAAATAAGAAACTGATATTAAAAATATAATAAATAAGAAACTGATATTAAAGATGATTATGCTATTTACGAACATGAATATTTTTGATACCTATATATTTACAAAATAGATGTGAGTATCATGATATTCGTATTGTAGGCGTCTACACGTATCATTATTTTTCTAAGCTGTGGTTATATTCGACTTTCGTGAACAAGTTAATAAAAACTGATAAAACGTTGGCAGTTGCAGTGATTCTGACAAACGTCATATTCCGCAAACTAAAATCTTACGCATTTAGTTAAGAAATGGGGAAAATCCAAACGCAGGGGTAGAGTAAGTGGAGATGCATAAATGCTGGTGAAATTAATTGTGAAGCAAGAGAATATTGCATTCATCAGCAAAATGGTTTGGTGGTGGTTGATAATCACGTTCACGTGGAATCACCATCCACTTATTTTTACACATATATATACAATGGAAGTGATTATGCTCCAACAAGAAAAGTACTTCATTAAGCTACAATACAATTCAAAGTCCCACATAGATTAAAATACCAAAGAAAAGCGCGTTTGTGAGAAGAAGATGGAGTAAGTGTAAGGGATTTGAAATAGAGCATAATAGAAAATGATGCAATAATGAAGCCTCCTAATTACCCAACAGACCCCACCGTCGCACAGTGTTCACTCGAGAGGGTATTTTCAACGCTTTTTTGGATTGCATTCGTTTTTGCGGTGAGAGTGAGAGTAACAACTTAGGAAGAGGATCCAGCACAGAGAGCAAATGGCATTCTCGTAATCATGACCCCACTTTCTTCCCAGAAAACAACAACCCAACACCTCTTTCGTTTCTTACTTTCGTTTCTGTCTGTTTTTCCCATTTGTATCCGTTGAAACCCCACTTCCACTCTTCTCAACGCCAACACCACGCCCTGTTCCCTTACCCTTTTCAATGCTTATTATAACTTTTCTTCCCATTTTCAACCATGTCATCGTAGAAGAAGAAAGAGTTTTTTTTTCACCCACCCACTTCTCGTAACAAATAACAACCTTCACCCTTCTCCTCCCACAAAAAGTCAGTAACACCGATGACTGACGCCGGCGAAACCACGAGTGTGAGCTTGAAGCTTCTCGTGTTGGTGGCGGTTTTGGTCGTCTTCGCGGTGGTGATTCTTGTTCTCGTCTTCTTCCTGTGCTTGCGCGGCGGCCGGAGCTGGAAGCGACGGAAGCTGGCGGCGAAGCACAGCTCCGGGAGCATCCCTCTGGTGTCGAAGGAGATCATGGTGGTGAAGACCTCGGATCTCACCCCTGCGACGACGAGCGAGATTGGTGACGTGGAGGGTGATCCGAAGAAGGAGACGGGGATGAAGGTGGAGATTGACGCGGTGTTGAAGAGCGAAGTTTCCGGTGGTGGGGCCCACCGCAGCGAGGTGTCGGTGGAGGATCCGAACATAGGGTGGGGCCGGTGGTACAGCATGAAGGAAGTGGAACTCGCCACGCGCGGTTTCGCAGAAGGGAATGTTATTGGGGAAGGTGGGTACGGTGTTGTGTACAGAGGAATTCTGCACGATGCTTCCGTCGTTGCTGTCAAGAATCTTCTCAACAACAAGTATGTTACACACCCACATGTCTAAACTCCAAACTTTATTTTTTATACCTCAATTTTACTTCTCTGTCCTTTTTTATGCTTATTCTGCTGCATGTTACTCAATTTTTTACACTCCTCTGTTTCTTTCAACTGAACCTAGAAAACTCTTTCTCTCTAACTTTCTACCAATTATGTATCTATGAAATGGCTTCCATTTTCTTTTTGAATATGTTTGGATAGATATGATTTTGACATTCCAATACACGTTCTTCAAGTTCAAGACAAAATGAAGAAGAGAATCTGTTACTTTGAAAATGAGTATACTTTTGACGTTCCTCAACTCCCATTCCAAACGTCCAAACACGGTCTTAACCTGGGAAATGTGCAATCTGTTTGCTTTGAATTGTCTTCAGAAAAGTGAAGCGAGTTTGGTGGCTGATTGTTTTGCTTTTGAGAAACAATGGTTTACTTTTTTGTTTTTTCGCGTGGTTTGAGAGAGTTAAAATATTACCGCTACTACTACCATGATTACTCATAATATAAGCGTTCTGAACCTATAATAATAGTCACTTGCCTCTTTTCTAATTTGGTTTTTTTTTATTTATAGTGTTATTTTTGGTTGGGTAATAATGTTAGTATGTTGCTTTTCTCTTTACTTTTACTTTTTGCTTTATTTATCATGTCTGTATATAATTTCTGTTTTACCTTTTTTAAGATACCATCTTAATCCCCCCAAACTTTAGTTTATTGTAGTTATTTTGCAAGGAAAACTTTAGTTTATTAATATGGGAAGAATAATTACCTTGTATGCGTTTTGGGGTTTCTAAAAGCAAATTAAAAGATAACTTTCAGTTAATAACGGTAACTTGTATTTATGGTGAAAATGCTTTAAAGTTAATCATTGTCACCTAAAAATTGAAGTTGTCTGTACCAAAATTCTTGAAACTTCCATAATGAATTAAGAAAATGTGAGAAGGGCTTGTTTTAATTTTTATACAAATATTTTTTAATCTTTACCGTCCAAAGTTGTGACTGAAACACGTTAAAGTGAAGTTTCCTGAAACAATTCAATGAGCGTCTTTATTTATGTTAATTTATTGAAAAATCGTGTGTTATTGTATCGTAATCAGGGGTCAAGCAGAGAAGGAGTTTAAGGTAGAGGTTGAAGCTATTGGAAAAGTAAGGCATAAGAATTTGGTTCGTTTGGTGGGATATTGCGCAGAAGGTGCTCGAAGGTATTACTCTGTTTACATGGCTATTATTCTTTTGATTCAATGTCATTCAGACCATAGAAGTTCAGAATTCCTATGAATTTTCTTAAGTAACAATTTTACTGTCATTCAGGATGCTTGTTTATGAGTATGTTGACAACGGAAACTTAGAACAGTGGCTGCATGGTGATGTAGGATCAGTTAGCCCCTTGACATGGGATATTCGAATGAGAATTGCTATTGGGACAGCAAAAGGGTGAGTTTAATGTGCTGAAACTCTTTCTGACTAATGTTATCACATGCTCTGTGGTTTTATCCTTGATTATGTTATCTTAAGCATTCGATCACAAGAGTTAAAGTTTCTGCATTTGAAACAGGCTAGCCTATTTGCATGAAGGCTTAGAACCCAAAGTTGTGCACCGGGATATAAAATCCAGTAACATTCTGTTGGATAAAAACTGGAATGCCAAAGTATCAGATTTTGGACTTGCCAAACTCTTAGGATCTGAGAAAACACATGTAACTACGCGTGTAATGGGAACATTCGGGTAATTTTTTCTTACCATAATCTGAGTTGCTTTTCAACTTCCATAAATGGTAATCATCTTATGATTTGTTACCACTAATTTTCTGCAGATATGTTGCACCAGAGTATGCAAGCTCAGGTATGCTTAATGAGCGCAGTGATGTGTATAGCTTTGGAGTTCTACTCATGGAGATAATCACAGGAAGAAGCCCCATTGATTATTCAAGACCACCTGGAGAGGTGCTTCTGGGTTTTGTTCATGTTTTCATCAATATATTAAGGACATGTTTGGTGGAAAAACTTATCCATAAGCTAAAATTAACCTGAACATCAATTAAAATCATATTTTAAGCTAACAAGAAATCATTTTTACAAGTTAGTCCATGCATAAGTTCTTATTTTTCTATCTTAGAAGTGACTGTGAAGACTTAACATAGATTTGTAAATGTTCTTCATTCAGATGAATTTAGTAGATTGGTTCAAGGCAATGGTGGCAAGTCGTCGCAGTGAGGAGCTAGTTGATCCTTTGATTGAGATTCCACCCTCTCCAAGATCTTTGAAACGAGTTTTACTAATTTGTCTGCGGTGTATAGACATGGATGTCGTTAAACGACCAAAGATGGGTCAAATTGTTCATATGCTTGAAACAGATGATTTCCCCTTTCGTTCTGTAAGCACCACACTCAGCCACTCTTTCTCAGTTTTTCATCTTCCTTATATCACTAACTTTAACTTGTTGAATTGAATAGGAGCTACGCACAGTTAGAGAGAAAGATCCTTTGCCTTCTCATGCAGATGTTTCCATTAAAGTTCCTTATCCACCACCAAAGCATGCAGAAAGCGTAGAAAACTCAAGATGGAGATGATTGTTTGTATTGTTGGTCAATCAACTCTTGTGATGGAGTTATTTGTATTCAGATTTCATTATGTTATGAACAAGTTATATGAATCGCTGTGCATATCTTATACGGTTTAGTTATTTCCTTCGGGTTTCAACCATGCATTTTGTTGTATTGCATTATTGTAAATACGAACTTCACAATCTGTCAATTTTGTTTATCTGCTTGTGGACACATTCAAGAACCTTAGAGCACGTTTGGTCATTAACGTTACTTCCCATTTAAACATTCAGCCTCATTCCTAGTTTCTCACAGCACCGTAAAACAAATGTTAACTTGCAATTATTTTTATGATGCTTCCGACACTATGAACTATGATGGATCTGCTGCTGCCATGTTTGACATGAAACCGAATCTACGAATCAGTGATTTTCCTTAACTTCCACGACGGTCCTACGTACTGCAAGCACGATTCACCGCAAGTTGCTCTTGCAAGGAAAAAAAAAATGGTGTTTCTGATTCATACCAATTATTACCCCTGCATAATGCATGAGTTGTCGGGGCAGGTATTGATCTTTTTTCAGTACTGAACATCGTATGCATAATTAGCATAACGCCACAAAAGAGTTGGTACACTTTCGTTAGCTTGTGTTTTGTTTGCATGTTCCTCATACAAGCTTCGTTCCCTAGATAAGAGAATGTGACAGATGCTACCTAGATTTGTGCCTCTGACTCAGGAATTACAACACAGGCCCAATTGGTATTCAACACTTTATTGACAATTTTAAACTTCTTCTTCAAAACTTGAGTTAAAATAAATAAATCAGGCCATGCCTCTTATTTTCAACAAGAAAAACATTCACAATTAATTGGATCATAATTCATTTCAGGAAAGTTCAAACATTCATTATGTTTGTAATATTCTTTGAAGTTTCCGAACACAATATCAATCATATTGTTAAATATTATTTTATTGTCATGTTTTATATTAACATTATCCATTAAAAATGTTTTATATTAACATTATCACATTGAACGCAAAAACTTGTGTTGTTACCTTATAATTTTTCTATATTGAAATTAAAATCTTTACAATGTTATAATTTTCAATAAATTTCACTGGTTAATGATAGAAATGGAAAGTGTGTGATAGTAGTACCAATTTTCCCTCAATCACTTCTACTTATCTAATTATCTAAAAGAATTGGACTAAAGAAAATGACACGTGGGGGCAATAATTCCCTCCTCTCATTTCCCATAATTATATATTTTAGTTTTTCTTTTTAAAAAGGTTAACGGTTCAAGCATCATCTTCAGAGGGTACTATCAGATCTGTGCCATTTCTTCGAACCGCAGAGGAGGCATGGACGAGAAGCTCGTACAGCGGTTAGAATCGGCGGTGTCGCGCTTAGAGTCGCTCTCAGCCGGATTCCACCCATCGGCCTCGTCGGCCATCTCCGCCGACGACGCGGCGCGCGATCCGTCCGTCGTTGCGTTCGCCGATCTGATCGACCAGCACGTCGCTAGGTTTTCCCGCGCTGCGGAGGTTATCGGAGGACAGGTCTTGGATGTGTCGAAACTTGTGCAGGAAGCTTTCGGTGTTCAGAAAGAGCTTGTGATTGAGCTCAAACAAACACAGGTTCGTCATTGCTCTATCTTTGTTTTTCGTGTCGCGAGGAATGTTTGTTTTGGCGTGGGATTGAAGAATTTGGATGTTTGCATCGTGTGTGATAATATTGTCGTGTCCAAAAAATAGTGAGAATATTGATGGAATAAAAGTCTGATACCGATTGAACAAAATGTGGTGGCATTCTCTGACTGTTTTTTTATGGGAGTCTTGCATATGCTTTAAAATATAAATCTGTAGTTGTTGTTGTGGATTCGATGCTTGTTTTACCTGTCATGCTTGACAAAAGGTGAAGGTTCAATGTTCCGTTGGGTATTTGAGTATACAATAGCTTGTAAAGCGAAATTCAGAAGCAATTGCTCATGAAATAAGAGGTTTACCGCCAAGAAAGATCGAATTTAGTTTGTAGAGAAGGGAGTGCATATAGTTGCTCGTGCTGTAATGTTTTATTTTTTTGGACCTTATGTCACCTGTATTTGCAAATGCTGAGTTAGCATCTCTCGTCAACATTTACTGTGCAGAAGCCTGACGTTGCTGGGTTGGAGGCATTTCTGAAACCATTGAATGATGTGGTTACGAAAGCTACCAAATTGACAGAGGGAAGGAGATCTGATTTTTTTAATCACTTGAAGGCTGCTGCTGACAGTCTCTCTGCTCTAGCATGGATTGCATATGCGGGGAAGGACTGTGGTGAGTGATAAATGATTCTTTTGTTGGATGAATATTTATCCTTCAGTGATTTATGTCTCTTCTGTTTTTTCAAGGTTTGTGTATGCCAATTGCGCATGTGGAAGAAAGCTGGCAAATGGCTGAGTTTTACTGCAACAAGGTATTCTTGATAACTTTCAGAATCTTACTAATTTGTCTTGCACATAAAGGAGTCCCCGCAAGTGATCTTCCCTGATAATTTTAGTAATTTGTACTATATCCTTGCATTTAAAAAGTTTCACGTTTACTTTGAAATCAAATGTATAGGTGTATTCACTTGCTGAGTTACGTAAGCTTAATGGATGAGAAAGGAAATGAGTTACGATCAGCAATCTTAATGTTTGTATGCTTAGGCTCAGAAATTTGATTTTAAATGTCTGACTTACCATTTACTTTTGGCAACATTTACATATGGAAGGCTGTGTATTATAGATCAGGCACTAGCCTATTAGGCTTATTTGTTGCACTTCCTATCTCATATAACCTGCTATTTCATGGGTTGAGATAATGATCTTGCCCTATTCTTGGTTGTAATATTTAGGTGCTTGTAGAGTACAAAAACAAAGACCCAAATCATGTTGAATGGGCAAAAGCTCTTAAAGAGTTGTATCTACCTGGATTGAGAGATTATGTCAAGAGATTTCATCCTTTGGGCGCTGTTTGGAATCCAAAAGGAAAAGTCTATGCTCCATCAAAAGCTTCTGCTCCTGCTGCACCTGCCGCCCCTCCCCCTCCATCTGCTTCTCTATTTAGTTCTCAATCATCTCAGGCTTCATCTTCTAAGCCTAAAGAGGGTATGTCAGCTGTTTTTCATCAAATCAGTGAAGGAAACGTCACTTCAGGTAGCTTATTCATACTTATACATTGTTGATTGAACATTCAGCAGTCAACATCTATGAATTATATATTTTATCTAATAGGTTTGAGAAAGGTTACTGCTGATATGAAGACTAAGAATCGCACCGATAGAACTGGAGTTGTTGGTGCTATTGAAAAAGAAAGTCATGCAACTTCACGTGTGCCTTCTAAAGCAGGACCTCCAAAGTTTGAACTTCAAATGGGCCGCAAGTAGGTTTATATGTGTGTTTGAGTCTTTTAGTTACTATGTGTATAGAAGTGAATGCCAATAATTTCACTATTCAATCTCCCTAACTGAACCCTACTTATCTCTGCCAATGCAGATGGGTTGTTGAAAATCAAATTGAGAAGAAAGATTTGGTCATTGGAGATTGTGATTCAAAACAGTCTGTATATGTTTATGGATGCAAAAACTCTGTTTTGCAGATTCCAGGTAGTTATTCTTTCATCTCTTTTCCTATTTGGTATCCAACTTATCACTTGGTGAGAAGTTTACTAGTAATCACTTCTAAACAATTCGCAGGCAAGGTCAACAATATAACTATTGACAAATGCACAAAGATGGGAGTTGTATTTAAGGTCTGTGAAACATGGAATTTGATATTTAATAATATTATAAACGGAATCAATTCATTGAGAGATGAAAATTCTTTTTTTTTTTGTCTTAAAATGTAGGATGTTGTTGCAGCATTTGAGATTGTAAACAGTAGTGGGGTCGAGGTTCAATGCCAGGTACCTAGATTTCATTTTCTATTTTTTCCCCCTCAACCCATAACATCTTCCAATGCTGTTGGCGTGTTAGCTTGAATATCATATTGTTCTTCCCAGTAAATATTTTAATAGCTGATATAACTGATAAGATGCACATTATAAGAGTTTAAAATAAATACTTAATATGTCAAAACTGATTTAGTTATACTTCTGCTCTCTTTTACTAATCATAGGGTGCAGCTCCTACAATTTTAGTGGACAACACTTCTGGCTGCCAGCTATATCTGAGCAAAGACTCTTTACAAACATCCATAACTACAGCAAAGTCAAGTGAGATCAATGTCCTGGTTCCTAGTGCTGAAACTGATGGTGATTGGGTATGTTTTAGTTTTCCTCTTCTATATTTTCTATATTTGATGTTGAAAAGTTTGATTCCTCATCATCTGAGCAAAAACTAGTTAAAGTGTTGTATTCCCCCTAATTTCTTGTAGATAATTTCAATGTCTTAATAATTGAAAATTAAATACTAGAGTCTGTTTTTATGATTGTTATAGATGCTGTTTACTACAACTTAGAAAATAGCAATGTGAGGCGGCCAGTCCCAAAAATGCTCTAGTGGGATAGTAGAAAGTGGGATGATTACCAGCTTAAATATTATTCTTCGAACTAAATAATTTTTAAACATTTACTCCAAAAAAATTAAAGAATCTCATGATATAGGTCATATGTTACAACACACAATCACCGTCAAGATAGGAGCAATAAGAAAACAGCAATAAAGTTAAAAATTAAAGATGGTGAAAATAAAATAGAATGCAGTAGATAAAAATTAGGACAGTGTATGAAGGAAGAAGAAACAGCATACCACAAAAAAACACTAGCGTGTGATATTGAGTACTTTTAGAAGTTGTTTTTCTCTCACCTCAACTGTACTTGGCGATCTGAATTTGCTTACCTATCCTCACGTCTCACACAGCGGTGGATGAATCCGTCTATAGTTAGAATCTTATTTAAAAATTGTACAATTGTTAAACAGCGTGATCTTGGTTAGATATTAGTAGTGGACGAAGTCAAGTGACACCGAAATTTTAACGACGTCTTCTGTTTCAGGTGGAGCATTCCTTGCCACAACAATACATTCATTTGTTCAAGGATGGGCATTTTGAAACAACACCTGCTTCTCATTCTGGAGGTTAAATTGACTCGCAAGTTGAAGTTTCTATTTATTTTGGAATGCTGTGGGAGTGGCTTCAATTTGTTGTTTTGTTAATTCATTTACAAATACAGTCATATGAATAGGTTTACCATGTACTCGTTGTTTATGCTAGCGGTTTTTTCCATGGGTTTATTGAACCATTGGAATCCTCCATGCGATTTTTGGTTTTGATAGTTTGGTTCTGCGTGAGTATGTTTGTCTTAAGTTGCATCATGCAATCGGGTTTTTAGCTTTCAGAGGACCATTACAATCTGAATATCTAGGTTTGTTCTGGTGTTTTGCGTATTTTGAGGATAGAGCAAGGATGATGTTCTCGGTTCATTCGGAAATGTATTTTGTTCTTAGTTTGTAATGAGAAAAGACGAGTTATGGACGTTCCTGGCTTCTTAAATGCTGCTCAATATCTTAAATATTCAATGTTTCAATTGTTTAAACCATAAATTTGTTGGAGAGTATTAACTAAGAAGGTGAATGAAGGAAAATGCAACATATAATTTTACCATGATATTTTTATCAACAGTTAATAAGTAATTTTTATCAATTTTAATTTGCTGTTAGTTTCCTGGTTTTTGTTTTTTAACTAGCTAGATTTATACATCAATGCATCAATGCATTTTTAAGTATATAAGTGTTGACCTCTTTGACTTCTGACTCTTCTTTCATATTTATTTATTAATTAATGCTTTTTTTTTTGTCATGTCGGTTATTATATATTTTTTTCCTCCTTTTTCTACATCTCTTGTTTCCTTACACTTTCAAAGTCTACGTAAATTGATACATGAAACAAATGAAATCATTTTTCATTTAGTTTAATCACATTTCATCACTTTCCCCTTTGCAATTTTATCTATCGTTTTTAAATATGTAATTGGCAATTATGATCTAATATCTCATTTCGTTTTCCTTTTATTTTAAATAACTGATCATCTACTTTTGTTGTCAGACCATAGTATTGTGAGAAAAAAAATTGGAAGAATAATAACATAGTTGTTTTGTTGAACGTCAAATATAAATTTCCTTATATTTGCATTCAATTTTTATAAATAATATATATATATATATATATATATATATATATACACACACACACTTTTTATATTTTTTAGGTTATATAATATCTGTATTTACTTTTTATTTTGCTTGTTCTATGATTTTTTCATTTAAGATATATTTAAATTCATCCGTTTTGCTTAAAAAATTATATCAATGTTTCCATTGTTTAAAAGTCTTTAGATTTGGTATTTAAACGAAGTCAGTTTGTTTAGTAGTATTTACAATTCACTTAAAAATTGAACTGCTCTCTAAGAAATGTCCTATTATTGAGAAAGAAAATATGATGTCTTTTAATAAAACTAATGAACATCACAAAAATTTAGTCCAGCTTCTTTTAAATAAATAAATGAATATATATATATATATATATATATATATATATATATATATATATATATATATATATATATTTTTTTTATTT
>Ga0099823_1006477_pt1 | contig 11814 bp, 8 predicted proteins | sample CowpearedBW_FD_76831 | JGI IMG/M metagenome (GOLD analysis project Ga0099823, IMG submission 76831) | Root nodule microbial communities of legume samples collected from California, USA - Cow pea red BW | ecosystem: Host-associated > Plants > Roots > Nodule | place: USA: California | collected... | reverse complement strand
GTAATGTGTTAAAATCTAAAAGAAGTTAACAATACATCGAAAATTCCATAATGAAGATTAAGTTATTTAAATAATAGTAAATGAAGATTTTTTTTATTTATTTTCATTCATATTTTTTTTATGTAAATAATTTTATTTAATTTTTTTCTTTTGAAGTCTTTTATCCCATGTCCTCTGGTCAGAATAAAAAAATTTAGAATTTCATAATTTTATTAATGAATCGTAATTTTAAGCATTTAAGTAAAACCAGTGTTTAGATCATAATCCAATGCAGATCAAATATGAACAACAATATTAGTTGACTTTGACAAAGTCGATAGTGGAACACAGTGGTGGAAAAAGTACATATTGTACCAACCAATTAACCGATGTTCACGGGTAAAGACTCTTCTATTTTGATGATTAGTTTTATTTTAAAAAATAAAAAAATATATTTAAAATAAATTTTGGACAGACATACAATTTAATGTAAAAAGAAGGAAATAAATATTACTGCGTCTTAGATTTGTTTTTCCAAGAATGAGAATTAAGCAAAAAAGTGCAATCAAATAATCTAAGGCAAAGTGAGAATTTAGCAAAAGGACAAGGAGGTAAGGGCAAGACATTTTTATAATGTGAGGTTATTTAATAATGAAACATTAACTAATGTTGTGTTAGTTTGACAAAGAAAACCTAAAAAAATAACTAAAATAACTGCTTGTACTGTGTGAAGGTAACATTGGCTTATTAGTCTTCAAAGTCACAATAAGAGTAAAGACAAGCCAACTAATTAATTAAGTAAGTAATTAATATGGTGAGGGTATTTCGGGTAATTCAAGCGGGAATAAGATCCGCGCCTTGTCGCCATGTCATTATCGCTCAGATTTGTGATTGCGATTTCCAGTTTCTGGTTTTTCTCTCTCCTCCTTTTTGTTTCTCTCTCTTCGCCGTTTCAATTCCTAACGTTGGAACGCAACAAAAGTACAAGAAAATGGTGGAAGTGAGAAAGACCCAGGTGAGGAAAAAATGAAAATGATTCGGGCTGCATGAAAGTGGCGTGCTTGAAGTGAAGATAGTGTGGAGACTGTAAAGTTTCAATCTTTTCAGACATACAGGTTCCAAAGTAGGAAAAAACACCAAAAAGGTAATTAGTTAACTCTTCATTCACTCACTGGTCCATGATCCATAATAGTCCATACCAAACGCTTCATGCTTCGTGGTTCCTTGAATTGGGAGGTTGAGTTTCTTCTAAGCCTGTTGAAAAAGATTACCAACTTGGGGAGGAGACAGTGAGACACAGTTGGTGTGAAAAGAAATTCATTAGCATTGTTGCAAAGAATGAGAGAGAGAGAGAAAGAGAGAGAGGTCTTGACTTGACTGATGTACTATATTTTTTGTGTTGTGTGTGTGAACTGTGAAGTGGAAGGGGGACAACAGCGTATCTGGGAAAATCGGGAAAATTCGATTTAGTTTTGTTATGTGATTAAATTAAGCCAAGAAAAAAGTAAACAAGAGAAAAGAATAATAAAGGGTATAAAAATTAAACAAGTACATGGAGTGAGAGAGAGAGGGAGAGAGAAGGGGGGGCACACTCAGATCAAGACCAAACCAAATTGGTTCCAATTGTTCATTGTACAGCCACCTTGTTCTCTTTCCTGTACAGACAGGTAAACATGGTTTTTTATTTTCTTTCTTGTTCTCAAGTCTCAACAACCCTCTTTACCATCTCTATCCCTTTCTCATTGGGTTGTGTGCTTCGCTGTGTGTGTATGGTATTTTTGGGGTCAATCTCTGGCTTTGATTATTATATAGAGGAAAGAAGGTGAACGTGCTGTTCTTTGTCCTTAAGCAAACACTGGTTTCACGCCTACTCAGCATGATTATTGATTAGAGTTCTCTTTCATTTTTTTTATTCTGATCCTTAAATCCTAAAACGCTGTTGAAACACACAAATATTGGCTGTTGGGGGAGGGGAAGGTGGTTCTTTGGAAATTGAGCTTCTTTTTTTTTTTTTCTTCTTTTAACAGCTTTTGAGACTCGTGCTTGTTTATCAGTTTTTTTTCTTTTAAAATCTGGGTCTGTGAGTGACATGTTTTTCTTTTCTTTTCCTTTTTCCTTTTTTGGGTGGTGGATTTTGAAATAGACTTGGTTTCTTTAATAAGAGATAAAAACAAAGAAAATAATTTGCCCAATTGGTCAATCATTCATTGTGCTTGGTTTGCTTTTGCGTCTTCTTTCTGAGTTTTGAATCGCGCAAAACAATGCCGCAATGATGCCGTACATGGAGTTTTGATCTGTGACCTTTTTCTTGCAACCATCAGAGAAAAGTGTCTGAGTTTTTGCGAGTACTTTCAGCTTTAAGCAAAGTGTAGTCCTCCTATATAAGCACTAACCACAATTATTTTTGGGCTTCTTCCAAATTTTTATAGATAATGAATAGGGAAGAAAGATAGGGGCAGTGAGAAATTGTTGGTGATAGGTCTTGGTTTGAAGATGAAGAGTGAGCAAGCAGGGAGCAATGGAAAGAACACTTTCATTCAGGCACATAGGGCATGGCTTCCCAAGCTTTTGATGCTGTGGATCCTTCTCATGGCTCTAATTGGTTGGTGCATCTATACTAAAATGGATGCTGACACTAAAGTCAGAAGAAAAGAGGTGCTCGGTAGCCTCTGTGATCAAAGGGCAAGAATGCTGCAAGATCAATTCAGTGTTAGTGTCAACCACGTCCATGCCCTTGCCATCCTTGTTTCAACCTTCCACTACTACAGAACACCTTCTGCAATTGATCAGGTTTGTGTTTGATCTTCCATTGTGCTTTGTGCTTGGAACTAGTTATGACATGGTGGGTTTGTTTTTTTCTCATTTCTGATTTCTTCACAATGTTCTTCTAATGCTATCTTGTGGTTTTTCTACTCAGATTTTTGCATATCTTGACTATTGTTTGTTGCTCACCAGGAAACCTTTGCAGAGTATACAGCCAGGACAGCATTTGAAAGGCCATTGCTCAGTGGAGTGGCCTATGCACAAAGAGTGGTTAACTCCGAGAGAGAATCATTTGAGAAGCAACATGGATGGGTTATAAAGACAATGGAAAGAAAGCCTTCTCAGGTTAGAGATGAGTATGCACCGGTGATATTTGCACAAGAAACTGTTTCTTACCTCGAATCTCTCGATATGATGTCCGGGGAGGTAAATTACAAACCTTTTCAACATTATTTTTGCTTATATTATCAGTCTATAACTTTCTGACTTTAGTTTGTCTGATGTGTGATGCAGGAGGACCGAGAGAATATTTTGAGGGCTAGGGCCACTGGGAAAGCTGTTCTCACTAGCCCTTTTAAGCTGTTGGGTTCTCATCATCTTGGTGTGGTTTTGACATTTCCTGTTTATAAATCTAAGCTCCCTTCAAAGCCAACAATGGAAGAGCGCATTAAAGCAACAGCAGGGTATGTCCTTGTGAATTCTTTTATGGCTTGTGCCAAGTTTGTTTTCACAACATTTTGGTGTTTGTCTTGTGGCTCATATGAGTGGTAAGAGAATGAGGGATGGTTAAAATCATAGGCTCATGTGAGTAAGTGATGCATTTTAAAGTGCGTTAGAGGGTAAGTAGGTACGTTTCTTTTTATATAGTCCAAAATAATGGTAAATATAATAATAATTATAATTCTACTGAAGACTTCACCTATTCTCAAGTTCAAGACTCAGTTTGTAACCCTGTTGATTCCTCTAAATGTCAATACATGATGATAAAGGATAGGTTTACTCTGGCTACTGTGTCCATTACTATTGCATTTACCTGTACTGAAGACCTAAGACATTTATGATAGCCACCTCTGTTTCATATCCATTGTAAGAGTTAGTTTTGTGCTACTAGTCCTTTTTTCTTTTCCTTTCTGGGTTGTGGTTGGAATTTCATAATTCCTCTATAGAAAACCTGTAGAATAAGTTTGTTAGCTTTGGTTCAATCTGATGGCTTTATGTTATCCGTAACCTTGTATTCTTTTAAATTCCGTGTTGTCGCTGAAATTTTTAATTTGAAGCAGATATGTTGGAGGATCCTTTGATGTTGAGTCCCTCGTGGAGAATTTACTTGGTCAACTTGCTGGTAACCAAGCAATTTTGGTGAACGTATATGACATCACAAACTTTACTGATCCCTTAATCATGTATGGCAAGCAAGATGAAGAAGGTGACATGTCTCTTGTCCATGAAAGTAAGCTTGATTTTGGAGATCCATACAGGAAACATAAAATGATATGTAGGTAGGTGCCTCTTGCTGTTGTACCTTCTGTGAAATGTTTAGTCAGCAGATGCTTATCATCAAGTTTTTTAACAGGTATCACCAGAAGGCACCAACGAACTGGATAGCACTTACCACGGCATTCTTATTTTTTGTGATTCTTTTATTAGTGGGTTATATTTTGTATAGTGCTGGAAATCGTATTGTCAAAGTAGAGGATGATTTTCATAAAATGGCAGAATTAAAAGTCCGTGCAGAATCAGCTGATATTGCTAAGTCACAGGTTCTTTTCCTGGCTTATCGTTAGCACAGTTAATTAGTTCCTTTTATGGCTCCATGATCACTAAAACTGCTTTTTTTTCTTTCTATAATATCAGTTTCTAGCTACTGTCTCTCATGAAATCAGAACACCCATGAATGGCATTTTAGGTAACATCCGAAATTTCTCTACCCCTAAAAAGTAACATTCTTTCTTGCCTACTTTCTCATTACTATTAGTGATGCTATCTTCAAACCCCATGTTACTGTAGGAATGCTCGGTCTGCTTCTAGGCACAGAATTGAGTTCCACTCAACTAGATTATGCTCAGACTGCTCAAGCATGTGGGATGGCTCTGATAGCATTGATAAATGAAGTGCTTGACCGAGCCAAAATTGAAGCTGGCAAGTTAGAGCTGGAAACAGTTCCATTTGACATTCGATCCATACTTGATGATGTCCTTTCTCTTTTTTCTGAGAAGTCTCGGCACAAAGGTTTAGAGGTATGTCTAGTTGCTAAATTCTTGTGAAGGTCTGAAGATCATTTAGCTTTATGAGTTGCAGAATTTCATAATTCTGTTTTGTATTTCTTGAACTAATTATCTCATTTCATTTTGATCTGTTTCACCTTTCTGGATTCGTATGTCTTTCGTGACAATGTGGCTACTGGGGTTCCTATTCACAATTCTTCTGGCTTGGACTTAATATGGTTTTGGGAACTATAGCTGGCAGTGTTTGTTTCTGATAAAGTTCCAGATATTGTCATGGGAGATCATGGAAGATTCAGACAAATAGTAACAAACCTTGTTGGCAATTCTGTTAAAGTAAGTGAAATTTTCAAAGTTAACTTGTCTAATGTTATGTGCATATTTGCATTACTAGCATGTCTTTCTGGTATAACTTTGTTCAATTTTCTAACTATTAAGAGGATGTTTGAATCCTTATTAGCTAGGTAATTCGTGGTAACATTACTGATTATAATCTTGCAGTTCACTGAGCGAGGACATATATTGGTGAAAGTCCATCTAGCAGAAAATAGGATTTCCACAATGAATGGGAAAGTGGAGACTTATCTCAATGGACGATCAGATGAAGTTGTGCATGTGTCTAGCGGTGGTTATAATTTCAAAACTTTAAGTGGACATGAAGCAGCTGATGAACGGAACAGCTGGGACAATTTCAAGCATCTGATCGCCGATGAAGAATTTTTCTTCGATGATTCAGTTAAAAAGGTGGCCAGTGAATCCTATGAGCAAGTGACCTTGATGGTGAGTGTGGAGGACACTGGGAATGGAATTCCTTTCATAGCCCAAGATAAGATTTTCATGCCTTTTGTACAGGCAGATAGCTCAACCTCAAGACATTATGGTGGTACTGGGATTGGCTTGAGTATAAGCAAGTGCCTGGTTGAACTGATGGGTGGTGAGATCAGTTTTATAAGCCGGCCCCAGATTGGGAGCACGTTTTCATTCACTGCAGATTTTGGAACAATCAAGAAAAATTCAATCACTGACATGAAGAAACATAACTTGGAAGACCTGCGTTCCAGTTTTAGAGGGTTTAAAGCCATTGTGGTTGATGGAAAACCTGTTAGAGCAGCTGTTACTAGATACCATCTGAAGAGATTAGGGATTCAGGCCAAAGTAGCAAATAGCATCAACAAGGCTGTTTCTTTATGTGGGAAAAATTGGTCTTTGACCTCAGGGTAAGATTTTAGTTTCTCTTATATAGTTGTCAATTATGAAGAAACTGAATTTGATACGCATGTGCTTATGAATAGTGAGTTTTCGAATGTTGTTGTGATGTGGTTTTCTATAGTTAATAAATTTTGTTCTCGCTAGATACTAGTTTTTGTTTGAGATATTGCTGTTGTTCAGTTCATTGACTGTGTAAACTGGTTGGATATGGCAGAATATTTCAGCCTGATATGATTTTTGTTGAGAAAGACTCGTGGATTTGTGGAGAGGATGGGATCTTCAACGTGTGGCAACTGGACTGGAAACAGAACGGGCACATGTTTAAGATACCTCAAATGATCCTTCTTGCAACCAACATTACTAATACTGAATTTGATAAAGCTAAAGCAGCAGGTTTCAGTGATACTGTGATCATGAAGCCTCTGAGAGCCAGCATGGTGGCTGCATGTCTTCAACAAGTTCTGGGAACAGGGAAGAAGAGACAGCTAGGAAAGGACACGGGTTCATCTTTTGCACGAAGCCTTCTTTGTGGGAAAAAAATACTAGTGGTTGATGACAATAGGGTAAATAGAAGGGTCGCTGCAGGTGCATTACAAAATTTTGGAGCTCATGTGACATGTGCAGAAAGTGGCAAAATTGCTCTTGAAATGCTTCAATTGCCTCACAATTTTGATGCTTGCTTCATGGATATTCAAATGCCAGAAATGGACGGGTACGTTTCTTATCATTTCCCTTCTTAATATGATATTAAAAATCAAATCTTTTATAGATGAAGCATCTAAATATGTATATGATGAAACTATTTGCAGGTTTCAAGCAACTGGGAAAATTCGGGAAATGGAGAGAAAGGCAAATGGTGAATGTGGTGAAGGAAATGGGTGGAAAAAGGAGTACCATTTACCTATATTGGCCATGACAGCAGATGTAATTCAAGCAACATACGAGAAGTGTGTGGAATGTGGAATGGATGGTTACGTAACAAAGCCTTTTGAGGAAGAAAATCTGTATCAAGCAGTTGCAAAGTTTTTCAACCCAAAACCTACCTCAGACAACAACAACAACAACAACTCATTACAGAATGGCAACAGAACTTAATTGAATTGGACACACTCTCACTACTGGCATTTTTCATAGTTTGCTAGTCATCTGAATGTGCTTCAACATACACAACAACAGCTTCAGTTGGTTTCAACATATCTTAGATTATGCAGTGATCATTCATTTCTAACCACCAGCTGAACATGATTTCAATTTCAACCCGAAAAGATGTATACCACTACTACCCCAACTAGTGTACAGATCTCCCAAGGGATGAGGAAAATCATGTAAATTCAATATTTTTCTTTGGCATCTCGATACTCCCTATCAGAAGGGTATCACTATAGTCTATTTTTTTTAGTTTTGAAATCCTTTTTGCTGTAAAATTGTCTTGTACAAGATTTGGTTAGTTACTACTATTATTGTTCATCAGAAGGAAAAGGCTTCCATATGCTTTTTTCTACATTTCCAATTTCTTTCCATGGCTTTTAAATAACTCACTTCATTTTCATTCACACAATAGAACATTATATTACTGTCAAATGAAATTATCCATCTCCTATATCATACTAGTAACTTCGAGAAACATACTTAAGAGAGTTTATATGTATTGTTTTGTGAGGAAAGAGAAGGAATAACGTACACGTGTCAAGAGTTGGTAGCAACATAATGAGGTGGCAGATTCTGGAAATGACATGACATGCATATAGAAAGAATGAGTTTAATGTCCGTAGCAAGTGCATGCATATAAATTTTGTTGGTGGGTGTGAAAGTGGTAGAAGTTGGAAGAAAGAAAGAAAAAGAAAATGAATATGGAACAGTATCAGAATCAGTACGGTGCTGCTACTATCAGTAAGGATCCTGTTCAGCAGGAAATGGAGACCACCGGAGACACCACCGGAGTTGGGTTTGGTGGCGGCGGTGGCGGTGGAAGTACACAAGTCATAGCTGAAGATTATGATACCAGAAATAGCAATTATGATAACAGCAACAGCAACAACAGTGGAGAGAAGCAGAAGAAAGGAATCATAGAGAAAATAAAAGAGAAGCTTCCTGGGACTGGAACACATCAACACAAGTAGTTAACATCAATCATCAACACAGTGTAAAATCATGTCATGTTATGAGATAAATGCTACGCATGTTTCCTTCTCTCACCAAATTAATAAAACTACTTCTGTTTTATGTTATGTTCTCTTCTGGTTCATTGATCTTTATTAACCTCCTATTATATCAACATATTTTATTTTATTAATTTGATTGATGACTTTTTTATAATCTATTTGAATCAATAAATTCAATTAAGATAGATAACAACATAACATTTTTCTACAGAAACCGTTGAGTATGTTGTTTGAGGTTGAGACTTTCGTTTGCTCTCACTATATCTGAATTTGTTTGACCAAAAAGTTTAAGGTATTTTGTTTAGATGTAACTAGGGAACACACATGCCCCCATCTTTTAATTTTCAATAAGATCAATAACAAATTGTTGTTTTAATTTTTAAAATAGTTATTAAATATAAAATTTTAAAAAAAATAAGATAAAAGATAAAAAGAGATTTATAAAAAAATATTAAAAAAAAAGGTTTTTTAGTAAATGATTAAAAATATTAGAAAATTTAAATAATAATTTAAGATAAAAGAGATTTGTAAAAAAATATTAAAAATAAGATAAAAGATAAAAGAGATTTGTAGAAAAATAATTAAAAATAAATTATTTATAAAATAACTAAGAGTAAAATCAGTATTATGAAATGTGGACAAAAAAGAAAAATCTTTCTTTATTATTTGTTTATTTGTTTATTATCGTTATAGATAGATAATAATGACATACAAACGAGAAGGAATGAATATATTATTTAGATTAATATTGGAATAAAAATATGTTTATAAAAAAAATTGATTAAAAATAATTAAATAACACATTTCTAAAATTAAATCATGACCCTTAATAGTTTAATGAGTATATTTAATCCTTAATAGTTTAATGAGTATGAGTATTCAATGAATTATTTTTATAGTTTAGTATTCAATGAATTATTGTATAATTTACTGAGTATTCAATAAATTATTTTTATGTATAATTTACTCAATAAATTACTTTTATAGTTTACTGAACATCTAATAAATTAATTTTATAATTTACTGTGTATCCAATAAATTACTTTTAAAGTTTACTGAGTATCAATAAACTATTTTTACCCAATAAATTATTTTTATTATTGAATAAATTACTTTTGTTACTTTTATAATTTATTAAGTATTGATAAATTATTTTTTGATTTACTATGTACTTAATAAATTTATTTGTTATATTTGGTTTTTGTCATTTAGTTATAATTTTATAATTTTGTAATATTATAATTTTAAAATAGTAAAATAGTATATAACAATTATGTTAATCGCTTAATAATGATATCATAATGGATATAATTATTAGAAAATTAAACAGTGGGATAAGATAAATTTATTGAATACTAAATAATTCAAAATCTTATCATATAATTAATAGAAATTTTAAATTAAACAGTGGAATAAGATAAGTTTAGTGAGTACTTAATAAATTTAAATTGATTTATCAGATACTTAAAATTTAATTAAACCAAACCTGTTATTTACTGGAACTTTGATGGAGAGTAGATTTTTAAAATTAAACTTAATAAAATGTTTAGTTTTAAAAAAGAAGAGGATTACACAATTCTCACATAGTAGATTCTAAGTTTAGAAGACGGGAAGTTGAAATGTATACATAACATTAAAGGACTGTTTTTTCTTTTGGAAAATGATGAAATTGTATATAAGACTTTGATTTTTTTTAAAACAAACAAAAAATTGAGTTTTTTGACGTGTTCAATATTGTATTATCATTAAATATTTTCAATTCATTGATTTTTTTAAGAAAAGAATGGGAGTAAACTTCCCATAAATATGATGTTTGCTATTACAATTACCAAAATTTAAACACCAATGATACTAAGTGAGTGCTAAAATCATTTTAATGTTATGTTAAACTGTTATATCATTTGCGATTTCAAACACAGTAAAAAAAATGTTGCTTTTCTATTTAGAAGCCAGAAGCACTCGTAGAAGAGGAAATCCTTTAAATATCTAAAGTTTAAATGTTAGATAAAACTGATAAATTTTATTATAAATAATATACTTTATTATATAAATGAATAACACATTTAAATTAATATTTATTAAAATTGTTATTTTTATATTATTTTTTATCAATTATTCTTTTTTAGCTTAACAGTTGAAATATCTCAATTAAACTTTATTGAGTTAACATGAATGGCATATCTTTTATAATGTTAATTTATTTGAAATATTAATTTTATGTATATATAAGTCATTGTTATCTGCCATTAACAATTTTTTTTTATCTTAAAAAGTTTATACATTTTTGTTCTTTATGAATATAATAACCTTTCATTTATTCATACTTTTCTTTTTTTATTAAGTACTCTAAATCTTTTATGATCAATTTTGTCTTAGTTAATGTGTTACAATGAATAAAGAATGACACTTTCTATGAATATTCCATGAGATACTCTGCGACGAAGATTGTCTTACAAAACCTGCTATTCGAATAGGCTTGCAATACCTGCTATTCTAATTAATCCTAATTTATTCTCTAATCTCACGACTATGGAGTACAATTAAGAAGCGATATGAAAACTTAAATCCATTTTCAGAAATTCGTAATCTCGTGTTCTTGATAGTAAATATTAAAGATCAAGAGAAAAAAAACAGTGCCACTACTCTAGAATTGGAGTTCGTCAAAAACAAATCGGAGACTATAAAAAAACAAATTAACACATGAGGTTGGCCGCACGCTGCTTCTGCGCCCCAATTTAGTATGAACTGGTTCAGATATTAACTACATAATGGAGCAAAAACCACAGTATAGTGCATTCAGGAAAAATGAAATTTATAGCCCCAGAAATCGACTTAAAATAGGCAACAGTGCAGTTGAGCTGAACCATTTCTCGGAAGAACCAATTTATCACAAGGACCATGATGAATGAACTTTGCGAATGAGGACCAAACTCATGAGCTGTATTCAAATGGTTGAGGAGGTTGGGGTTCCTCGTCCACAGCCATGGCTGATGAAGAACTCTGCAATCCAGTTGCTGACCCACCAGCAGCTGAAGTTGTGGTTGATGAGGGCGTATCAGTGAGAGCAAGCACTTCTGGCTCAGTAGGACGCAAGTCTTTGAGAAGCACAAATCCTGAAGGTGCCAACTTCACTGGAACATATCTGCTGTCCTGCAAAAATTTAATAACCTTCTCCTGCGCAGGAACCACCCTTGCAGGATTAGTCAGAATCTCAAAAGATGATTCAGGTTCTGATTTCTTCTCCGTCGATGGGCTATCAACCTACAGAAAAGTGAAATTTTAAAAGGTCATCAAGCAAACATATACATGTTGATAAGTCATGGATCTAACAATTTCAAATATAGATTTTAAGTCATATTTGTAAGACTTGTAAGGTCGTATTTTATATTATAAATTAGTTATATATCTTATTGATGTGAGATGTCCAACAAGTACAATATCAACTTTGCAATGAAGGAAATGTTTATGCTAAACTCTGC
>Ga0099823_1006476_pt1 | contig 11815 bp, 7 predicted proteins | sample CowpearedBW_FD_76831 | JGI IMG/M metagenome (GOLD analysis project Ga0099823, IMG submission 76831) | Root nodule microbial communities of legume samples collected from California, USA - Cow pea red BW | ecosystem: Host-associated > Plants > Roots > Nodule | place: USA: California | collected... | reverse complement strand
AAATGTATAATTAAGGGTATGATAAGATGAAAAATACCTTAGACATCTAAGAACACTTTTCAAATATCAACATATATACTCAATGGTTGAGAAATAATTGTTTTAGTGAAACAAAAGAGTTATTCAAATGAAAAAAAAAAGTTATTAAAAATAAGTACTTTTTTATATTACCTAGTAAATAAAAGGTTTATGCTATTAAATACTTAAATTGAGAGTATTAAACATACTCATGTGAAAGGAAAATATATAATAAATAAAAATATTAAAAAATAATAGAAATATTCAAATATGAGATAAAATTTTAATTGAGATACATCATTTTAACATAATTACATAAATGTTATGATAAAATGAAAAATATATTGGAGATGCGGATGAATTTCATAACAAACCAAATAATTAGAAGAAATAAAAAAATAATATATATATATATATATGGTTACTTAAATTAATTGTGAGTATTTTAATAATTTAAACGATGAAGGAGATATGGCGGGGACGGGTATTATGGCGGAGATATGTACATCCCCATAACCATCCCCATACCCAATTGAAAAAGTTGGAGATTCCCCATACCCATACCCATATTCAGTTAATGCGGGGATTCCCTGTCAAAATAGGGATGGGTTCGGGCAATATCCACGGGGACGAGTTTATTTGTCATCTTTACTACTAAACAAAATATCATATTGTGATAAGGAAAAACAAATAGTAGGAGGAGATCAATATAAAATATTAATACAATCATCCCAAAACAACCATAATAATAATTCTATATTTACAAAATCACCAAAAATAAAGTTAAAGGATTTCAACTCTAATCAAAACCAGAGAGGAGTATCCTCACCTACATCTTGCTTTGCTCACACAATTAAGTGATCATTGCAAAAGAATTAACCAGACACAAGTACATTGAACAACAAAAGGGTAAGCTAATGTGAATAAAAGGGTTCCCACAATTAATTCATAATCATATTATCAACTTCATACCACAACATAATAAATAAATCAATTCAACACATATTGCCATTCGACGCTAGACTTAATTACCTGGATATATGTAAGTGGCATCGAACCTCTTGGTGGTTCGCACCTGTGTAATTTTCAAACTCTATAGAGTTTGGCCTCAAGGGGTTATCACCCAACCACTCACAAGGTAAGCTCCCTTCACGTCTAGGACCTGAGGACCTCCTGCTACTTTTCACGACATAATTCATTCTACTCTATCTGAGCATGATGATTATTGGAGTTTCAGGATACCAACCAATAGCGTGATGATTTACAGGGGAAGGACCCCATAAATCAGAATGAACATATTGTAATTTTTCAGTTGAAGTGTGCTTACCGTGACAAAATTTCAGCCTGTGTTTTTTACCCACAACACAAGATTCACAAAAGTTCAATTTCCCTATCACTGCTTCACCCAACAATCCTTGTTTACTTAACACAGCAAGACCACACTCACTCATATGACCCAATCTACGATGCCATAATTCTGTATTATCAACATGTTGCTCTAAGGAATGGGATACAGACACCGTTCCCTGAAAGGAATGATCAAGCATAACATAAATTTCATGTTGTAGCTTTCCTTTCATGACAACCAGAGCACCTTTGGAAACTGTAATTTGTCTTTCTTTTCCTGAAAAATTGTACCCTTGTTTGTCTAAGGTACCAACAGAGATCATGTTCTTTCGCAAGCCAGGAACATACCAAGCATCAGACGTTCTAACAATGTCATCATACATTTTTATCAACACAACACCACTTCCTTTCACACCAAGCTCCTCATCATCACCCAACTTTCACTGTCATTCCATTCTTTAAATGAACTTAACAACTCCTTGTTAAAAGTCATGTGATGAGAAGCACCGTTATCCATGACCCATGTATTAGCAGAACCAATAGTAGTGACCGTCAAAACATCTCTGCCATCTCCTTCATCTGAGCTCTCACCAGAGACAACTGCACTAAAACGAGCAACAGTTGCTTTGGCATTATTATTTCTTTCTTTCTTCAGTTGTGGATAATTCTTCCTTATGTGCCTCACCTCTTTGCACTTGTAACATCTCACTTTCTTTGACTTTGAAAGTGAATTACTGCGCCTATGACCCTTGCTTCTATTTCCTCTTTCCATGCTTATGCTTCTGCTAACTATCAAGCATGCATCATCCCCATTAGAACTAGAGACTCTTCTCTTCAATTCTTTAGATTGCAAACTGTTTTTCATGTTGTTGACAGTAATACTATCCCTGCCATACAACATAGTATCAATAAAATTTTCATATAATTTCGGCAGAGAACATAACAAAATAATAGCTTGATCCTCATCATCAATTTTAACTCCAATACTCTACAGATCCAAGATAACTCGATTAAAGTTATCAAGATGATCTCTCACAGATATATTCTCAGACATCTGCAACGTATAGAGACGGTGTTTCTAATACAATTTGTTAGAGATTTTTTCTGGAATTTATCTTCCAACATCGTCCACATCCCTGCAGTCGTTGTCTCTTCACCCACCTCTCTCAGAACTTCATCAATCAAACTCAAGAGAATCAAACTGTGTGCTTTTTCCAACATCAAGTTCTTCACATCATCTGTCATAGTCGCAGGTAATTGATTTGCACCCTCTAGTGCTGCAGCACACCCTTGATGCACCAAAATCGCCTTCATCTTCAATTCCCACAAAGTGAAATCATTCGATCCATTGAATTTATCAATATCGAATTTGTACGAAGACATTGCATTTCTCTAGAGTAGGTCCCTAGCGTAACTTAGAGCTCTTGATATCACTTGTTATGACAAGATGAAAAGAAACAGATTAAGAGAAAAAGAAGACACACAAATTTACGTGGTTCAGTCAATGTGACCTATGTCCACGGAGCAGTTCAAGAATTTCTTATTTCTGAATAATAATAATAATAATAGAGAGATACATGATACAAATGCATTTTAGCCTTATAAAGAGATAAAAAATAACAACCACTTTAAACCTCATTACAACCCATAAATATATCATAAATATATGAAGTAAGGAAGATAAAGGGACAACGTAAACATCTTAACAAAAACAAATCTAATACACATTAATATTGTATCCTAGACTTCAACATATAGATGAAGAGATGGTTTGAAGCTTTCCTCCGACATGTAATTCTTTTTTTTTTGTACATATAAAGACGCCTTTATCCTATATAATGCTTAGCATGTAATTGTTTTTATATAAAAGAAATTACTTTGGGATATAAAGAGATTCTTAAAACATTTTTTTAAATGTTATGTCTCTCTCACAAGAGGTCCCACAGCGTACAAGGGAATCTTCATATTTAGGGCTTCGCTTAATGAACCTCCCTCTCTCAACGCTTCGAGCTCTTCACGTTGAAGCTCCTCCCACATGTTCACCAAAACGTGTCGCTTTGCAGGACCCCATTTGCTATTTTCAGATACTCCTGACTGTCGTTCTGGTCCAGCATGGGGTCGAATACATCCTCCGGTTGAACCAGTTTGCTGCCCGGGATTTTGATCGGTTTCGTTTGGTCCACGTATTGTCCCTCTACCAGTTCATCTAGCACCGTCGAGTAGAGAACCAAAAGTTTGAAAAATTACGCTAAAAAAAAAGTGAAACCGGTCTTCCCCCTGACGATTTCAATCCTAGATTTAAAGAAACCGGCTTCGACCCTAACGACATCGCTTTTTCAAAAAAAAAAAACTTGAAACCGGCTTGGGGAAGGACGACTTCACCTTTAATGTCGTCCTCCCCCATGACGATTTGACCATGTTTCACAAATAAATTTTCAACTGACCCTATTTTACAAATTGATGGACAAAGAGACCCAAAAATACAAAAAGCCTATTCTAGTACACCCTCTCTCTTACCAAGTTGGTATAAATATGTATCTGTCCAGCAATGCTACAACACATCTAACTTTATAAGTATGTGTTGTGCTTTATTACTTATGGACTTTCTTTATATATATATATATATATTTCTCTTTTCTTTTTTGTACGAAAAAAATTATAATAGTGACAACTACTTTAATTATTTTAAGCAAATAATTACAACGAGACTTCATATTTTAAAGGGTTAAATATGTTTTTGGTCCCTCAAGTTTCAGTGAAATTTGGAATTAGTCCCTCTTCGAAACTTTATACCAATTTAGTCATTCATCTTTAGAAATGCGTGAATTTAGTCCTTCTTACCAAATTTTATGAAGTTTATTTGACATTTTAAACGCATTTTGTGATAATATTTGAGTTAACATTGAAGAAAAAATGTTTCAAACAGTGTAAATAATTCAAATACTATCATGAAATGCACTTGAAACGTCCGATAAACTTAACAAGATTTGGTTAAAAGGACTAAATTCACGCATTTTTAAAGATAAAAGACTAAATTGGTCAAAAATTTTGACGAGGGACTAATTCCAAATTTTGCCGAAACTTGAGGGACCAAAAACATATTTAACCCTATTTTAAATAACCAAATTCAAAATGAAAAACTTGTTTCAATAGTTTTCATAATTGCATGGCAACAGAACAATGTAAGAAAAAAATATATAAATATTACATTTTTTCAAGACAAAGAATACATGAAGTATAAAATCACTATTTTTCAAGATAAATATTACGCAATAACTTCAGTGAAACAAACAAAGTTTTACACAGTGACAATCATTCAAGCAAATAAGTTTTCCTCAATCCAAATGTTCCGTTCCGGAAGACATTTGAATCTTACATTTCTTGCATTTCAATCATATAGTGGTTTATATGTTCATATTATTAGAATTAAATATAAAAAAATGTTATAAATATTTTATAATCACTTATTTTATTTTTACTTTGTTATGTTTAGTGTATAATAATAAATTATTTTCTCTTTCACATAAATGAAACAAACTTTAATTAAATAAATTATTTTAGTTATTTCTATGATTATGAATATACTTAAATTATTTTCACTGCCCAGTTTGACATAAACTTTCCGATAATCCTACATGATGTCATGCCACCAGTCAATCGTGTATGCATATTTTTCAATTTATTAAAAAAAAAAGTGAAACGTGACAACACACAGAGATTGGTTCATGCTGTGGTCAAACTATAAAGATGATCATGTTGGATGTTATAGATAAGTATCACTTATAAGTCGAGATAAAACGTAACTTAAATATTTTTTTTTCTTTCCTCAATCTCAAAAACATAATTAATATTTTTAATAATTCTATCAGACAAACTTCAGTCGGATTCAAAATAAAATATTAAGATCTAAAATTATAAACAAAGAATTGGATTAGTTAAAGCTTGTTAAGTCTTATTTGAAAAGATAAGATAGTAATATTTGATTCGTATAGGAGAATAATGTGGGGAGAGAATATTAACATAATATAGAGAGGTCACGACATTGATATTTTCTTTTAAATTCAGCTGTAACTCGAAAAAAAATAAGAAATAAAAAGTAAAATAATCTGTATTAAAAAGAATAAAAAAAAGAGTGACAAGTTTTAGTAAATTTGGTGTGAGTAAGAAAAGAGCGGGAAGCATAGCTGAAACTGGGTAACTAAGATGAAGAGGTCAAAAGACGCATAACTAGAATGTAGGTTGGACACAAGCGTATGTAAAGATCGATATAAGACACTACCCACCTTCTTGAGAGGAAGTAATATCAAATGGTCAACATTAGTACCTTCTTCCTTTTACTATGATTGGTGCAAATCTTTAGGTATTTTGGATATATTGTCCTTAATTATATTTTAGTGGCTTTTTTTTATTGATGGTCCATTGTAATTCGAATTTGTATAAAAGGGTCCTTTGAATTTTTAATTTTTCTTTAAAATAGAGTCAAGTTGTTGTGGGAGAGGACGACATTAAAGATGAAGTCGTCCTCTCCAAACCGATTTCACTTTTTTTTTTAAAAAACAATGTTGTCATAATGAAAACCGGTTTCTTTTATATTTGAGATTGAAAAGTCGTGAGGGTAATGACCGATTTCACTCAGAAGTAAAATTATGCTAACAAAAAAGCCAGCTCCTTCGTTTGCTCAGACAATACTGTTCCTCCGAAACCAAACAACACATAAACCACTAATTTACTCTGTTGTTGATCCAGCCACATCACCAGCGACTCAGTTGAAGAACGGGTTTCTAACAAGGCCCTTATAATTAGTTAAATGAAATAGTTTGTGCAAAAGGTTAATTAAACTACCAGTCCCAACACGGACATGATATTTCATACTCAATTTGAAAATTTTGGAAGTACCAATGAAATAATATTTATTTTTAATCCAAATATGGATAAACTTTGCATTAATTTCTGGACAAGTGAGTGTATAATACAAGCCATAAACATTCAAGATTCATTCATATCTTCTACAAAACGAATAACCAAAGACTCAACAAAACGAATAACCAAAGACGTCACAGAACTTTGATATCATTACGTGAACAAACCCATTCCACAGCACTAACAAATATCAACTGTGGGCACGTCAACCACAGGTATAATATAATTATGGTATTTTTTTTTCTTTTTACATTTTTGTTAAAATCGTATTAAATATAAAATAAATATTTTTAATAGATATCAATGAATAGTAGATACAAATATTTAATTAGTAAATTTAATATAATATTTAACTTCTGGATATCCCACTACAACAAAATCTCTGTTTAACTTGTCAGCCAAATTATATTATAAATATGACACAAGCACATTCGTACGCACACCCACACTTACACGCATATATTTGTTGGCCAGATTATAAGTTAAAACATAAAATATCAATTTAAAAAAAATTAAAAAGTATAAAATTATTTTTAAATTATTTTTAAATTTTTTTATTAAATAAATATTTGTATTAAAATTAGTATCACACACACAACCTTTATTATACACTTCTTTGTTTATTATAAATACACAATATAATTAAATTTTAAACTATCTGCTACGTAATTTTAAAAATATGTATTTAGCTTTTATCAATCAGAATAAAAAGACATCATACCCCTCAACATTGAAGGTGCTGAAAGAATCACATATTTTTATTAGAGAAAATAATTACACTTTGTTGTCATTGGTTGCATGGGGTTAAGTGGGTTAGGACGAATTATTCAATGGTGGAACACTAGATAATGAATATATTCTCGAACACGTTCAGTTTAATTATTTTTTATTATTTGTAATATTATACTTTGTTTCATAAATTATGAAATATTTTAATTTATTCGTTTATATATATATATATATATATATATATATATATAAACTAAATATTAAAGAAAGTAGCATATGTACATTACATATAATCGTAATTATTACAACACAAATCCATGTTTAAAAGGTAAAATGAGAAAGAAAACGTACAATCTTTTGGGTTTTTTATGTATTGGAATAGATTATAGATATTTTATTATATTATAATAAAATAAATAATTAATATAAAAATAAAATAAATAAATTAAATTAACATTCACTATAAATAAAAATTAAAATAAAATAACATTAATTAATTTAAATTTTAGTACCTTATAAATATTTTATTTTAATATATATTTATTTTGAAACTTTTTTATTAAAATTTTTTAACAATTTTTTATTTTAACTCACATTTTAAAAATACCGTACCTGTTACAAAGAATATCCATTTTTTATCCGTTACTAATTTTATCGGTAGATAATTTTTTGTGCATTCATAATGATGATGCAACCTATGCAAATTTGACTTTAGAAACTGATAGTGAGATTGATTTAATTATAATTCCACGTACCAATATCTAGAAAAACACCAAATTCACTTTATTGGATCTATATATTGCTGACCCAGTCATCGGTAAGGTTAAGGCAGTGAACAATATGCCAAAACAAGAAGGTAATAGTGTGATGAATAGGGTTTTAAAGGTTAAGAACGAAGCGAATGATGATGAAAAAAAGCCAAAGGCCACACAGCAAAAGACCAAAAGTCACTCAGATGCACCCCCTGTGAAAAATATCCTCATCGATCCTCCGGTGGTTAAAGAAACACCGGTGAAGGTTAACAAGCCTGAGAACCAGAGTTCCTCCGACGGAAAGGCCAAAAAAGCCTCCGATGCAGCCGTTCAGAAGCGTACCAAATCAGATTCTCGCCAAATAACTAACTCTGGTAATAACACGGGTAATGGCATTGGGAGCTTTTATGATGGTGCCGTGACCTTCATAACCAATAATAACAAGGCACCAGAGGCAACAGGTGAGTAAGCCGTATCTGATTGCAATATCATCTACTATGCTATCATGTATTGCCAATAATAAAAGTGGAGCCCTAGCTAGCTCTACATGCTATGTAATAAATAAATGTAATCGCTCTCAAGTGTTACCTTATAAACCTTAAAAATATTATTGTACCTTAAACTATTTTGATGACGGTGGTTCATACATCTGACGTTGCATTAAACATGTGAAAATAGCTAAATGATTTCAAAGTAATGCCAAAATAACTTTCGTTATACAAGAGAATTTTGGAACCTAAATATTCTAAAATTAGATAGAGAAATAAATATTGAATAAGCTTGGCAAACTCTAATTAACCAGTTGTTTAAACTTGGAAAATTATATCTTAACAGTAAAATTGCACGTCAATAACTATAAGTACAGAGAAGACGTCCGCATTTTTTTCTTAATTAAAAGAATTATAATTATAAAATAATTATATATCACTTTCCTTTACCGAATAAAATTGGTGAAAACGAGACATGCTGACACACTAAAGACAATATTTAATTTTGCTTTTTAGAACATATATTACAATAAAAATTTTATTTTAATTAATATTTTATTCATTTAATGGAATATCAAAGGATACATACTTTTTCTTAATGAAAATTTATATGTCCATGCCCGTTGATTTTGTTGTCAATTTGCAATTTCAAACACAATATTACGAATTTAGACAAAAGTAAAAAAAAATTAAATCATAATTATAAAAAACTAGGAAAAACACATGCATGTTGTGTAGATTTTTTTATGATAATAAAAGATAATAAAATTATTTTTATTACCAACATTGTAATTATAAAATTAAATATAAATTTTTTTATAATTTTATTGTAAATAGTTTTTATTTATTTTGTAAATAATTTTTTAACTAAAAAATGATTAAATTTAACAAACATTTAAATAAAAAAAATATAGTTAAAATTTTAAAAGAGACCTCTTAAACAATAAAATTGGTAAAATATTTTTTTAATTTTAAAAAAAAATTATTTAAAAGATAAAATTGAAAAATATATGTGGACACTAAAATGAATAATCATTTATACATAAGTAAATAGTTTTTATTTATTTGGTAAGTAAATTTTAATTAAAAATTTGTTAAATTTGAAAAAGTCGACAAATAGAAAAAAAAAACAGTAAAAATTTAAAGAAACGATCATTTAATCAGTAGAATTAAATTATTCGTTTCAATTTAAAAAAAATTATTTAATGGACAAAATTAAAATATAATTATGGATACAAAATATGGATAAAACAAATCCCTCTTATATATATAGATATAGATGATATCATGTTATTTCTTTAAATTAACTATCAAAACAAAAATAAAAATAATAATCATGTGGAGACACAAAAATAATGTTGTTTAGTAAAGATAATTAAGATTACATAAATCAAACAATTACGTATTCTAGTTAATGGTAATGACTCAACTATATTAGAAGAATTTTGAATATTAAAGAGAAGCACAATTTGTAATAATTGAAAATATGTAAATTTATAAAGAATTTAAAACTTAATTATGTGGTTTTAATTTCCCATGTGGAGACATGTAAATTAGGAGGATGGCAAAAAAAATCAAATGCAAGGATAAATTAAAAAGTATAAAAAAAATTGGACAATAAGAAAACAAAAACTTTGTATTGTAGACATTTGATTCAATTAAATAGAACTTTATACAAATTACTCATCTTAAAAGAGCTACATGACAAACTAAATGCTACAAAATAAGAATCACTAATAAAGACAAACAAAAACATCAAAACAAGTTTGTACCTAATCTCAGAATACTTCAACTTAACGATTACAGTTTCAAACAATCACGTTGTAACATCATTAACTTTTCCCCTCAAACAAATGGGTGTGTCTACCACACCAAGTATGAGATATTGAAGCGCTCCTATAATCTATAATTTTTTCCTATTAATTACCATTAATTTTTCCTACTAATTTTTTCCTATTAAAAACTTTATGCATTGATGAAATACCATAAAGAACAGGAAGAGCTAACCTATTAATTAGATAACACTTTCAGAGGCTTGCCACCAATATTTTAATGGCCATTTAGCCTGAGCTAAAAGGGTTAACCTATTTTTACACTATGCTAATGTTTCCTTTTTGATATACCATTTTGGATATTGAGGTGTATGGACTTGGGTGTCTAAAGATAATTTCAGATCTTTGAACTATTTTTTAGAAAAACAAGTACTCAACTTCACGGTTTAAATAAATTTGTTTTATTTAGTTCCAAACTGATTTACAATAAGATTTTTGAAATGATTAAAAGCTTGAGAAACATCACTTTTAACTTTAAAATGATAAATTCAAGGAAGATGACTAAAGTCATAAAAAGAAAATATAAAAGCGTTATCCAGAAAGTGTTAAATGCATGTCCTCGTAGTATATCAATGTGAACGAAATCTAAAACATTATTTATATGAGAATGAGAATATTTGAAAGGTGATTTTCCAAACTGACAAGCGCATCACAAAAATTGATGCTATTAATAAAACATTTAAAAGTGCAATCTTTTAAAACTTGAAATAAGACACTTATATGAGTGTTGCATTATACTATGTGAGTAAACTTTTAGTTTGTAAATAAAATAAGGAATATTGCTCACTTGAGCTTGGAATGCTTGTAAGATAGCCATGAGCTTTAAACAAGAGATTTGCCAAGAATAATTGTGCTATGATACCAAATTAGAAAAAAACAAATTTTGTAATGCAACACACAATTACATTGGCATTTGATTCGATTAAATGCTATATAATGATAATTATTAACAAAGACTAGTAAAAACTATTAGGTTTAATTACTCGGATGATATCCACTTGTAAAAGGTGTACTAATATGCTACTTACTTCTAGAAAGGTGTCAATTGCATCCAAACTTAAAAAAAAATGCTTCAGTTAGGCGATATTTATTTACAATATTCATTTTCTACTTGTTGTAGGTTTTATCCGCAAATACCTTCGGGTACGAATATTTTTTATATCCTTAAACTTAACCTATGCAATTTTGAAACAATTATGCTATTGTAATTATTTTTAACCAATTTTAATGAAAAAAAAAATTAGTTACTATAATGATCAATTTAAATACCAAATTAAAAAATAAAAGATTATTGATTTCTAAAATAGTCACTATTATGAATAAAAAATATAGTTAATCGCTAAATCAATCACTAATTAATTAGACACTAATTTAGAAATAAATTAAATTCCTTTGGTAATAAAAACATTGATTTAGTGACCAATTTCTTTTGATAGCTAAATTTTAGCTATCAAAGAAAATTGGTCCCTAATCATTATCTACAAATGTTTTTACTATCCAAAGAAATTTATTTCTAAATTAATCTTTAATTAATTAGTAATCGATTTGAAGAGTAATTATAATTTTTTTAAAGTTTACTAATAATTCATTGATGTGAAATCTTTTATCTCCCCTTTCAACTTATTGATATGCTTTTTCAAATATGAAATAAATGATACTTTCATTTGCATTTTTTTGTAATTTATCAAGAACGGTTGGGGAAAAAATCGGTTATATGTTTAGTATTTTT
>Ga0099823_1006461_pt1 | contig 11830 bp, 5 predicted proteins | sample CowpearedBW_FD_76831 | JGI IMG/M metagenome (GOLD analysis project Ga0099823, IMG submission 76831) | Root nodule microbial communities of legume samples collected from California, USA - Cow pea red BW | ecosystem: Host-associated > Plants > Roots > Nodule | place: USA: California | collected... | reverse complement strand
TTTTTTTATCTTTCCATCTTAACAAAACTATGAAAAAAACGAATCATAAACCAACACAATAAATTGTTTCCCTGCTCCTAAACATCAGATTCAGGTTACCCCGGTAAATAACTTTCTTCTGGGTTAAAACTAAAATTAACTCTAATAACATCACAAAAAGCCCAAATAAATGAAATCGAAGAAGTGATGACCTAATGGGTCCGGCCATGTTTCTACTCATTAAAGTAGCAACAAATCATCTCAACCACCTCCTAAGGTCGCCGGTTGAAGACGGAGAAACCTCACCACCGCCAACACTTTCCGTGCAGCAAGAGGAGTAATTTGATTGCTGCTCCAACCCGAAGTGTGATCCACTCACACTCTTGAAGCTTGGACTCCTCAAACTGTGCCCGTAGTTTCCATAACTCACTCCCACGCTATAAGGGTCTGGAGCAGGAAAAGAAAGCCTTTTCTTTGCCGATCCAACCCTGTCCCTCTCCGGTGTCGATGGCCTCTGCCTTGGCGCGCTCTGTGACCGGATTCGAGCCTTTGCAGACTCCGTCGCCGCCATGTAATTCGGCAATGTAGCAGCACCGTTACTACTAGTTCCAGATCCAACACCCCTTCCATTTTGGTACAAGTTTCCTGTGTAATGGTAATTGGACCTCAAGCTTGGTGTTTGTGAGGTGGGGTAGTTTCTGTCTTCTCTGATGCAACGAGGGCTTGCTGACCGGACTTGGATGGGTCTTGATTTTGCGGGAGAAGGGGTTGCCGGGGACTGGTGAATGGATCCATTTTGGTGAGATCTGTGGAGTGGAGAAGCAATGGAGTGTCTTTGTGGTTGATGGTGGTTTGGGTTGTATTGATAATTTGGATGTGATCTTCTGTAATTGGTTCCCAGATATGAATAAGGTTGAGAGGTGTCGATCTCCACTGTCTTAATGGGGTCTCTCTGATCTGTTGAAGCTCTTCCTCTGTTCTCCCATGGCTTCGTCGCCATCCACCGGTCTAGCCATTTTGGTCTCTCTTCCAACTCGTCTTCGTTTCCAATCGATGATGTCCTACCATTCCTCCAAATCTATGGATCACAACCAATCAATCAATCCAAGTCAAGGAAAGTTAATGCCATTTCCAGAATCAATTAAACACACTTCACAATCAGTCACCGAACCAAGTCAATGATATTAATTCCATTTCAATAATCAATAAAAGCGTTTCCCAATCAATTTCACCAAACAGAGTCAATGAAATTAATTCAATTTTCAGAGGATCAAAACAACACCTGTTGGGAAAAGGCCTGGGACAGGGTCTTATCTCTCTTCATTGCTGCTTCCTTCCTCTGCTGCAACATGGCCTTCACTTCTTCAACCGTGTGAGGACGTTCATCCCAGTCATCTGCAATGCTGCTCCCCTCTCTTGACTGACAAAACAACCAAAACAAAACAATTCAAACACAGAAAACCCATTTTTTCAACTGTGCTTGAGTAGGACTATGAAAATGAAGACTATTATACTTTTGCTTTATGTAAACAAAAAATGTACTTTTTCAAACATAACTGTTGATTCTTAAAGCAAGAAGAAGTACAAAAAACTTGATCAATGGCCACTAATGATGGCTTAAACAAGTACCCTCTCACTTACCACTGATTTCCTATCTGAAATATCGTGAAGATACCGCGAGTCCCAAACGCTGGCGGTGTCACTGAAGGTGGATTTTCTGCTACCGTCAAGTGAAGACCTTATGCGCTGGTCAAGGACCCTTGCTTGAACTCTAACCAAAGCCTGCATGCATCTAAGGGTCATCTTTGCCTGCTTCCGAACATTGTGACCCCTAACCAAAGCTTGCAACTTCACCAACCCCTTCAGTGCACGAAGTGCTCTTCTGGCCTTCAAACAACAACAAAACAAAACTCATTCAAGTTAATCAATTGATTTATGATGGTAACTCCTGGTAAAACCTTAACTTCTTTGCAATTTAGATCTGTTGAGGATACTCACCAGATACCCTCTGAAAGCTGTTTGGATCACAACAGAAGCATAATGCTCCCTTGCATGGCTAGCAGGTTTGGTCAGCCTTGCCACCTCCACCGCCGCCTGAGCGGTCGCCATGGCGGCTTCTGCGGTGGCCACTGCCACCGCAAGTGCATGCTTCTGATCCTGGTCTGTCCTTGAACCCCCACCAGCTGCTGCCGCCACATCATGCTTCGACTTTTGTTGAGTGTTGTTGTTGTTGGTGTTCGCTCCTTCTTGACTCATGTGAGTCTTCCTGAAAATCCATCTTCTCTTTTCCCTTTTCTGCAAAATTAAAACAGAAAAGTGCTAAGTGCGTGTTCGTGCTCATTCTCATGATCTAAGAGCTGAGACTAAATTAATCTGTGAAGAAATGAAACACTGAAAAAAAAAAAAACACAAAAGAACCTTTTCTTCGTCTTCTTCTTGATCACAGTCTTCTCTTCTTCTGCCACTCCTTTTGTCACTGTCTTTGGTGGGAGATCTGAATGCCCTTTTGACAGCAGTTAACCACGAACTACCACTTCCCTTCTTCCCCATGTAAATCTATCTCAGAGACAGCGGCATTTACAGCTTGAACCACTAAAAACAGCTTTCAGAAAGAGCCAGAAAATAACCTGTAATGAAGAGTTAAAGACAGAGGAAAGGTTGAGGCTCAACTCAACCAACCTCCTTTAACCTTGTCTGGGGAAAATAGACAGAAGGAAAAACAAGGAGAAGGCCAACACAACACTAATGGAGCTCTTGTTCAGTCTTTGTTATTAATTTGAACAAGTACACAACAACACAGTTGAGCAATGCTACAGTAACCTTGTCCTCCTCATGGCTCTGTCGCCAGTGAAATATCTGAGCCACCCTTCATTTAAAATCCTTACAAAACTATATGTAAAGCATCATGATTCAATTACATTTCAATATTATGCTGAATATTTATTCACTTATTGACCAAAGAAGCATAAAAAAGATAAAAAAAGATTATGCACAGTCATATTTTCATTTTCTAGAGTTAAATTAAATTCTACTTCTAATTATAAAATAATGTTACAGACTGTCATAAGGTGTGCTTACATAGGCGTTGTTGGGTCCATGAATGTGAATAAATAAACTGTGTGCAGGTTTTGTATATAGTTTGACGGTTTAAAATTAGACTTAAAAGTAAAACTGAAAAAGGATTTTATTTGATTTTTCAGATAAGTTTGATTTTAAATTGAATTTTTTGCAATCTTACTTTGAAGTTTAGTTCAAAATTAAATTAAACATAATATTTTTGCAAACTATTTAATTTAAGTTTATAAACTTTAGTTCAAAAAAAATAATATTTTATTTTAGAAAATGATTTTTTTTTTTAATTTCAACATTAAATAACAATAACAAAATCCATTTTCAAATAAAATGGGCACGTGTGTTCACTCTTTAATAAAAATGTAAACAAGATGTTTATAAATATATGATTTATTTTATTGTACGTTAGTAAAAAAATATACATTATGTGTATGTGCTTACTTTTTTACAACAGTAAAAATTAATAAAATTAACGTTATAAAAATAAATATAAATATTTTTTATAATAAAAATATTTATATTTTTATTTTTTTTATAGATAGTTTTTTATTTTGAATAGTTATTTTAATTTTAAAAAAAGGTAAATTAAAAAATATTAAATAAAAAATATTATATGATAAGATTAAAAACCGTCAAAAAAAATGTGAATATCATTTGTATAATAATATAAAAATCGATATAAATTTGATCTAGATTAACATAAATTTCTAGAATAAAATTAGATCAAATTAAAGATTAATACTTAAATTAAACTGATTTATATTGATTTAACCTGTTTAATCTGTAATTTAATATTTCAATTCATTTTATAAAATAATTGCTAAGTATTAAAAAATATAAGTAATATTAATTTTCAAAATATATGCATTATTTATATTTATTTATATATTCAATAATTTATTTTAAATTTATTAATATGACTGAATATTTGAAAATACATATTTCATTCTTTTTACTTTTTTAAATAGATGAAAGTAGTTTGATGATAACAAACTCAAACTAAATTCAAATTTTATAACTTATTTAGAAAAAATGGATTAGAATAACTTGATAAAAAAAATTATGCGATCCATTTATTTAAAACTTTCAATGATTTTATGAATTTCCTTACACTTATATATCATTTAACAACCCAATATATATAACATTAACTTTCATCTTCTGCAAACAAAACAAGTAAATTATTATAAAGTTACTTGTGTATTCCATAATTTTTTACGTGTCAATTCTCAATATTAAAATAAATTATATATAAAATGAGATACACCTCTTATTTTACTAGCTATACTAAAATAATAGTAAAATTTAAATTAATTTAGTTTTTATTAAATAAGTTTCGTAAATGAAATCTGTTTCTATTTATTTATATTTGGTTGTAGTTTAATCAAAATCTCCAACAATTTGAGTTATAACTAATTTAAATTTTAAAAGAAAGGTTATTTTTTATTTAATTTTAATATTAGGCTGGATAAGGAGTATAATGTGAAATTTTTTGACCAATGAGAAGAAGAAAATAAAATAATGAGTTAAAATGTAGATAAAGATTATGTTGAGTGGCACATGGTTTACCCAATTGAATTATTTAAGTGACAGAGAGAGAGAGAGACAGCATATAAAGAATATTAATTTGAAAGAAGATTAATATAAAGTTATGGATTTTTGTGGCAAAGGTGGAAGTGTCAGAGGCTTTATAATGTTAATGAATAATAATTGAAGGCAAGGGTGGGGAAGAGAGAACCCAAAAGTGGCTTTTTCTATAATGGAATGAGAAAAAGTGAGTATTTCTTTTTGGAGTTAAATAATTAGTTTTTTAATGGTTAAAAAAATGAGGTGTCTCATGGTGTCACGTGGTGTGAGCAGATGGGGGATGGACCACGGTGGACTCTCATAGGAACCTGCATCATCATGTGTCCTTTACTTGGTAAAATTAATTTGCATCTTTTGCAGCAAAATCAGATGACACAAATATCAATGAAACTATTGTCTTAATCCTTAACCCAACTTCATAGCTCCCACTTTTACTTCATTGTTCACTACCAAGACCAGTCAAACTCTTTTAGATTCTCTACATCATCATCAATCTCAATTCAACCTATTTATTTTTCTACATTTTCTTTATTTTCAGTTTCATCAAATAAAAAAATGAAGATTCAGAGACGACAACAACAACATTGTATGAAGTGTTTTTCCAACCATGCACTTGACTAAATTAGTTTGTTTTTTTATGTGGTGCATCTGTACTTTTGACATGTTGTGTTGTGGAGTGAGTGAGGCAGAGGAAGGAACACTCAAAATTCTGGTGCTTTCAAGGAGATGAAGTCATTTGTCAAGCATTTATGGCTCCAAAATAGTTTCCTATTTCAGAAGCAAGATGCTACCATCACAAATTAATCCAATAATATATTATAAAATATCCAATAACATATACAAACAACTAAATGTTATATTTATTTAATATTTGTGGGACATTATTTTGGTATATCAGTCCCTTATATTTAATTGAAATGATAAAGATGTCAAATAAATATATGTGCTTCCAAGCAATTGGGTAGTGGTTATACTAATGAATCGATAAAAAAGATATTTTATTTTTTCATGAGAAAAAACAAATAAAAATAATGTTGTTTTATCAAGTTATTAACCATCGAATTGGGAGATTATATGTAGTTGTAAAATTGGTGTGTATTGGTTTTAATTTGATATAACATTACATAAAAATTGTATGCAGGTAGGTAATTTATGTTGTGATTATTTAACAAAAATAAAGTGTATCTCCCTTGGTAGTCTTGGGACTTGTTTGATTTAAAAAATTTTATCATATATTGATAAAGCTAATATCAGTTGACAAATAAAAAATAAATATAATTAATTTTACTATCATAGAAACTGATTGAGCTAATGACATTTCTGTGTCAAAGTCGAGTTATCACTCCTTAGTTGAAAAATATATATGAAAGAGTTGAGATGGAAAAGAGAATATACCAAAAATTTTAAAGTATTATTATCTAATCAGATTATTTTCATAAACTTTTAAAATTTTCTAATGAAATAACGTATTTTAATAAAGAACATTTTAAATCTTTTAAGAAAATAAATTATTTTCTAAAAAGTTATCATTAATATCTTGTGAAAAAAAGAAGATAGAAATTCATTCATTATAAACATTATTGACCCGTTAATTATAAATTAACAAGTCAAATGGTCAGTTTTTTTTTTCTAACTCTTCAAAAATCACACTTTTATACAAAATTTCAATGAGATAAGGTTAGTTTATTGTATTTTAAAAATACCGCCATGGTCTTGCTATACATAAGTAAATAACTTCAAAATTGTGGGAAAAAAAATAAAGAAAAAAATATGAATGAAAAACTTATCTGACAAGTGACATGGTGACTGAAGAGAAATAATTATAATCATCAGTTTCGAATAATGTTATAATTTTAAAGAAATATAAGAAAATTATTTTATTATTTTGGTTTTTTCCCTTGGTGGGTCAGTTCCTTTGACAGTGCGTGACCCACACCATGTTTGTGGAAGAGATGATAATGTAGTGGACCTTGCTTACATCGGTTCTCTGGTATTTCTTCCTGTACCTCCATACTTCCTGCACCTCCATAAGTAAAATAAAAAGTTAATTTTGCTTTCATCCTCTTCCCTCTTTTCCACGGCACCTCCATACTTTCTTCCATCTTTTTTCTCCACTTTCACTCCATTTTCTTCTTCCACCTCCACCTTCCTGGATTCTCCTTAAAATCTTGACCCTGTTCTTGTTCGATTCAATGGAAAAAAAATTTGCATTCTGGGAATGAGTAAGGGCAAAATGTTCTACCGAAACCTAACCTTCTGGCATCCCCAAAAGATTGAATGTGAAACTTTAAAAATTAAAAAATGCAAATGAAACGAGAGAAACATCAAATAAGTTTCCATTAAAGAAAAAAAAATGAAAATGTCATAATAATAAGTGTACCAAAAAAAAATAAATAAAGATCAATGAAGAAAGACGGAGAATGTAAATTTCAGGTTCGATAATCCTTGTACATTACAAATTATATAATGAGATGTAATTTGTATTATGAAAATGTAATTCACATTTCAGATTAATTATTTAAATTTGTATTATTCATTATAAAATTCAAAATATAATTCACATTACGAATTATTTTTCAAATTTACATTATGAATTGTACGCTTCAAAATATAATTTTGATATCAATTCATATGTAATTTGTATTTTAGACTGTTTTCCAAATTTGGATCATATTATAGAATACGTAATATAAAAATTACACAATGTATATAATCCAAAATATTTATAAATTGTACGATCTGAAACTATAATTACACCATCACTATAATTAGAATTTTAAAAAATAGGGAGTGCTGGAAGGAAACATGGGGTGGAGGAAGAAATTCCCCTGTTTTCTTCAGAGCTAACTGCTGCAATACTGGGCCTTAAGGCCTTACAACAATGTTTTTGAAAACAAAAATACGTCCATTGATTTAAAGAAACGGAAGAAGAGAAGGATATTTGAAGAAGAATATTGCCTTAACAAGATTCGCTATAACTTATTAATTTATCTTTATTTTTTGAATTTTCTATTACTCTTAATAGGAAGTAGACTTCTTCCAATTCTCTTTCACTTTAGCTTTTAATGTTTAAATACTTCAACTTTTAATAAATTATCAATAGACACAATATTTATGTCTCAGTAATTTTACTTTCTTTTTCTAGTCTTAAACGACTACTTTTAAAATAAAAATTTAGAGAAATGGCATATAGTAACTTTAATTTGGCATAAATTTAAAATATCTATTTACAAAAACCAAACCCTTTAACCTTATCAAGATATAGTTTGGTTTTGTCTACTAAGATGGTTATATATTTTTATTTAAGTAAAAGAAGAGAAAATGATTTGGTCGATTAGTAATGGGAATACAAACTAGATCATTGTAAGTAATAATATAGAAATGGTAAACTTTGAATATTGTTTGCTGATTCATAATTCACAAAGATAAATTAAACAAAATCTACATAATAAGAGTTTGTTTAAATCGTTGGAAGAAATACTAAAATTAATTAAATAAAGTAAGTTTAATTTTTTTTTTTAAAAATAAAAAATAAAACTATCGCAAGAAAGAAAAATTTAAGTGTAACTTTAAATTGCAAGAAAAATCAAACTTTTTACCGAATAATTATTCATAATTTGAAGGATTAGAGAGTTTTCGATTTTGGAATTCATGATTTAAGAAGTGAAAAGTATGGTGTGTTTTGGTTTGTTTTTTTAGTTCAGAATCTAGCTTTTGTCTTCTAACGCTAATGTGTCATTCGGCCTTTAACTTATCTTTCTTTCATCTACTAATTTGGAATTCAATGTCTCTCTTTAATTACATAAATTATTATTTAAAGTAGAAAATTAAAATTACATATCCTATAAAAAAAAATAAATTCCCCAAATCTAATGCTACAAAATTAATATATTTAAATATATTTAAATTAAAAATTATAGTAGTAAGTGACTTAAACTTTTCTAAAACAATGAGAAAATAGACCAGGAAATTATAAACTAGTATGATACTCGCTATTTTTATAGAAAGCGATAGACATTATATAAAAAAAAAGTTAAAACCATGGAAAAACTTAATTTGATTTTTTTAATTAAAATGATATTAAGTCGTGATATTTCTTCTTACCAGCAAAATGATAGCTGAACTAATATACTTGAGTTTCTTTTATTGTGTTAAATTCTGTTTCGACAATACTTTTTTTACTCAGTGAAGTCAAATTACTCCAAAAAACTATTAAGAGTGAGTAAACTAAAAAAACATTAAGTTCCAAAGAAGTAAAACTAAAAATCATCCTACTAGTAGAGATGTAGTTAGGCAAATCAATTCATAAACTTGTCTTTGTATTCAATTGTTTCATAGATGAATGATAAAAACAAACTGTTACGTAGATATTAATTATATTTCTGAAGCAAATGTTTCACTGTTTCATAGATAGAAAGGTATGAATTCAGTGATCTAAAGTCAAATTGGCAAAAACAAAAACCAGATTCATGTAAGAAAATTGAGGCATGAGCTAAAATTCAAAAGGGGTCAACAAAAGTGAAACCAATCACCCCATCTGCATATTATTAATAATATGCTTTAAAAAGTATTGGAAAGGTAGAAACAACTATTGACACCACACATGAGAGTTCCATTGGATTCCATATACGTTTGCAGTGTACAGAGAGTAAAAGACACTTAATTGATGTAAAAGAAGAATAATCTTTATCTAAAACAAAAGGAATGCGACGTGACAGCGAAAGATGAATGGTAAAAACATGATTATACGTGAAAAAGAGAGAAACAATAGACGCTGTGTGTTTCTTTTGGACTAATCCTATTTTGAAGAAAAAACTAAAAAACAATCATGAATGACAAGAAAAACAAAATACATGGTAGCTTATTGAGCCTTCCAAGCTCAATGCAGTGCAGTCTTCCTATTTGACCACCCAATCAAAGGCTTCAAAAAGATATAAAATGATCTTTTGAAACCATTTGCTGCAATATAAACAAAGGACTATGTCATTGGATGCTCCCATCACCCAAGACATAACAGTAATAATAATAACTTTGGTTGAATTACTCTAAAAGGTAGAATCCAAAGCTCAAATAGTTAGATTCTACCCAATGCTCAATACATGAATGAATATGATCTTCCCCTACTCCTACAACCTACTTAAAAAAAATTAAAACAAAGCCTATTTTCCTAAAACAAACATGTGTGATGATGATGATGACTTCTGAGTTCTGTCATAATGAAAATTGAGAAATGGTTAAGGTCGGTTAGGAGCACAAGCTTTATCTAACAAATGTCTTGTATTTTGAATTTGAATTCAGCTTTTTGATGATGTTGTTAGCTTAGCCTTGCATGTTCTGCATCTTTGAAGATGTAGAATTTTGTTCAGAAGCTGTTTGTGAAGCTTGTGAACTACCAGCCACTGTTGCTGTCATACCTGTTGATGTTGTTGGTGTTATAGTTGTGGTAGCAGTTCCTGTTACTGAAACTGTCACATTTTAGCCATCAATTTTATGTTTATGTCAACAATGCCAACAAGAAATAACAAGTTTTGGCATTAAAAATATCACCTGCAGTAGTAGTTGGCACTGATACTGAAGAAGGATAAGACAATATCCCAGTGGAGCCATAAGGGTGAGGCAAAAATGGAAACTGTGGCATTTGAGGGTATTGAACCCCAAAACCTTGAGCCTGAATACTCTGTGCATATTGACCATAATAGGGATAAATATTATGGATCAACCCTACTGCACCAGAAGCTCCAGCAGAAGGGTAGTAAGCTGAAAATTGTTGAACTCCATAGACATTATAGTAGTTCTGCAAGAGTTTACACCTAAGAGTGTTCCATAATAATGCAGGAAAATGAATCAATGTAGTTGCTTGTAAAAACTTTATCATAATTAACACCTACCATAGGATACAATGTGTCTTGTGAATATCCAGAATATCTGTCAGCAGATTGAATTGACATCAGAGAAAATGACAGAAAATTGAAAACAAAAATGACCATATCCTTAAAACAAGTTCATGTTACCCGTAAGCTGAATAAGGAAATGTGTATTGCCTAGGAGGTTGATGGGAAAATGTAGCAGTAGATGAAGAACCATGATAAGAAGTAGGTGGAGGCCTGAACCGTCCTGCACCTACAATGTGAGTTTACATTTCAAATCCTTTCTTCTCTTATAACACAGTTAATTTTGTTTTACATTTACTAAATAACCAACCATTGAAGCTGGTACCTTCTTGCCTAGGATGAGTTAAATCTATTAGGATATGAAAGAACAAGGAAACTCAAACTTGTTTTTGCAAAAATATGCAGAGTGAACTCAACAAAATAACCTGATATCTTACTTTATGAAAAAAATGGTAAAGCATGAGAAAAAAAGGAAGAACAATGTAAGGAAAGGGACCATGCTGAAAAGTTGGTGGTCGGTTCTTGTTTGCACCAAGAGAAGCAAGATTGCAGTTAGCCCTTCTTCCATCAATAACTGGAGATGGGTTCTGACATGCTCTCATGGCTGCTTCAGGATCCTTAAATGTGACCTTGGGAAACAACAAACCAAAGACTCATTGTTCAAGATCATGCAAGTACAACCATAAATGGAATAAACATGCAGATATAAACTATCACAAAATCCAGAAGGTAAAACAAAACTTACAAAGCCATAACCCTTGGATCTCCCAGTGTTCTTATCAGTGATCACAACAGCCTCCAAGATCTCTCCAAATTGCTCAAAATACCTTCTCATTGTGTCCCTCTGAGTCTCCCAAGCCAACCCTCCAACAAAGATTTTGGTAAAAGTTGTGTCATTGTATTGCTCCTGGTTGTTACCACCTACCATCTGAGCTTGCTTTTGTTGAGACATTGAAGGAAAATCAAATGCAGGAATTTCCCAACAGAAGCAAGAAGCCAAAAATCCGAAATACAAAACCAGAAAAAGAACAAAACACAAAATCCAAAGACAATGAGAGGGTGAAAGGGGAGAAGAAAAGAAGAAGAAGAAGAAGAAGAAACGGTTAATATTAAAGGTTGGCTAAGAAGTTGTTTCTTCTAAAAACCCATCAATGAAAACACTCGTGCACTCATGATTCTATTCGTGCTAGTCCTTCTTAACTTTAAAGAATGGTTTTTGTTTTTTTTTTTTTTCTAAGGCTATTATAGCTACTTTTCTATATTCACAGCAACAAAAAACTCCTCAGATTCTTCAACACTTC
>Ga0099823_1006451_pt1 | contig 11837 bp, 4 predicted proteins | sample CowpearedBW_FD_76831 | JGI IMG/M metagenome (GOLD analysis project Ga0099823, IMG submission 76831) | Root nodule microbial communities of legume samples collected from California, USA - Cow pea red BW | ecosystem: Host-associated > Plants > Roots > Nodule | place: USA: California | collected... | reverse complement strand
AGCTTTTGGAGGTGTTGTGCATTGAGTCCCCGTCAATCTGCACAACTGTCTTAGCTCATAATTATGATGTGTTTTATTCGACGTAAATATATATATCATTACTTTTATTTTAATCTTTCAATATAATTAATACTAAGAATTCAAATACAAATTTATCTTAGTACTCATTTCACAAAAATATTACAATATTCATTCACAGTGAGTGATTTTATTTTTCTTTTTGTTCATCTTCAAATATTTTAGATTACATTTTAAAACATACTTTCTTATTAACTCCAGTTTATGTAAATTTTCTAGGTTGATTGATTTTCATCATTTTATTTTCGGCTCTAAAAGGGTTGATTTTGTTCGTATCGCACTATTTATTTATTCCATTAATAAGATAATCCATTCTGATTTTAAGAACCATGATTACAAGTTTATTCACTACGTCTAAGGAAAATATCTTCCTCAAAATTCAACGTACTGATAAAAAATTATACTTATTGATTTATTATTATATATATATATATATATATATATATATATATATTGTTGGCAATCATGTTCCTTGACATATCTGGAGTGTGACCACTATTTCATTAAACTGTCCCAGTATGTCTCTTGCATTGTTTTTTATTAAATTACTCTCTAAATGTTTACTTGCAACCCACTCGGCGCATAAATAATTCTACAAAACCAATATTAAAGTTTATGAATAATGAATTTTAGTTTTTAAAATCCAGTTACACGATTTTGTTTTTTTGCCATACATATAATAATTTTAGAACTCAAAACATTTTATTAATCAAGGTTCCCTTATGAACGATAAATTAAAAAAAAAATTAGAAAAAAATTCACCATACGCAGCAAAATTTTAAATATTTAATAATAAAACATTTGAAATATAAATTCTTATAAATTAATCATACATATCATATAGATAATATGCACATATAGTGGTAGGTAACTTCCTACCATATTTACAAACTAATAAAGAAATTTATTAGTAAAGTTACATTTACAAAGAATTATAATATTGATTTTTGTTTTCCAACATACTTTTGTAAAATTATATATGTATTCTCTGCTTTGATTCTAACAACACTGGTGTAAAATTGGATTCCTACATCAATATATTAGATCATTTTTCTAAACTGGTGTAACGTAAGACGCGACAACAAAATTGTAATAATTTGAGTATGTATTACATTGGTTAAAATAGAAAACGATGTAATATGACCTTTTAATATCGATTATTTCTTTAACAAATTTAATATATGTATTTTGACTCTCAAAATTTTGCTTCAAGCAAGATATTACATCGGTTCATTGTCCAACCGATGTAATAGATCTCTATTTTCAAGGATATGCACCTCACTTTTTTCATTAGGGCACCCTTTTGTTTCTCATCACTCTCATTTTCATAATGCTTTCGTTGCAAGGCCAACTGTTTGGTTGTTGTAGTTTGAGTAGAATATTATGCCTTCATTGCTCCATCACCGATCGTTCGTATGCTTCATGGTTTTAGGAGAGCACCATATCGTCGTCACTACTCACGGGTGAGGAAACCATTACCTCATTGTCACTTGATCTTGGAGGAGATCACTATCATGACCACTGCAGTAGTGACCACCTTTGTTTCTGCTTGTTATTAGAGAAGATATATGCCCTTCGTGACCACCGTTTCCACTACGACATGCTTTTGGAGGAGATCGTTGTCGTTTGTGACTATTGCCCACTACCCTTTATGACCACCACCTCTGATGACACTTGCTCTTGGAAGAGATTGGTGCCCTTGAACACTTCTACATTGATGCTTTTTTAGTAACACAGAGGCTCTAGGAAAAAAGCTTTTTTACACAAAACCCTTTTGCGATTTTTTTTTCTCTTTTCATTTTTTATATTTTTGACTTAGAATTGCAATTCAGATAGAGTTTCCTTTGCTTTAATTCATCCTCACAATATTTTATATTGAAGTAATAAAAATTTTCCCTATGATTCTCGTTTTTGTTTAAGATTTAACTTTGTAAGGTGATTTCTTGTGAGTTAGGGATTTCAATTTTTGGACTTGTGGTGTTTACTCGAGAAGAAAAATATAGTGATGAAATAAAAGATTAAAAATGAATTCATTTCTATATCACTTATAAGTATTAATCGATTCTATATTAGCCTATGTATATATGTTGGACATTCTATATTGATGACATCTACATCAAATTTATAATTGATGTAAAATGTATATTTTTGTAGTGGTGCAATCAAACCATTGTAAATCTAAAATGTAAATTCAACAAGCATAAGTTAAAAAAGAAAAAATACTTCACATAACTAATTAAATAAACTAGTCATCAACACAAAGCTCAAATTGTACTTCATAAACTAATATAAAGTACTTTCAAAATTCCATAAGTTAAAACTTCCAAAATTCCATAAGTCACTGATGATTATTCCTTAACAACCATTTACCAGCGCACTGGTGCGTAGTAGTATCAACAAGTGTTCCACAAGGATTTAGCAAGTATATTGATAGTTAATTTTTAGGTTTTTTTTATTTGGCTCGCAAAATGCGGGCCGAACTGGCCCGCCCCGCGTTGAAAATGCAAGCTGAAAAGTCTGGCCCTCTAAGCATAAGTGTAGGCCCGCAGGCTCATAGGCCAAGCTGTTTTTTCTTTTTAAGGAAAATTCTTATGATAAAGTTTTCAATATTCAACAAATTGGGAAACATTAACAAGTTAAAAAAATTAAACAAAAGACTTTAGGAAGTTGGATGATAAATTAATAATTTAACATTTTCATGATATTCATATTCGTACTTTTTGAGATACATGATGTATTCTTCAAATCTTAGCACATTCAAAAATATATAACTCTTTTCTTTTCCACTCATAAAAGAATTTGGAACGTTCATGCAGAAGTCTAGAAGGAAAGTGTTTCGGGTATAAGGACCAAGCACCTATCTAAAAGACTCAATTAGTCTTCACTCAACTTTCCTTCTTCTCCTTGCAACTTCTCTTGTTCGGTCTTCTTTCCTTTCCTCTCGTTCGGTTGTCCAAGCGATTGGGGTACTTGTCAATTAGGCTCTGATGCTTAAGTCAGTTCAAGTTTACTTGGGTGAATGCAATTAATGCTGTAATAAATGCGAGGTAAAGTCCTTACCAACTTACCTTGGGCTCCTATTTATAGTTTTTTATATGGGCCTTTGGTTAAGGTTTTCTTAATCACGATCCAATTGCATTTGAAACTTGATTATTGACCTGCTTTATTTTAACTACAGGTTTTACCTTTTGGTCCGCCTGACTAACGTTGTTGGGTGTCCGCACACCGATCGACCATGCTCTTGTGCCTCAATAGTTGGCTGAGAATGGCAAATCATGGCCGATGTTCGTCGACGCTCACATTAAGAAGGATCTGAATGTGATTTTCAATTACTTATGGCAAGGGTCGACCGTAGCGGGCGACCTTCGACCGCTTTTCCTCAGGGTCGTTCAATTGTGAGCTCCCTAAAATCATTTCGGAGAAATTGCCACATCAACAAAGTTCACAACTTTCACAACTTTGAACCCCAACTGTTGGATAGTCCGCTTGTAGCGGGCTGCCTTCAACCGCTTATCCTTGGGCTGCCCGATTGGAGGTGTTGATGGGTCCTACGGTACAAAAAGTAACCAATATACACAAGTGCAAATTTTTTTTTTGTTTTTTTTATGCGAGTTATGCAGGTTGGGCTTTTATGGGCTAGTGGACTCAATATCTCGGCCTGTCACGCGTTTTTTCGGTGGGTCAGCCCATTGGACCAACCCCACATTACCACTTAAAAAATAGATAATAGTAATTAGATTGAGTGGAGTAGGGGCTATGATTTGATTTGATTTCATATTCTTCTACTACACCATTACCATCTTGTTTACTTACTATGCAAATCATTCAATGTCTTGGGATTACTTTTTCTTTGTAGATCTAGGTACATCCCTAAATCACTAGAACTTAAGGACTTTAGACCTAGTGTGATTTCTTAACTCCTGGTACAATGAATCCTTGATTTAATGTGCAAGACTCGTTGAATGAATCCTTGCTTTCATGTGCATTACTCTTTTATCCAACATCCCCTCTAGGTACCACAAAAGCACTAGTACATGTATGATGATTTGATTGAACCACAATTTGAAACTTGTTTCCCAACTCAATCCAAACTAGGTAAATAGATGAGTGATCAAGTCACCATTAAGCATAAATCAAACCATAAACAATTGAATGAAAGCAAAGATAACTACCCAAAAGTAAAAATGTATAGAATCAGAATTGAATAAATTAAACTAGGACACGAGGGAGTTCAACTACTCATAGAATATTACAATGCAATTCCAGCAACATCTACACATAAGATTTACAGTAAAAGCATCTCTCTCGAGTCTCACAGATCCTATTCTCTCCTACAACTACATTTCTAACACTTCATTTAATCCCTAAAATGAAGACATGAGGTCTTTATTTATAGGAATTTTGGGGCAGTGCTCAACCACAAGAGTTTCTTCACAAGTGGGTTTCCTTCTCAGCTCAATCCCTTGTCCCAATTCTTAACTCTTGACATTTCGCTCTTGGGAGAGTTTTCTTGGCTGCTTAGTTTCATGGATTTGTGCTTCAGATTTCCTTACAAGGAAGGTTTCCTCATGAGGCTCAACTCCATTTGTTGTGCTCAGTCAAAAAGTCAAAATATGTTGTCCTATCTTTTCTACTTCAATGGCTCAACGCCAGTGACAATGACTCAGATGCATACTTGTTATTTTCTCTTATATTCACTTTAAAACAACAAAATATCATTATAATTCATAAAACTCCAATTCTCACTACATCATTCTATATCTTAAGCTAAGCATGTTTGTTTTATACATAAATTGAACCATTTGATACATGAAACATTTAAGTGTCAATTTCAAATGAAAAATTTACTTAATCTTGACACTTATCATTCAACAGTTAATCTAGGTTTGAATCATGTAAATAGCAAAATCTAACCATTACTAGTCCATAAGAAATTTCTTTAACGAAAACTAATATATCTATTAGACAAATTATGTTGTTGTTGGTTGTTTCCTAGATATTAATTATTTTTATATTGTTATTGACAACTATTTTATCCTCATTGTTGAATAATAGCTTTTGTAGTAATTGTTATGTGTTGACAAATATTGGAGGACTTCACTAATAAATGTTTAGCCAGACTGGAATTAGGAACTCGTGACAAAAATACTTCTCACTATTTGATAGTCAATCCACTCTAGTTGGTTGGTTAATCATCTTGGATTATATAGTTGACTAAAACATTTTTTTTCTATTATGATAAAACTATCAACATAGTCGTCATGATGACCAATATATTCAACATCATAGACTTGTCCATTATACCTATGTAGCTGTAACCAAAATTGATTCCTATGTCTCCTCTCAGTAGGGTCTATGGAATTGAATTTTGAGACATCAACATAAAAAGTGAACTCAAATATTTCTTTAGAAAACTCACTCTCAAAACTTTTCTTGTTATAATAATTTTTATTTTATGAATATAGTGAATAAATGACTTTGAAAATAATTACATGTGGTTAAGTGACTCAAATGAATTGAACAATATTCTTTTGCATGAGTTTGTTTAAAAATTTTATCTACATGTATGATGCAACCATTCTCCTCTATTTACCAGGGAAAAAACATTATAATTAAGTTATTATACATAATTAGTAATTTTAAGACATAAACAATATGGTAAGTGAATAAAAAAGTTTTCATATGTTGGAAAAACTAACTCTCTAGATTACTCATCTACTAGAAAAACATTAAAGTGTTCAAGTAATAAACACATGGTTATACAAGTAACTCAAGCTTAGTGTTTGTTATAATCAAAACTCATAAAAGGTCCATAAGGATTCTACCATAGATGGGCTACATAGGTTAAACCATCTAAGATCTCAACAATCTCCTATTTTTTTTATGATGACAAAAACTTTAGTAAATAAGTAAGTATATCATAAATGATGCATGTCAAAATAGATGTTTATTTCGTGTAACTATGTTTTATGTACACGTAATTAATACTTAGAATACATGAATCACATAATATATAAACAAGTATAAAAGAAACTATAAGAAAACAATAAGGAAAACATCAAAAATTGAATAAAAAAATTTGATAACCCCTTTTGACATATAAAAATGGGATCATAGAAGAAATAATCATTTTTGTAATAGTGAAGGTGGAGGTGGTTGTTGGAAAGGCTATTCATGTGTATCAGTAGAAGGTGTAATTGAATTGTTTAAGGAGCTAAGCAAAAAAACTAAGAATCTAAGAAATAAACATAGAGGCAAAATGCTCAATTTGTTGAACTTGCCTTTCTTTCATAACTTTTACTTGATTAGCTATTTATTGACGTTTGTATATTAAGAATGGTGGTTGGTCGTTCGTTGATGGGACAACATGAACAACCTTTGAGCTAAAAGTCCTTGGTAAAAGAACTTCAAGAAGGGAAACAATCCTTTGTTCTTCAACAACAACTTCAATGTGTTGATCAACAATCACTTAGCTTATATTCCTAAAGCTTTTCATTTTATCCCTTTCAATTGTTAGCCTACGTGCTTCTAAATGTCATGCCAAGCTAAAGGAATATTTTTCCTTTAGCATATGATATTGTAGATGCCTACTTTTAATAACAATATCAACCTCTAGATCCAAATGAAGTTTTATTAAGAAGATCAATTGAGGTTATAATGACCAACAACTCCTTTTGGAACTTTCATCTGCATCTACTAAAAAGTGAACTTTGGCTCTTGAAGGAAAAATGTCGTTGAATCATTTATAGAGAAACACTAGGTAGGCCTCATAAATGTTAGACTGAACAAAAATATCTTCCTCTCTCAATGTAAGGGATTTCACTATTGTGTTAATAGATTTTATATTGTCATTTATGATTGTGGTGTAGGATAAGGATTTGTGAGATGGTGGTTTAGAGATTTTAGGAGGGGTAAGTGATTGGTTTTCTTATATGTAGTCTTTGTTGTATGGAATGTCTAGGAAAGGATAGGTTATGGGTTGTTTGGGTATGAGGTTGGAAGGTAATTCTTGGTAATTTGTGGTGGGTGGAGACCTATAGGGTGGATAAAAGGTTTCCAAGTGCAATTAACATATTGACATCTTGTGGGGTTTGATTGGAGATAAGGGGATTCGATAATGGTTGGGATAACTACTCATTGGTTCTAAAATATGATAGTTGAGGTTGAAGTTCAAAGGGTGGTTATGATGGTCCAGAAAGAGGAATAATGGAGTTAAGGGGGAGGGGGGATTACCTCTAATGATATTGAGGTTGCACTTGAGGAAGTTTTCACTTTCGTAGAAAGACAAACACAAGGCTTTCAAAGATTGAGATTAGTGTACTCATTTAATCATTTATTTGATTAGTGAAACCTCTTAAGAAGTTGTCCTAAAGGATAATTAAACTTAGTTTGGATGAAGCAATATAAAGTTGTGTTGTGTTATTTTCATGTTACTTGTTTGTTAGATAGTTTAGTCTAGTCATTCATAGAAAGAGTCTAAGAGATTTATTTAACCCTCCTTTTAATACTAGTTGTTCTAACACAACCTTCAATGTTCATAGTCTCTCCCAAATAAGGATGTGCACCATGATGTTAATATGTGGTTGTACCCTTTTATTGGAATAACATGCATGTTTTGTTAGTCTTTCAGGGGATGCTTTTAATATTTCATGGCTCTATATAAAGGGGAAGGTTCTATAACAAATTTGTGTTATAAATATAACATTTGGTTAGTCTTAACATAACATGTTATAACTAATTTGGAATATTCCCTAGTATCAAGTCAAAATTTGTACATAACAAGTTTTAACCTTATTCCCTTATCCACTTAAGGTGAGAGGTTGTGTACCTTAAAAGAGTGCTCGAGAGGAAAAGATCGATAATAATTTATGAATAATATGATAAATAATTTAAGGTATATTCTCAAGAACTCCTATTTTAATGTACCTATTTTAACTTGAGGACGAAAGACTATATACTCTCAAGAGAGGCACATAGGTAAATAATTTAGTGATTAAATAAGGAAGAAATTGTTCAAGATGAATATGCCAAACTTGATTTACCATTTGTTTCCTTATCTACAACTTTATAAATTTATATGTTAACTAATGTACATTGGATGTTGTATTTTGTACAATCATGTATGAAATTTTTACATAACTATTAGGATATATCACTAGTATGTAACTACTAGAGGTAAATCCTTGATAAATTAGACCTTTAAATTGGATTACTTATGTCTTAGGAAGTAAGTTACAACAATAATAGGCACATGATCCATTAACCATCGAGAAGTCAAATTATAATTGTTTGTGTCTATAACTATAAAAAAAAAACACTTAAGAAAAAAAAAAACTCCTCATGAATATTTTGACTAAGGTTCATGAAATTTTTGAAAATTTACCTAGAAAACTTACATAATTTAAAACATTAACATGAATTTTGTAATCTTTTTAATAAGTTAGTTAACAACACATTCATATAATTTGTTTTATTCAACTAAACAAAGAAAAAAAAATGAAGAAAGCATGAATTTTGTAATTTTTTTAATAATATATTAATAACACAATCTTATGTACATTTATTTCATTAAGCTAAAATAAAAAAAGAAACAAAAAGAAAAAAAAATACATACAATACATGATAAGGAGGAAAATCATGAAACATAACATGAGATGATTTTTGTTTTGTTACAAAATTCACACCGAAAAAACAAAGAAAAAAATAACATAATATAAATCAATTATGCCTTATAACATAATATAATATATATATATATATATATTTTTTTTTTTCCTCAAGTTAAAAACAAGATAAAACAAGATATGAGTATGTGTCTCATAAAATCAAAGTCTGAATTCTTTTATATTTTTGTAAAACAAATTAATAACTCAATGTTATTATAACAACTAGTTATAAATCAAATAAAATATTTTAATAAAACCAATTTCTTACTGTCTTATTTTTTTAATTAACAACATTTATTTTTATATATGGTTTTTTTGACTACTTTTAACATTTTTAACATGAGAGATATGAGGGAGGAAAAACTAGAGGCAAATAAAGCAAAATATTATATATATAATTTTAATTTTCTTAAAAGTAAGAGAAAAGAGAGGGAAGTGTTTAATAAATATGGAGGGCAGGAAAGGAAGGTATGATAGGTGGGTGTGATGTGGATTGTTTTGATTGATTAAGGTTCATTATTTCATTGATCCCAGGCATGAAGGGTTGAGAAGGAGACTTTGAAGTGAATCTCTGTCCCCTCTCTTCTTTCCAATGAATTTGTCTCTGCACTTCCACTCTCCATCTGTCTCTATCACCTCCCCAAACCGTCACCCTACCTAATAATCTTTTTCTCACTTCATACAATTAATATTATAACTTTCTTTACACAATTTCTACTCATCAAATTAAAAAAAATATTTTAATAATTAAAACATCTTTGTTTTTCATTTCTAAAAAAAATATAATATTTTTTTTTATTTTTTTCTTATTTAAAAAGAGAACAAAAATTATGAGGATAAAATTACAATTTGCAGTCTCTCAGTAACCGTTCCCATAAACTTTCTTCATACATTAAATAAACTTTCTTCATACATTAAATTAAGATAACGATTGAAAACGCTGTTTGTTCAGTACTATATTTCTTTATGTCTACAAAGAGAGATAATAAGATACAGTGGCAAACCCACATGCAGCATATTAATCAGAAGAGTATAAATTAGTTTTGCAATCACTTTAATTCAATATTTAAGGAAGTGTCATGAGTGATAGAACAATTCTAATATATAATTTAGTAATTTAGTTTATTATCCATTATTTTATGGTAATAATAAATAACTTCTACCATCTATAAATATTTCAACCTTAACTTGGTAAAAATCCATAGTTATTTTCTGAGATACAAAATAATTAGTAAATAAAAAATAATAATACACCAACATAAAATTTCGTATGAGTATTTGTATACTTTAAATTTGTTATATTTAAGGTTATTAGGCAAAGGTATTAAATCTTGTTAACATATATTTAAAATTTGTAAGATTAGTCAAATTAAAAAGAGAAAAAGTTGTAAGTACAGTAATTGGTATGGTTAGTTAATGAATGCGATGAAAGAAGTGACAAGTGTGAGGACGACACGTTTGCGTGTTAAGTTGACAACTACAAGACAACAAAGAGAGGCGGTGCGTGGACGGAGAGATGCAACGTTTCATGTTTTATTTCTTTGTTTGTTTTTTGTAATAATATTTATTTTTGTGAGTGTTGTGTTTTTGTATTTGTAATTGCATTGTTGGATGGGATATGTTTTCAGAATTGAGGTTGATGTCAAAGTGTGACAAAACAATCTTCCACGCGTTGGAATGTTGTGTCCCATTGACATTCATTCATTTATTCATCCCTTTCAAAATTTTAATTTATCAGTATGTGACTGCGACTTCCATTCCCACTTGCAATTTTCACCCACTACTCCTTTTCCAACTATGTTATTTCTTTTTTTTTTTCAAATATACCAATTTCAAAAATATTATTTAAATAATCTATGAAATTGAATTTGGATAGATGTATCCGAGATGAAATTCTTAATATACCTATACTGATGCTAGAAAATCTAGCTGAAATTCAGTTTTTGGAACAATCAAATTTGCTTTTTTATTTTTTAAAAGAATTAAAAAAATTGGAAAAAAAATTGAGTAAATGACTATTTCACAAATAGAATTTGGTTTCTCATGACTAGAATTCTTAACCTGAGCTGTAATGTAAGAGATAGTTTAGAAATTAAAATTTAAATAGATTTATTTGGATAATTTTTTTTTTTTTGAAAACAAAAATCTATTATATATATATATGACAAATGGTCACTGAACATTTCATTTTAAACAGGAGAATAGAACATATTATAGAACCTAAAGTTATCAATTTTTATTCTCTCTCTCAATATATGTTAAGGGCTGATATATCTTTGTGTTCTTGAATCAGTTTTCATTATATGACTTTTGTGAGAATCTTGCTGGGAATTTTATGTTGTGTTCTCTGTTCCCATTACTGCAGTTCATTTTTTTCCTTTGATATGTTGCAGATGGGTAATGCAAATGCTGAAAGTGATGAAGGAAGAAAGAATGCTCCAGCATATCTATATGCAGAGAGAGTGAGTTGTGTAACAGTTCTAGCAGAGAGGGAATGACAGGTACTATGCTAAATGTTTGTAACAGAAGACTATATACAACAACTTGGGATTAACATTCTAGTCCTACATTTTCCTTGTTACTTTGTTCTTTGTGCTATCTTGAGATGTTACCAATCTCCTCAAATCTAGTGTAGTGTGGGATTTTTATAAATAAAATAGTGTATGTTTAGACTCTAATAGTCTGGTCTTGGTGTCATTCTTTAGTAGAACATTTTATTTTATCAAATTTTGGTGTTTGGGTGCAGTAGAAAGGTTGAGGCAGTCATTTCAACAACTTTTGAGATTTGTATCTTACTGAACATGTTTGTACCTTCTTAATAAATACTTTTTTTTCAAATAAAAATATTTAGATAATTTAGAAGGAAAAAACGGAGAAGTATTTCATCAAATTATCAAATGTTAAAATTATTAATTTTATATTTTTTTCCTTAAGAACTTCAGGATTTTAGTTTCTGAAATTTTATTTAATATTTAAGTCAATCAATTAATGTGACAAATTAGCATTAATAAAATGTGTTCTTATTTTTTTTAAATGAAAATTTATAAAGTAGGATACAATTAACACAATTTTGTTATAAGAAACTAAATAATT
>Ga0099823_1006449_pt1 | contig 11837 bp, 3 predicted proteins | sample CowpearedBW_FD_76831 | JGI IMG/M metagenome (GOLD analysis project Ga0099823, IMG submission 76831) | Root nodule microbial communities of legume samples collected from California, USA - Cow pea red BW | ecosystem: Host-associated > Plants > Roots > Nodule | place: USA: California | collected... | reverse complement strand
ATATATATATATATATATATATATATATATATATATATATATATATATATATATATATATATATATATATATCGATAAAAAATTTCTCTTCATTTGGGCAAAAGCAACACTTCTTTATGCAGTTTTTCAAAATAGTTTATTGAAATGGATAAAATTTTAAGAAAATACAAATATAAATAAGTTATGTCATCTTGACATTATTTTAATACGGATCATTTTAAAGTTAAAATCGTTTGTCACGACTTTAATCGATTATATTTTAAATTAAAGTTGTGACATATTTTTAACTAATATTTTGGAGTATTAAAATATTAATTGAATTATATTTTTATTAATTTCTTTTTTAAATGTTAAGTTGGTTTTTTAGTTTTTTTGTTTAAGTTGGTCTTAATTTTTTAAAACTTGAGACGTTTGATCATTTTTGATAAATTTTTTGAAATGGAATAAAATTTTTTCATCAAAATTAATACTAGTTTTATGTCAATTATACTAACAAAAAAATCATCCTTACTGACAATTTCAATTTTAATAAAAAAAACTCTTGATCTAATTCAAGAAATTTAATAAAAAAAATACTAAATTGCATCATTTTTAAATAAATAAGGATCAAAGTGAGACTAGAAACATATTTGAGGACTAATTTGATATTTTTGAATGAAAATAAGAAACAAAAGAGTAATCCCAACATTTTTATATAAACTAATAAAAATATTGTATTTACTTTTTTATGATAATAAAAAATAATAAAATTATAATTATAAAATTAAATACAAAAAATTTTATAATTTTACTATAATTAATTTTCATTTATAATGGTTAAGTTTAAAAAACAGTCAAATAAAAAACATGGTCAAATTAAACAAATAATCATTTAAAAGATAATATTAATAAAATATTTTTTTTAAAAGTAAAATTATAAAAACAAGTTTTCCTTTATATATAGATATTGATGTATAAACAAAAATTAGAATATCAAATATATAAATATATTAAAAATATTAAAATTTAAAAAAATGTATTTAAAATTTTATATTAAATTATATAAATATAAAGAAAACTGGGAGGAGGGATGGCTTTTTTTGTCACTTAAAAGTTCAATTAATGTGTCAAAATAACACGACTTTAATTGATTTTGGTAAAAGTCGTATTATAATAAGGTGAATTGAGTTTAAAATGTTTTGAATTAAATTCATATTATATTCCAACTTTAAAAGTAATTTGAACTAAAATCATGTTCACCTTTATATAATTTCCTCATAATAAAATTGCGTCATAATCTTAGTACAGCTTATTCACTTTTGTAAATTTTTAAAAGTTTGTCTATCTCAATAATTTTTCAAAAATAAAATCTGAGGACAATGGTGTTTTTACTTTCTTTTGACGGAAGCAATAAAGGGAAGCATTGGTTGGGTGCATTTGAGAGGTGTCAAAATCTATAGAAATCCCAACCTATGAAAGGTCTTTATCAATGAAGTTAATACTACTTACTAATACTTAATGCTACGTATACAACAGAAACATGAGACATGCGCATGGGTGTTGACTTTGACTTCCAAGCATATTAATTTTTATAAAACAAAAACAATATCCAATCTATCGGTGGTGTACATTTGGACATTGCATGGAGTATTAGATAACAGAGTTATAATATAAGAATCTGAATTAATTAATGTACAACATTAGAAACACGAGGGTATCAACATCAAAAACAACCAAGTGTGAATATTTAATGCCATGTCGTTGAGATAGTTGAATTGAATTAAACATTGAAGATGGTCTTCTTCGCCTTTTATGTTAGACCAATTCTACTTTCTACTTCCACGGTATAGTCGGGCGGCTAAAAAATACATCTTCGCCTTTTTACTTATCTTCTCAAAATGGCGGCATGCGATGCCGATAACAAAAATATTCTTTTTCTTTTACGTTTTCATAAAATTTCATTTAAGTAAAGAATTAAATATATTTTTAGATTTTTAATTCTTTAACTTGGATGTTAAATTAAAATTATTATTAAATTTAAAAATAAATAAATATAATCTATTTAAATAAATGACATTAATTTCTTATGTGTTAATGAATATTTGAGATTAATATTTCAATTATTTAAATTTCAACCAATACGAGATATTATTGTACCGTATGACCTATCGACATCTCCAACCAGACCATCGATCAGGTGGTCTAAGATTAAACGGCCGAAGGCCGTCCGCTACAAGCGAACAATCTCTTGAGTTGTTGATGTGACAATTTCTTCGGAGTGATTTAAGGGAGCTCGCGACCGAACATCTTTCGTAATTCATCCTAGTGAAATTTTGTCGTCATAACATAATTATGGAACCTCAGTCAGAACGCACGACTCTTCGGTTGAGCGACTGCACCAAAACTAAATCAGTAAGCTAAAAGTAAATTAAAGTAATACAAGTCTTTAGTCAAGTTTAAAAAGCAATTGGACCACCACTAAGAAAATCTTAATCACGGGCCCATGTGAAAAACCATAAATAGGAGCCCAAAGTAAGTTAGTGAGAACTTTTACTTTGCATTTATTACAAATTAATTACATTTATCCCAATGGACTTGAACTATCTTCAGCATTCAAGCCTTATAGATAGGTACCCGATCATCTGGACAACCGAGAGGGAGAAAGGGAGAGAAAATCGAACGGTAAAAGTTGGTACAGAAAGAGCATAAGAACAAATTGAGTGTTTTAGATACGTGATAGGTCCATGTATCCGAAACAATTATTTAACACATAAAAAACTTAATATTATCAAAAATAATAATATTAGTTTTTTTTTAAATTTATAAATCAAATTATATCAAATTTAAAATAAAAATTAATTTTAATTTTATACAGAAAATTAAAAACATATTTAACCTAAAATAAATTATATATAGATGACACCGCCATCCTAAATTTTTAATAAAAGTACGTTAAAAATGACAATCAATTTATTAGTAATATGATTAAGATAAAGTAAATACGTGGTAGTGGGACACGGAAAAAACTAGATAAAGTATGTAGCAATAGCCGTCCCAGAGAGTTTGTTTGGCGGTGGAGATTGATTATTCTTCCTTGGCTCTCACTACAACGTTCCAACTCTATTCATTGCTTTGGACTTGGCTGCATATTTGTCACTTCTCTATTGGAAGATTCTCACCTTTCTCGCAAAAAACACGTTGTAATTATCTTGTCTTCTACCACTTTAATTAAGCTTTTCTTTACTTTTCGTCAAATCTTAGTCTAGTGTCACTTGCATATTATATTCTAACCACTTTGTAAAAAGGAAATATTGCACAAGAACAACGAATTTGAACAGAGAACGTGTGAATTGAAATACCTGCCAAACCTAAAGGTGTTTGGAATATTTTAGAATTATACCACATAAAGTTTTTGCTTCCCCTCTATAGGAAACATCCTAGAAGAGAGTGCTTCATTTGGTATAAAACGTGGAACATTCTAATTTGTAAATTTCCTTTCTTGAATTAAAACATGTCAGAATTGAGGGGTGGAATGGAATCCTTTTTCTGAGTCACTTGAAGGAGTCAGCAGAGTGATCAAAGTGTGGATCACTCGTTTTCGTCGTCAACCAACCGACACAAGTCCATGTCTAATTAAAACGCGCAATCCACAAACAATCCTATTTGCAGACCACATTTCTAGAAACTGACACAATTGCTTCGTAACCATTTCAAACACTGTCTCACGGGTTTCACTTTTCCTTTTTTTTTTTTGTTGCCATGTTCTCAACTGGCACAGAATCAATGTTTTAAGACTATGCTCCACGATTTCCATGTTTAGAAGTGATAGTGTTAGTGTACCATTTCTTTTGTAACAACTCTGCCAACGTCGACAATCCAGTGATTAATATTTATCCATTACTGAATATAAACAGAAACAAAACACATTCATTTGTTCTTTGTCGTTCTACGAGTGCATGCGTTTATGCTCTGCCTCTTCTCTAAAATGTACATGAAAATTAGTAGAATCTAAAAAGAATCCGTCCGGGTAATAAATATATTGAATGCAAAATATGAAAGAATCCTCGTCATCGCCATGTCACTGTGATGATGATTGTTCAAACATTTGAATCAGAGCATTCCTCTGTTGAGGATTTGTCTTGCTGTTCATGTTCATGTTCATGTTTATGTTCATGTTCATGTTCCTCCTCAGTAGCATCATACGATGTGAGTTGTTTGGCTCTTTGGACCTGACCCTCCCAGTTGGTGCGAGCCAACACGAACAACATGGTGACCATACACGAGGCTTGGGCGGCCAACAAACCCAGCCACAAGCCTTCGAAGTCAAAGCCCGCGAAGAAACCCAACCACACCGCAACGGGCATTCCCACAATATAAAAGCAACCCAAATTTATATTCGCTCCCAATTTCGGTCTCGCGGTTCCTCTCAGCACGCCGCAAACCGTTGTCTGCGGACAGTTCCCAAGCTCGCAGAGACCGATGATGGGCAACACCGTCGACGTCAGAGCAATGATCTCCCGGTCACGTGTGAACATGGAAGCCCACACGTGCCTCACCGAAACAGCAAAAAACAAGGCCGACAATCCCAAAACATAACTGAAACAAAGCCCCACGAGTGCTGCGAGTTTGGCCCTTTTAGGATTCTCCGCACCCACTTCGTTCCCGACACGTGTTGAGACGGCAAAGCTCAGGGAAGAAGGGAAAATGTATATCAAAGCGGTGGTTTGAATCAGAACCCCCATCGATGCAACGGTTGCTTGGGGATTGATCAACAACCCGCACAGTAAAATCATGATTTCGTACCACCACCATTCCAGGCAAACGGAAATGCAACTGGGGATTGCCAGATTCAGAAGCGCCTTCCAACCGCAGAAGATACCCTTCAAGGAAATAGGGGTCCATGTTTTTTTGTATATCTGGGATACCCAGATGTAGAGAATCAGCGAAAAGACAAGGTTGAAATTGGTCCAAACAGCGCCTAAAGCGATGCCTTTGATTCCAAGTTTGAACACAGAGACGAGGAGGTAGTTGATGGGGACGTGAAGGAGAATAGAGAGAGAGGCGGTGTATGTGAGAGGGAGGGTTATGGATTGACTTCGCAAGTAGATTCGAAGAGGGTGTAGCAATGATTGTGCGACGAGATCAGGGAGAGAGTAGAGTATGAAGGATTGAGCTTGGGTGGCGATGTCTTCTTGTTGGCCACAGAGGAGCAATATCTTCTTCATGTTGAGCCACAAGAATGATATGAAAATTGAAGTTAAAAGAAGAAGAACAATGGTTCTCTGCATGGCGAAGCCCAGAAGTTTGAAACGTTTGGCCCCAAAAGCCTGGCCGCAGATGGGTTCCATCCCCATGGCGAGGCCAGAGAGAATAGAGTAACCTGTGATGTTGGCGAATCCAATGGCGAGAGAACCACCGGCTAAGGCGAGCTCACCGGCACGACCGAGGAACAACATAGAGATGACGGAGCGAGAGTAGAGTAATAGACCTGTGAGCACCATGGGTAATGCTGTGTTTGCTATGCTTTTGGCCTCGTTTAAGGCCAGTGAAAAATGGGTGCTTTCTTGGGGCTTTTGGTTTTTTTCGAATGTTGTTGGGGTTTTGGGGATCAAAAGGGATAACATGTCTGGGTCCTGAATTTTGGTCGTGTGCATGTGTGGATGGCCCTCATTGCACTCACCCAAAGTGGAGGTAGATGATGATGATAACTCAGACATATGGTATGGTTCAGTTGGCGTTTGTGTGTAAATCAGAAAATCTTGGTTGGGGATTTAGTGTGTGTGGAGAGGTATTTAAAGGGAGTGGGTCACTTGAAGATTTTTGGATGTATATGGAAAATGGAATATAATATAATAATATTCATTTAAATCAATTGAGTGCACATTTCTCTCTCAGTACAATTTTGATTGTGATTCTTCACTTTACCAACAATTCATTCCTTCCACGGATTTCAACTTTCGTGGACCGTGTTTCTAGTTTTAGCTAATATTTTTCTCCCCTTAAATTTTCTTACTAGAGTTGTTTCTCTGTGGAGTGAATAACGACCAATCATTAACAATAGTTACGGTGCTCTTGACTTTGGATTGGCAAGCACATTAATTTTTATAAAACATTATCCGATAATCATGTAATGCGTATGGGTGGTGTACATTTGGACATTGCACGGAGCATTATTAGGTAAGAAAGTTATAAAAAGAATCCCAATTAATTGATTAATTGATTAATTAATTAATTGATTATAATAGAAGTAACAGCGATCGACATCAAAAGCACCGAGTGAATGAGGGGGTTGACTTGAATTAAGCGTTGAAGAGGACCTTGTTGGGGTTTTATATTAGACCGAGTCTAATTTCCACTGGTCCTAAAGTTGGGCGGCCACAGAATATTCATGTTTTCATTTTCACTAATTAGTAACCACTAGTCTTCTCAAAAACTGCATGCAAAATACAAAATACAACTGATTTAAAAAAAGCTCTGTAAGTTGTTTCTGAAAAAAACCACAGCTTCCTTTTTTTTTTCTGCTTCCCTTTTTTAACTAAACACATAAATTTTGTAAATAAATTATTATCTTATTAAAAATGTTAAAACAAACATACCTTGAATGTCTTAGTACTGTCGTGATTATTTCAACTAAACTTAAAGTCAACGCATGTGGAGATTGTGTGTGCGGTGGAGATTGTTCTGTTCTCTCTATCTCAGAGTGTTCATTGGTTTGAAGTTTGGTGTTATCTGTGACTAATTTATTGGATGATTCTCACCTGCCCACAAAAATCACGTTGTAATTATCTTATCCTTGTCTTCTACTGCCACTGCTACTTTAATTAAGCTTTTCTTCTTTTTTTTTTGGTCAAATCTCAGTGTATATATTATAAATTATAAATTATTAAATGGAAATATAGTTTACTCAAGTTGGCCAAGCCGGCAAGGATCACTGTCTTCAAAGCATTTCGGTTCAAATGAATTTTCCGGCGGCTTTTCTCTCAACCACTGTATACCATATGATCAATCAATTCATTCTTTCCTTTTCAAAACTTATTAATTTTCCAATCAGACAATAATACAAGAAAAATGTTTTCTTACACTAAATATACTACTTTACAATTTATTTTTAGAGATAGTTTTTTCATTATAAAAAAAATTCTTATATTTATAAGAGTGTGAAGAGTAAAATAGTAAAATAGTAAAAACGTATGAAAATTAATTGTGAAGCGGATCCGATAAACATATATAATGTAATACGTAATACACGTATAAGGTAGCGCGTAGAAAAATAAAAAGGTATGAAATAGTTTAGTTTGGTGAAAGAATAAGGTGTTTGGATTTTTTACGCCATGTGTTGCCTAATATTGATGGGAGAGATAACTAAAGGAAACAGATAAGAGTATTCTTATTTTTATTTTCACACTCAGCTAATTTTTACACACTTTTTACATCTGTTGTTTTATTTTTGAATTTTTTTATAAATACAAAATTAATATTTTAATGATAAAAATATCTCTAAAAATAAATTTTAGTAAAAGAAAAAAACATTTTTCGACAAATAAACATCATCGTCTATCTCATTCGCTACAGGTGTGAACCACTATACTGCTTTATCATTTACGTAAACCACTGTCCCTCAAATTTAGTGTTATACATGTTGGCTAAATACCAACAAGCCTTTGTCGGCAAAATGGAACCGCGTAATCACCAATAACTCACTTTCTTCATATATGAAGTGACTCCAAATTCTGATATTTTAGAATTGGAAACGTTAATTTTTCACTTGACTTTGTAAATTAGTATTATATCTTCATTCTTATATGATAGTTAACATTTTAATTTTTATTTAATATGAAACTTAATCATACCAGGATTTTCAATCGTTTGTACATTTTTTATCATGTTAAAGTTCAAAACTTAAATGGAACAGGCATCTGAATATGTAAATCATTGAAGATCAAATACCTTAGTTTACTGCCTGAAGATCCTTATTATGAGCGTCAGGGTTTGAGTTCAAGAACGAGTATTTTAGACATTTGGGCTATGAAATGAGAATTCTCAAGGTTTGAGATTTCTGAAAAATGGAACTTCGTTTAGGAATTACAGGGTTTATTTCTCACTTTCTAATTCTCATACTCACTTTCTATTCTATGCTAGTTAGAATATTAATCAATACAATAAGTAATTTTTATGTCAATTAAAAATTGAATGGACATAAAAAAGATATTTTATACTTACAGATCATCATGATAAGTATTATAGTTTCATTTTTACTATAGTTAATTAAGTTTTAAGAAATGTATATATTTTTTTGTATTTCTAGTTAAGTATTTGTTAAAGTTTTTCATTTTGTAAAATTTTGAGTGTGTTTTTAATATTTATTTAAGTATTTTTCATTAATTTTCGTTTCCAATTAACTCATTTATCAACTTGAGTCTTTCTTTTTTAATCTATTTCGATTAATCTATCAATTTCATTTTTTCTTTTAAAAAATGAGTTAATCAATGAGTTGGAAAATATTGAAAATGAAATAAACATATTGATCACTCAATTGAAAATAAAAAGACAAAAATAACGATTTTTTGATAATTTTCACATCATTTCATTAATGATAAAAATCAAACCATAATGTAAATGAAAATTCTTAAAAATAATTCCATTTAAAATATTAATATTTAAGACTTATTTTAAATTTAATTAGCATGTTGTATGTGTTCTAATATAGTTTATTAATGTTCAAGACACTCCATTTTTGTTAATTATTTAAAAATTATACAGATTTTAATATCGTACTACACAAAATTTGTAATGGTATACTATAGTAATTATTTTGTGATAGATACAGTTCTATAAATTTGATAAGTGTTATGTGATTTGGGTCATTGAATGTTTTTATGGAATTCAAATTGTATAAGTCTTGGATAATAATTTATGACGCACTATAATGCTCTTGTTTACTCCGACAACATCTAAGATTCTTAGAACAATGTAATATCTCACACCCGAATAATTTGTAAATCTCTCCTTATTACTAAGACTACAAAATGTTCTTGTGAATTATGACCAATATCGAATATATAAGTAATAATTTCAAATTTATAGGTTAAGTGTAATTTGACAGTTTTTTGGGTTTTTGCATGTTATACTACATCATCTTATGTAAGAGAGGGAGAGATTGAAATTGAAAAAACATATTAAATGTGTTATGATGAAAGTGAGAATGATTGATTTTTTTTATCGTGAATTTCTCTACTCTTCCGTTTATTTTAAAAGATGAAAGTTTTTTTATATATAAACAAATTAATTGAATGGATGAACAGAAAATCAATTGAGAAAAATCATATGTTAGACACTTTGGAAATATAATTGATTAAATTTTAAAATAATCAATTAGTTTGAGTAAAACTGAATTTGAAGATGTTCTGTAATGAATTTGAAGATGTTTTGTAATGAATCAATTACGTTAAAGGATTATTCTTAAAACACATCAATTTACAATTAACCTATTAGGATTAATATTAATCGATTAGGTCTAAAATTATTTTAATTTTCGAGTTCGAAATAAAACAGTATAATCGATTAAGGTCAAATATAATCAATTAAAATAGGCAGTTACAACTAATTTGTTTAAAAAAAAAATATTGTTCTTAATCAAATATGAATTTTAAGAAAGGAACTTATGTGAGTGCAAAGAAAACTTCTTAGTATAGAAAATGTGCTTTGATCTTTTATAAATAATTCAATTAAAGGGAAATTGACAAGTGTAGGTAGGAATCATTGTTTTTTATTTTTCTTTTTTCTATCTCGAATAATATTTTACAAGTTATTGGTAAGATGATAATATGAGTTAGTTCGGTCCGTTTAGATTTGTCTCATATTTAGTTAGTCCCATACTTTTAGTATTGATTGAAGATTTGGTCTGTCTCGCATAAGTGCAAGTCTGTGGGTCTTTGATCAATTTTTTTTTTTTAATTTTATGATAAAGCTTTCAATGTTCAACAAATTGAAAATTTTAACAAGTTTATAAAATTAAGTAAATACTTTGGAAAGTTAAATGATAAATTAATAATTTAATATTTTCATCATATTCATATTTGTACTTTTATAGACGATGTATTATTCAAATTTACCACATTTAAAAATATATAATATTTGTCGTTTTTAATTATACAAAAATTTAGAATGTTCATTAGAAGTCCATAAAGGAAGTAACTGATATACACAAGTGTAAGTTTTTTTTTTTTATACGGACCAATGGATTGCAAGCTTCTACAAACCATACTCTTGTGGGTTAGTAGACTCAATGTCTTTGTCCGTCTAGCGTTTTTTGACGTATCGATAGACTGGTCCACTAGATGAAGCACATATTGTTAACCTGATTATTGGTGTATTTTTGGTTTAGTAGGTATCTTTTTAAGTATTCTTTAAAACAATCAATTCATTTCTTCGTAAATGTGTATGAGTCATTTTTTTTTAACACAAGTGTCTATGTAATTGGTTGAATGGAATGTAATATGAATATGATGTCTTTGATATATGACATACACAGATAAATATTTGAGTTTTGTTGTTTTTTTTTTAATTTTTTTACTACACATTAGTTTAGTGAAGAAAGTTTTCTTTTATTGAAGTATTTTTTTTTAGTTTTTAAAAACATTAAATGTTCTGTTTAATATTTGAGACAATTGATGTTAAAATAAGTATTTTTCATATTTAAGAATAGAGGTAACACACAAATAAGTAAATTTATTATTACATGCTTTAATTGAATTAACATAGTTTAATTTTGGTAAATTATCGATGTAAATTATTATAAATATAGTGTCTAAATATTAATTACAAAGGGAGTCACGCATTTCAAATATCACATGCTAATTCATATATATTTTTCCCTCTAATTAATGCATCATTTCTAATTCCCTCCAACTCATTTTAATTTCCAGAAATAAAATATATAAAATATAATTAACAAAAAAAATAATTTATTTACTTTATTTTAGAAAGAAGTCACATAATTTAGATTTTTTATTTTATATACAAATTGAAGAAAAGAGAGAGGGAGAGAGAAAAAGAGAAATATTAGAAGCATAGTAGGAAGGAATGAAGTAATGAGAGGAAAGACAAAGAAGACAACAATTTGAAAAAACACAGTGGGCGCGATTTCATTACTTTGAGTGTAGTCGAAGGCGATGAGTTCCAAAGAGAGTTGCAGAAGCGAACTTCGCATTGCGATTCGCCAACTAAGCGATAGATGTCTCTACTCTGCTTCCAAATGGTATCTCAACAGAAACCCTAATCCAAAGAAAATTTGGGGTTTTCAACCAGACATTTGAGTTTCAATTTTTGAAGTTTCCCTTTGCTTTTCTACGTCATTTCCGCGAATGGGTGGTTTGTTTCTGATGAAGATGTGGTTTCAGGGCAGCAGAACAGTTGGTGGGTATTGAGCACGACCCTGTGAAGTTCACTCCTTCGAACACCAGATTTCAGCGTGGGAGTTCAAGCATTCGCCGGAAGTACAAGACTCATGATGTCACTGTGACCCCAATCGCTGGTGTTTCGTATGTTGCCACACCTGTGATGGAGGAAGACGGGCTTGTAGATGATGATTTTTACCTTCAGGCAAAGGCTTATTTTGATTGCCGAGAGTATAAGCGAGCCGCTCATGTTCTTCGTGATCAAAATGGAAGAAAGTCGGTATTCTTGCGCTGTTATGCTCTCTATCTGGTCAGTTCTGTGTTCTTTCTTTTATTTTGTACTGAATGTGCATAGTAATTTGTAGGATTTTATGTGCTAGCATGTAGTGAAACTTCTGATGCATTCCGGATTTCAATGCACTCTTCCCTATATATATATATATATATATTTTTTTTTTTTTT
>Ga0099823_1006442_pt1 | contig 11841 bp, 7 predicted proteins | sample CowpearedBW_FD_76831 | JGI IMG/M metagenome (GOLD analysis project Ga0099823, IMG submission 76831) | Root nodule microbial communities of legume samples collected from California, USA - Cow pea red BW | ecosystem: Host-associated > Plants > Roots > Nodule | place: USA: California | collected... | reverse complement strand
TTGGCGGGGAACCAGGAAGAAAAGAGCTTTCGCGCTAGTCGTTCACTCCTATCGCTCCTCGCCTTCAGGTGAAATGGCCTAATATATACACTACTAATATGAACGCTTTGTTTGGGAGTTGCTCTAGTCTAAGCTCAGAATTGATTACACGTAGCTTCGGGGAAAGAAAAAAAGGCTTTGCTTTCTTGTGAGATGAGAGCTTTCTATGCTTAGTGCTAGGAGAAAGAGGGACTGTGAAGGATTGATCAGTCTTTGCACTATAGGGATGCTTCAGAGATCGAAGCGGAAGAAACATAAGTTGGAGAAGAGATTGATTGAATTCGCAAAAGCGGAAAAACCCAAATCCATATGAGCTGAGCCTCTTGAACAACTTTTTCTCGGTCAAGATAGATAGGAGTTAGCCGGGGCTTCTTTTCTTCCTCGAGTCCCTCGTCCATCCAGGTCTGGTCTAGAGTCAAAATCGAAAGCATCAGAAGGTGAATCTGTTTCCTTTGAGGAATCTGTTCCTGAATCGGGGTATTAAGCTGAATCTGTTGCAGCGGTCATGTAAGTCGAGTCGGAGCCCTTACTTAGTTGCTGTTTTACGTGGAGTAATAAATGCATTGCAAGCCTTTGTTGTCAGTGCGGAGGTCTTCTCTCTGGAGATCGAAGAGCGGGCTAGGAGATAGAAAAAGGACACCTGAAGCCATCTTTGACTCATTCAATGAGTCATTGGTCAACTAACAGAGAAAACTCTCGTTTTTGTTGACTGAGATCGAGGTCTCAGACTCTATTCAATGCCGTTCACGCCACAAGCAGTGAGGAGGTGCCCAGCCCGGGACTCTGACCGCGTGCCTGAGCCGGCGACTCTCCATTTCATTAGGGATTTTTTCTAGAATGCCCTTATCACGATCTAGCCCCTTGTCTATATCATGGTCTGTTTTAATAGAATCTACCTACTGTATGGCTTGCTAAATAAAGCGCTGTGGGATCAATCATTGCATTTATCCATTCATAACCATCATATATGCTCTTTCAAGAAAAGGGATAGAATTACAGTCTATCAGTCTTACCAGCATGCATACAAAAGGGAGTGTAGTTGCCTATCCGCTGGTTAAACATATAAGATTATTATGAATTCTATATAAGGAATAAGGATCCCATATCGATCGAATGAAGATGTATGGGTTTAGATAGGTTCGTTCCAACCTGCTCTTTTGGACCATGAAAGAAGCAGGATCCAGCGCTGTGAAACTACTTTTCTACTTGTTAACGATCAGGTAGCCGCCTAATAGAGTGAGTGACGGATACGGATCCATATTCCCGGCAGGATGTCGAAAGAGCTAGTGAAACGGTGGTTTTGGCCCCCTGCTGCAAAGAAAGCTAGGATCCCAAGGATAGGCTCGCCTTGTGCTTGGACCTGCAAGGAGGAAGAGATAGCACAGTCTTATAGGGGGCCTCGCAATCAGTTGAGGGGAGGGAAAAACAAACCTACTGCACCCCTTGAGTAGGACAAGAGAGGACTCCTTACTCTATCTTTATGGGAATGTCATTGCATGAAGGGACCTTGAGGGTTGGCTTACTCTACGTTCGAAATAAGTATTACTTCAACCCATAGATAGGAAGCAAAGTAAGATTGGTGTCATAGCAAGAGTTAGGCCCTTGTTTCATGGATCGTATTAAAGGCTTCTTCTTTTGGCTTATGGAATCTATATAACTCGCTCGAGAAGACAAAACAAAAGAGGGAATGGAAGGTACTATAGGAGAAGGGTTCGTGTCTTTCCCCGATTCAAGAATGAAGGAATCTAATCTTTGTTCTATGTTTTGGAGTAAGCCAGTCAATGTGCCCGCTGTGGTGTATGAGCAAGTGATCTGATCCTATGCGCCTTTCTCCTTTTACCAACCTTAGCTCGTGTTATCATTATCATAACAGCGCCAAGTAACTTCATCAAGTTAAAAAAGAAGGATAGGATTCGAGGGCTTGAATGAGAAAAATCAGAGCTAGTTTACTTCCATTCCAGACTTCTACCTCTATGAGGCTTTGTGGTGCTGGGCTGGATATGGGGGGTCCTCTTATAAGCCGTAGCATTGAAGGCTTAATCACTCCGTATAGACACACCTAGACTACGAAGCTAGGACGGTGGGTAAGGAAGATTCTCACGCAGAAGTAGAAGGAAAGGAATGATTGAATTGAAGCTGAGGGCGGTGGGTTGGAAAAGTACGGTAGTCTACGTTAGTAGTGATTCGCCTGCCGGAGTAAAGAGAATGGCAGGTCTTGAGTTATAGGTCATACCCTTGAGGACCAGATTCACCCTCCTTTTCTATCTTTTTAGTGAAATATCGAACCTTTATAAATATAGTCAAAGATGTCCCAAGTCAATCTCCAAGAGTCCCTTTTGAGGTTTAGGAAAAACCACCTGCCAAGCCCAACCTCTTAATAGCTTCCTTTAGGTCTTTCAATAGCCTTCCTTACCAACAAGGGCTTAGTTAACTTAACGTATAGTCAGTTTTTATCCCCTACGGAAAAGGTTCTTTCACCTATCACGAAAGCTCAGATCTGGCGCGGGCGGACGTGGACATCGAGGTAGTCATTTAGAGCAGATTTGATCAGTCAGAAGGAATCGAAGGAAAGCTACTTGATTGACTAGACAAAGACTAGCTCAACCTTCCTTTACTCGAGCTGAATCTTGATTAAGTTAAGTCAGAAAGGTTTCATTTCTATTGAAGCAGGAAGCCTCAATTAAATATTAAGACCGAACGAAGTGAATGTTCAAGCATCTAATGCCTGCCCCGGTCTTTCTATCTCTTTGAAGATGGAACTTTCGATTCGAGACAATTCCAACAAGAAAGATAAGCTAGGCTCGGCTTGGATTTGAGCTACTAACGAAGAATAAAGCTTGGAGCTCTGTAAAATGAAATTGCTCAATCTGAACTTCTAACTTTAGAGATTGGCTTAGAACTAGCTGAACCTGCCTGAACTGATTGACTCGCTCATCAAGCTTCCAATGCAGTCTTATCTTCTATGCGATATATGCGTTAAGTTGAAGTTCTTCGCCTTGGTCTACTCCTTCATGTAGTGAGTCGAGGTCCGTCCCTAAGGAGAAAGACGAAGCAAAACCCCATTATATAAGGTTGGACCCCTTTTCAAGAAGGAGCGTGAAGGTGCCGAAAAGAGGGCTTTTATCACGTTTGAGAGTTAGTTATGGGAAGGTTCCCTCTTTTGCAGAAAGTGGAAAGTCTTCGAGTATCGTCGTCCTTCTATTGAGGATTCGGATAGATGAAGAGAAGGCCAACTTATCTCGATCTGGTCATTCACCCGATATGGGAATACCTTTTAGTAAGGCAAGACTAGAAAAAAGTCCGATTGAACTCGCAACCGAAGATGTGAAGAAATCGACTGCATTAGCACTTCATAAGGGAATACCGGACTCAGTTAATTCTTTAGTTTACATCGAGACCAAGTCCCATTGAATCTCTTGGAGGAAGATCAGTAGGCGAGGAGTGAGGCGATTTGTTGCCCATTCCATTACTTTCACGTAAATTACTTATGAGTCAATACCCCGAACTCCACTCTTTTGAATAAGCAATCTTCTTTCGACTGGGCCTAAGATCGGGAGCAATTTAGCTTTGGCATTGGATCGCCGCTTTATTCTGTTCTAGAGATGGAGATCCGGCTCCTCCGAGTGATCTGTCTAGATTTCGGAATAGAAATGGGCAAGGATGATCAGCCAAGCCAAGGGGCGAAGCGGTCCAATTGTTTTACTGTTACGCATAGTCACTCTCCTGTTAGGAATCGATCTAGCTGCTTATCCTATAGATAGTGTCGGCAATCACCTCCGCTATATAAGCTGTTGTCGGCATAACTGCTTCGGTAGTATACTAACCTAAACAGAGAATTCGTACCATGATTAGCAGACCCTTCTCAACTCTAGCGATTTCAAGCGGACCAGTCTCCCCCTTGCAAAGCGTTAGCGCTAGCCAGGTCAATAGTTCAAGTATCAATGAAAGTCTCTATTTCACTTTCAAAAAGCAGTCTACAAAAAAAAATTCCCTCTTCGATGCTAAAATAAAAATAGGGTATTGTCTCTTTCTAGTAAATAGAATCATTCCTATCATATCATGACTGTAAAGCAATGGAATGAGCGATCTCAGATGTCATTCTTGCATCATGATGCTGAGAACCGTCTGCTCTCTCTTTTCCGCAAACTTTGTAGATGGAAAGAAGAAAGAGTAAGCAGAGATGGTACCACTAGGAGACAAGATCCAATAAAGGAACTTCACTCAAAGCTGGGGAAGTAAATAAAGGGTAAATAGCGTAAGTAATAAGAAGGGCGAGCAGGATAAAGAAGGGCTAGACAGATATTGAATAAGAGAAGAAAGAGAGGTATGCCAGTTTCCTTCTTGCTTTTGTCGGGGGTTTTGGCAGAATTGGGTTCGACTCCCATAGCCCCGCGGCATTCCCCCTGACCTCGAGATAAAATGAAAAAACGGACGATAAACTGATTGTTAAGGGTACCATTATTTCATTAGTAAGGTAATTTTTATTCTATAGGAACGGGCTTCGATTCCCTTTATACGCGATGTGGCGAATCAGACTGATTTAACGACGACGAGATATGCGATTTAAAACTTGTCGTCTACTTTCAGGAAATGTTCGGAACAGAGAACTTACAATAATACAACGCCGCGTTCTCCGAAGATTGAGGAACAAGAAGAGATATATTAAGAGAAAGATTTCTCCGAGAAAAAATATGAACAGTTACATCCAATCACAAACTACACGAAAGTTGCCCCTTTTTCATGCAGATTTACCCATCACAGAGATGCACAGAGGAACAGAACGAACTTCATATATCCCTTTTATACTCAATCCAGAAACAAGATCGGACGTTATTCCGGTTCGTCTCCATTTTCGTGAAACTATTCCTCAAGCAAGGCAGCCGATAAGTCATCGAAGGGTTTGTGTGAATAATCGAATTGTAAGCATTACTCGTTTGAAAGTTTCCCACGGTGATCTAATATCTTTTCAAGAAAATGACGCGAGAATCCGCGGTGAAGAAATAAGGAGATCTTTCTATATCGAAATATCAGTTGATAAAATCATAGGCAAATTCCTGGATCACCCGGTAATAATGTGGAGAAGAACCAAAACAGAATGGTTCCACCTACTCAAAACTAAGCGGGGATGCCGCCTGCTACTAAAATCCCGGTTTTTGCAACAACAGTTGCGTTATTCTATGCAAGAAGAATACTTAGAAAGAACAAAGAAGTTTGGATCCGAAAAAGTATGCTTAGGCAGTTCCTTCGCTGAGCACAACAGAATGAAGAGGGATTTGTATCATTTCAAATCCCTATTCTTATCGAAGAGAAGAAACGAGAAAAACCAAGATCTTCCTACTCGAACAAGAAGTCCTCTAGTTTACAACTCTTCTTTATATAGTAATTCGACCTATTGCTCCTCATCCCCCCATCCGTTTCCTAGGAAGAGAAGAATCAAAAGGATCGAACTACCTACTCATTATTCGGAGGTGAATCATAGAACACCAAAAGCGGTGGTATTTTATGGACCTAACATAGGTCACATCCCTCACGACATAAGATTGAAAGATCCAAACCTTCCTCTTCGGAGCGGAAACGGACGTGGCCAAAACATATAAAGATCGGCGTAGTCGCTCATAGGGACATATCTATCCGGATAGAGGATAGTCTAGATCGATTCATAGATAGATTTCTATCCATATAGATAGGTATCTCCGTGGATAGAGATAAAGATAGGGATCCATCTAGATCTTGCTTTATTCACTATTTCCATCTTTTTTCTGGATTCTGATTGATTGCCTTTTGTGCCGACGGGGACGAACAAACCAGTTCGGAAACGGAAGCACCCGACGCTGGCATCGAATCTGGGACTGTGTCGCCCGCCAATGCAGTCACCTTATCTGAAGCTGGCCCGTCTCAGTCGGAAGCTAGTGGCCCTCTCTGAGTCTCTCCCTCATTACCATCATCGCCAAGTCCTTCTTGGTTTGAAGGGGCTGATAACTATTAAAAAAATAGGTTTGGAGACCAGGGCGAGGTATCATCCTCTGCCCCTGTGGAGTCTCCTACATCCTTAACTCTTTCAAATCAGGAGCTTATGCGAAACTTTATGAGGAGGGGACCCCTGTTGAACAGCAACCTGGCCCTTCGCTCCGCAGCTTGCCCCCCCGGCGAACGCTCCTCAGGAGGTTCCTTTTGATTGGTCTCGCTATCAACATGACCAGATAAGAAACAGACTCGCGGTTTTTACCTCCAACCGCCCACGAGACACGGACACCATAGATGCCATTCTTTTATATAAAAGTGATATTATCGGTCGAATGGCCCAATCGGATCCCAATCCATTCTGGGCTGAGCAAAAAAAGAAGTTGGTAGCGGATGGAATATTAAACAATAACGCGGAGTATACGATCGAGGCTCTCGAGAGGAACCTTAAAAAATGAAACGACGGGGACGGGGCAAACACCCGTTTTTTTAGAAAACTCCTCAGAACACGCCCGCCTTAATAAACTCCTAAACTCTATTCTTTCTTATGGTTATGCCGGCGATGATAGGTTAATCTTGGGGCTTTCTTACCAGCCTTTGTAGTAGTGGTTTTCGGGTGGTACGGTGGGTAAGCTGGAGGGGACCCCGGTGGGTAGAGTAACTCACTTTCCGAGCTATCCGAGAAGGTTAGCGAGGTCCCTGCTATGGTGAAGTGAAAGATCTTTCACTATAGTGGGGAGAAGACAGGTGGGAGCAAGCGGAGCGAGAATCAACATCCTTACTTAGGCTTAGGGCTAGGCTAGGTCGCTTGGGGCTTATGGTGCTTCCTCTGCGGCTTCTTTTCACATTCATCCTTAACCGCACAAGCCTGGGCTGGGCCTACCCCCATCCCAGAGCAGCAAGAATAACAAAACAAGGCTCAAGAAAGGAAGACATTTTGCTAAGGAAATCTAAAGAGGTGGATAAAAAGGACTACGTCTTGCTCGATCAGGACGCTTTATTGCGAGCAAAAATGGCTTCTATTTTCCCTTTTCTACAGGGGAATGACCGTCACAAGTTAAATGAAAGGAATTCCGCTTTAACTTCGCAATCTGGGAACTACATTCATAAGCAGTTGAAGTGACTATAGCAGGAATTAATAAAAAAAGGCTCCTCCCCGAGTATGCCTTAGGAAAGTAAAAGGAGGGGTTCAAGGTGCAGAATTGGGGCACTACTATATTCCCCTTCTTCTTACTGAGGAAGAACGGATTTAAGGAAGCCGACTCTCGTTCTTTATCTACGGGAATATGAGAAGTAGACCTGTCGCGCTTCGAATAAAGGTAGTTCCACGGGGTCTGTCTATCTTACTATATATACGATGCACCTAGGTTTCCAGACGTTCAGACTGAAGTCTGAGAAGGCAAGAAGAATTTTCTCTAACTAAAAGTGAGAACCTTTTTGTTGTCCCACCAGATTGATAGGGGAAATATTGGAGGCGACATGGGGTTCATTGAGGATTTTGAGTAAGGCATTCCTGTGAGCTTCTCATGCTATCAGGAGACCTAAGATAGATATCCGAGCTGGCATCTTATTGAGTTGTTCAACCACACTGAATTCACTGTTCTTGATGATCCTCAAGAATTCCTAAATTTCTTCCTCTGCTGCTTGACAGGTTCAATATCTCCCATTTTCTTCCTTCTTAGTTCCAACTCTTCTGGAGTATAACATCTTCCAGAACGAGTCATTCCTCCAATTTCTGCCACCTACCTCGGGCTCTTTTCCCCTTGTTCGGTAGTAGCCTCGATGCCGTAATTCCAAGGCACAGCATGATTTCCCGTGTAAGGTTCCAGGAGGCTGATAGTGATGGGTCCCTTCGAGGGTGGATAGGTGATAACCATCGGTTTTGGGATGGGTCTGAGTGTTAGGATTTGCGGAACCTTTGGTGCGAAAAATGATGCGCTTGGAATGGTGATAACAAGGGGCTGCGGTTGTGATGGAACTGGTACTAGGTAGGTGGATCGAGGGGCTTGGTAGGACGTAGGCCTCTTTGGTGCATTCTGAACGATCTGGGAGATAACGTTGTGCAGATCAGGGCTATTCCTGTGTTGAGGCCGGATCTTAGGTTAGGTTATATAATGTTAATCTCTGTGCAATCCGCGTCTTTCACCTTAGGCCAAACGAGCCTATCTTTGAGTGAAATGGGTGGTTGTATCTGGGACGTCTTTCTCTTCTTGCATATACTACTACTCTCTGATTCATCCTGCAATGAAGGGCATGGATTCTTCAAAGCGTAATACGCATTCCTCCCTCGCAAATAGAAACTCAACAACTGATGGTCCAGAAGATCTTGGATCCGATGCCTGAGATGGTAGCAATCATTGGTCCAATGACGTATACCTCCGATATGATATTCACATCTTGCATCTGGTCCCGGAGCCTGAGGATTCGCCGGTTTAGGAGGCATGGGAGTGATCAGTTTGGATGCAATCAATTCTGGAAGTAGGCGGGATGGCAGAATTGGGAGGGGATCGAATTCCCTCTTCTTTTTGACCTTCTTGTCCATTTATTCTTTGTGCTGCTGGACTTGAGGGAGGAGTTTGGTGGGCTCTATTCCCCTGGAGGATACCATAGCTGTCATTAGTTGCACCATCATCTTCATTTGTCCTTTGAGCTGTTCTAACTCCCTCATCATATGTGTCAACTCGGACTGGTCGGGCGCTGCTGCTTCTTCGGAACCTGCTCTTTCTTCTAGGATTTTCTGGACTTCTTCTGCTTTTTGGTTCTTCCTCTGTTAATCTGCCCCAAACACAGTCGTCACAATCGCGTCCCACCCCTGATTCATCTTTAGTCTGCCCTCTAATCTAAGAGAGGGGTGCCATTCAAGTAATAGGCAACAATAGGAAACTCCCAGTCAGCAACAGGTACGAGTCTTCCTTTCTCGAATTGAGGAGCTAAAGCAGCCCTTTAGAGATAGGGGAATGTACTGATTGGTAAAGAGGGGAACCATCGAGACGGTATGCAATAAGTAGAAACTCTAAATCGGCGGCAGGCCGAAGGAAACCCTTTTGAATCAGTGGAGTGACAGTAGCAGTACCAAGCCAGTCTAACTGCTGCAGGGGATCTTCTGAGGAACTTTTTCACCATTTGGTGTATCGTCAGTAAGGGTGTTGTACTCCTACTCAGTCTCAACTGATTTCTTTATCATGGAGAGATCTCGCAAGATGGGACGGTCTTCTTTTCTCTTTCATTTCCCGGTCTCAAAAATGGCTATTATCAAGGAAGTCCTCCTTTCCGCCTTTGTGAGAGTCAAGTCTATGGGTAAGAGACCCCCACCAGCCGGGTATCTCCCTCAAACTACAAGCCGGATTAGCTTCTCGATAATGAAACCTCCGTTCTCCCTTTCTAACAAAGGATTGCTCGAAGTCCGCGCCCTTAGTCCCGACGAGCTCCGCCCGGCTGCCACTAAATAGGGGACTTTGGTCCTTTTCTTTTGCGGTATTGATCATTTGAGGTCATCGCTCGAAAGAATAAAGAAAAAGGGCTTGCAGCTCCTTCTGCTCATCCTCCATTTGTGGAAGGTACCCAAGCGAGAGACTATAACAGTAAGCCTTCCGCTAAAATAAAAATAGTCATAGAGCTCGTTCTTTCACTCATAAAAGATGATGGATAAGCAGTCGTCCCTTACTTTATTCCTTCCTAAGTCAGGAATGGCGGGACGGATTAAAGCAAGAATCCCTCAACTCCTTCGGTTAACTATATCTGCTTATATTTATTAGAAGAAAGGGGGTATCCCTTGGTATAAGTAAGGGGGAAAAACAACATTCCTTCGAAAGTTGCGATGCATACAAAAGGTTAGATAACTTAATGTCAATCCTAACAATAGGAACATTTACATAATGGGTTAACAAGAACTTCAACTATCAGACCAGACTTAACTAAAAAACTTCTTGATGCATAGATAATCAGTGAGCGCGTGCTGTCTCCTTTGAAAGTCTCAAAGAAGCGAAGTGGGACCTTTCTAGTTTCTAGGAAGTAGGGTTGATTTGTGACAACTTTCGTCACCGTCTTTCTAAGTGGTATGGTACGCTAGGTAGTTGACGGGCTTTTCACTGCGGTCTGGTTTCAAAGACTGGACACCTAGAAAAGTAGACTACTGGATTTAAGGCGTTTTGACGTTGGGATGATGACGGAGTCTCTGCCTGCAGACTAACACTCTGGAGACTACGGGTCCCTACGGTGCTACCCCGCTTAGGTCGGAAGCCATCCCAGCCCGAACGAATTGGGTCTTTGCATTAACTAATAAGGATAACATCAGGTATAGGAAGGACTTCTTACAGGAGCACAGGAGAACAACCTATATCAAGGATGGTAGCTTACTAGCACTCACAAGAAGGCACTGATGGGATGAGTTCCTTGATTGGCTAGTCAATCAAGGGATTTTCCGGAGAGCTATTACTAAAGATTCCAGAAGGAATTTCCTAACCACGAAAAGTGGTACGGTCCCAATGAAAGTGTCTCTTAGCTGGTTTACAGGCTTCGGAAAAAAGAAAGAAAATAACAACCCACTGTCATAACTCCAAGAGTTCATTGTCGTAACTGCTCAGGATGTTCTTTGTCGAGTTGACTGGCTTTAGTTCAGACAGCGGAAACAGGAAAGTAAACCGCCACCCTTCCGCGGGGGGTGGGGATGAATACCGATAAGGGACGTAGGAATGGCCCTTCACTACTGTCCGGAAGGCTGAAATAGCTTTCTCGGGAGCCTCTGGGAGGTCGGGGTATTCAATCCCATGATACTCAAGGAGCAAGGCGTCGTATCCTAGGGGTTCTACTAATACATCGTCAAGCGGATCCTGGTTTTGGTTTATAGCCGGGAAAGGTCAACCACTACCCCCTATTTGCAGCTAAAAACAGACTCTGGAAGCAGTTTTTGCTAGGATGAATGCAGGATAACAAATTCTTCAGCTTGTCGGGAAGGGTTATAGAAAATCTAGTTCTGCTGGTGAAATGGTTGCTGCACCGACTGCACACTGGATGGACTAGTTAATCCAAGAATGCGCTGCTGGAAGGAGGCTGGGATGCTACCCTTGTTTCTGAAACCAACTGGATCGACGGGTTTCACAACTAGAACTGGCTATAGATCTCGAACTGAAGCATCCGCCTTTGAAACCTCAACATTTGGTTCCGCTATCACGCCTATGCTCCCCAAGCGGACTTTCATAAGGTGCGACGTGTACCGGGCAATCAATCGGAGGCGCTATGCTGGGCTGTAATAGCGAATTTGAGTAACAATATCCCCCCACCCCTTTTCAAAGGGGATTACCTTGAAAATAGGTTACGTCCCATACCATCAATCTGTGCTAAGAAAGGTTATATGTAGAAGGGCTCAGTTTCATCCGTCTCAACAGCTAGTGTTTATAGGAGCTCTGGTTCATCCGTATGCCTCAGCTAAGTTTGAGTCATAGGCAAGTGCAACTTAACTAGATTCAGTGCCGGTTTTTGTGGCAATCCCATGGCGAGTTTATGATTCGGATCCATACCCGGTGGATCGAGTCCAAGCACAAATAGCTGAGATAGCTGTGGGAAATATAGGAGCAGAACCATTCGTTGGAGATAAAGACTCCGATCGGTCAGTTGCCCGACTGGTATTTGACCCGAAACCAGTTTCCGCAGGGGCTGAAGCATAAACGGATCGAGATAGAGCCGACAAGAAAGAGAAAGATAGACCGACCACAGGGAGGGAAGGCAACAAAGATAGATTCACCAATACAAGAGCGAGAGCACGCCACGCATCACTCACAGATAAGAGCCGCTATCGCCCCTACTCTCTCTTAAGCTTGCCCCCACGAAGACCACAATTTTTTT
>Ga0099823_1006439_pt1 | contig 11844 bp, 7 predicted proteins | sample CowpearedBW_FD_76831 | JGI IMG/M metagenome (GOLD analysis project Ga0099823, IMG submission 76831) | Root nodule microbial communities of legume samples collected from California, USA - Cow pea red BW | ecosystem: Host-associated > Plants > Roots > Nodule | place: USA: California | collected... | reverse complement strand
ATTCTCATCCCATTTCCTTTATTTCCTTAATTATGCTTTAATTAGAATAATTTGTTTTTATTTAGGATTTTAGTTTTAGTCTTTAGGATAATCCTTGTCCCATTTTATTTTATTTATTACTTTCTCGGTTTTTTAAAAATGCTTTTCTTTTCAAAATTTTGAAAATATGATTACTAAATTTAAATAAGTAAAATATATTTTATTAAAAAATAATTTAATGAACTAAAATAATCATTTCAAATTTTACGGACAAAATTATAATTGAAACTATTTTATTTTATTTTTTTTACAAAAAAATGTTTTGTTTCTTCTTCTTCTTCTTCTTATTACTGATATTATTAATTATCTTTATTAAATTACCCGCCATTGTCACTCTCAAATTACCTTATCCAACCAACTCATCTCAGATTCATTATCTCACTTTCCATTTCAACAGCTTCAACAACAACAACATCATCAACATCAAAATGGAGGGTCTCATCAAGGGCTTGGTCGATGTTGCTATCGGTGGCGCTGATCACAACGATGGCCAAGAAGAACACGGTGAACGCTCCTGGGCCGACCTTGTCTCCGGCGATCAGGATCAGGTTTCCGATTCTACTATGTCAACTCGACATTCCCATTTTTCAAGTTTTATCTGTCAGGATCACGTGATATCAAAATTCTATCTTTATTTCTGCAGGATCACCCTCGTCCTCAACCTCATCGGCAGCAGCAGCACCACCAGCAACAGACACAGTGGTCCAACTCACCCCAAAAGGTCACATTTCTTCATCTTTGTTCTCAATTCCCCAAAAATATGTAATCTTACTCATTCATTGATAATGTTATGGCCATTATAGGAAGAACGGTGGGAAGAGGATAGTCACAGTTATACCAACAGGCCCCATCAGGTGAACGTCAATCACTTGGTCTCAATTCTTAAATCCAATACCATACTCTTCTCATATGTAGCCCTTCATGTAACCACACTTGTTCTCTGTCCAGGCAGTGTACCGTCCTCAGCATGAGGAGAGCCAATCTCAAAATTTCAGCACTGGTCACAAGGTAAATCCCCTTCACTCTTAGCTTCAAGTTTAGCTTTGCAGTATTAACCCTTTGAACATAGATAGTTATGGTTTGGCTTCATCGTAGATTTGAAGTTTATAAATGATGTGTTTGGATATCTCAAGAGATTGTCGCTAAATCTTTTAAATTTTAAAGTGTAATGTAGTTGATACCTAACTTTGTTCAATAACAATATCTTTTTTGGGTTGCTTGCTACCTTGATGTGATATAGATTACTGGGGTCATTTATCCCAGTGACAAATTACTCTTATTGATGCTTAATATATAGTAAAGCTGTTCTATCAGATTTGTTACCTTTTGGTGCTGCATCGCTTGTGCTCAATATGTACAGAATTCAAGCTCTTGTGGTCATCCTGCTGGCACTTGCTTTCATTCAGATCTATCTGTCTCTGCATACAGTTTAAGATTGTTTTTGGAGAAAGAAACTGGAAGAATTTTCTTCTTCTTCTTCTTCTTCTTTAAATAACACGATAAATGTTCCACTGAATTGGTGGGTAGTTGAGAATCTGGCTTCGAGAGAGAGAGTATGGTAGCATTGAACATGTTGAGAAAGTTTGGACAATGGATAGGATTTGCCTTCTTTCCAAGTGATGCCGTATATAATACGAAGCATTTCTTTTCTATTAAATTGAACTATTAAGGTGAGACTCGTTTTTTATTTTTTGCAGGTGAATGAAGATCAAGATGGATGGCAGACTGTTGGAAAACCTCAAAGACGGACAGAAAAGGTTTGTGTGTGAGAATATGGTAGAATTGAACATGTTGAGAAAGTTTGAACAATGGATAGGCTTTGCCTTCTTTCCAAGTGATGCGGTATATAACATAAAACATTTTTTTTTTCTATTAAATAGAACTATTAATGTGAGACTCGTTTTTTATTTTTTGCAGGTGAATGAAGATCAAGATGGATGGCAGACTGTTGGCAAACCTCCAAGGCGGACACAAAAGGTTTGTGTTTGTGTTTTCATCAATATGTCTAATATAAAAGCATATGCGGCTTTTTCAGTGTTTTGTATTGTTATAAACTAATTTTGTTTTGTTGATATTGTTGTAACACGTATTCTTCTTTGAATTCTACTGTATGTTAACTTCGTTACTGAATCTGTGATCTAACCAGTTATGGATGTTTTATGCTTCATCCCTGTCTGAATCTGAATGATGGATCTTACCAAGTTCATGTAGGTTCCGAAGGAAACTTGGCAGAACTACAAACGGCCTTCTCATGAGCAAGAATACTCTGATGAGGTTCAAGTCGGTGATAGTTTGGAGCCCTCAGAAGATGAACTTGCTGATCTATCAAAAGCTTGTGAGAAACTCTGGGATCTTGATTTCAATAGGTTGGTACCTGGAAAAGACTATGAAATTGACTGTGGTGAAGGGAAAAAGGTTTACCAAAAGGTAGATATGGCAGAGGGGAGCTTATTTACTTGGGTTAGTGATGATGTATTTAGAAAGCCTACATTTGGTCGTTTTCTCTCACTTCTAGATAATTACAATCCACATGAAGGATGTAAGGAAGTAGTCACATCTGAGGAGAGAGAAGAGCAAGCTTCTTTCATAGAAGAAATCAGTAGAACAGCACCAATTAAATATCTTCACAAGTATCTTGCATCTAAGGGAATTGCACCAGGGAGTTACCAAGATTTCAAACAAATGATGACCAATCTGTGGTTTGACCTTTATGGCCGTGGTGGCACTTCTGGCTCCTCTTCTGCTTTTGAACATGTTTTTGTTGGAGAAATCAAACAAAGTGGCGAAGTTTCTGGCTTCCATAACTGGCTGCAGGTATGACCTCATAGTTTTCTTCTGCCTGTTTATATAATTTATCTGTTCTTATTCATGCCAAATTGAAGGTGCACCACTTTATAATATTGGGTCATATTTGGTGCTCTTTTCTGCAATTATTCTGACATCACCACTCTCATTGATTAGCCAATATTGTATTACTGTGGATTAGTTTTCTGTTGCACAGTTTAGTGTTATTCCTCGATGAATAACTTCAATAGTTGAAATTGCCAAGAATACTTTGCTATAGTCTTGTATAGTCAATTGTTTGCCAATGAAGTTCTGTAACCATAAATACTTATTCAGGCCTGCCAATGTCTTGTTCTATTTTTGCTGATAATTAAGTATTTTTTTTCTTGCTATTTGGGAAGTCATTAATCTGATAATCAGATGAAGCCTGCACAGATATATTTTGTTCCTTTAATTTGTAATTTAACTTGTAATGACTTCTTCTATCTCACCTGTTGATGTATTTTGGCAGTTTTACCTTGAAGAAGAAAAGGGGAGAGTTGATTATCAGGGCTATATTTTTCCCCGTCGACGGGGACAAACTGTGAGTAACTATTTATTAAGCTTATTGTATTGGCAATAATCCAAACAGAGAATAGAAGTTTGGTGCACCAATCACATGAAAGAAATAAACTCATCATTAGCTAGACATCAAAGCATTTTGAAATTATTTTTCCCAAAACAATGTAAGCCTAATTCATATTTCTGTTTCATTACGTAAAAAATCTTGTACTTAGCTTGTTTATGTTGGTATCTCGGTAAACATTTGTTATACTTCAAGCTGTAACCACCTCATTTTTAATGCTCTCTGCCACCAAAACTTGCAGCCTGACTCGGAAACGCAGCTTCTGACTGTTCAGTTTGAATGGAATGGTGTTCTGAAATCTGTATCAAGCACTTTGGTTGGAGTGAGCCCTGAATTTGAAATTGCTTTATATACCCTGTGTTTCTATGTTGGTAGGGAGGATAACCACATTCAACTCGGTCCATATGCAGTTAATATCAAGTGCTATCGTTTTAGCAATAAGATTGGATCTGTTTTCCCCATCGCAGATTCTTGAATTTTCAGTTTCCAGCAATGATATCGTTTGTTGTATGTATGAGAACTTATAGTTCATGGCTGGACAAGGTATATCTACAGCAGTGTATACATTATTGTAGAACTATTTTATTTCATTCAGACATGCTATTATGTGTTATTAATTAGCATCTCAGATTCTATACTTGAGATACCTAGGAAATTTTACTGGATACACGTATGAACTGGATATTTTCGTAAGATATCTCAATTTCCTAGATATTATTGACGTACCATGTCTTACGAAAATATCTTGAAAGGTCTTAAGATATTTTTGAAAAGTATTCCAGCTTACATTTTACACATAAGTTCAGGCTAAGTTCTGAAAATTCCAAATATTTAGGTGAACTGATTTTAGTTCCAAATTTGTCATTATTGTCGATCTTTACTTCAAAGAAGTAAAAAGATATTACCTTGTTATGCAGGAATCGCATAAACTTCTGCCAACTCCCACTCACCCTTCCATTGATTTTAGTTGCAAGTTACTGTAAAGGTCTCCAACCTTCATTTTAATACCATGTTGAATGACTTGAACAGTTAGAGCTTATAACGTGGATGCCTTCAAGTTTTAATTCATTAGCTCACCAATATACACCAACAATCCTTGCTAAGTTATTGTATAAGTAAACTGTGTAAAATCAAGGATAATTAAATGAAGGATAAAGAGGGGTTGAAACAGTGTAGACGGATAACTAATGCCATGATTTTGGTTATAGGTAAAATAAGTATTATGCATCAGAAAGAGCTTTTCGTATCACGACAATGAAATTATATTCTCTTTCAGAAAGGGACGGATTGTATTGAACAAAAAGTTAGGTTCCACGTATTTATAGCCATAAACAGCATTTACCCGTTAAATTTGAACTTCACTTATTAGCTTCATCACCAATCATGGTTCCTACTTGTCCATGCAAAAATAAGAACTGAAATGGCTTGCTCTGAAAGTGAGTGATTCCCTTTCTTTTGGACAACTTCGGATAGAAATCTTATGAAATCGGTGAATTCACCACGAGGGGTTTTAGAAAGCTGTCTTTTTTTCTTACTCCCTCAGAAGCTAGTGCTAAAGGAACAATCTTCAAATCAAACGTCAATGGCTTCTGTCATTTTATGTTGATTTCCATATCTTAAAAGCTAACTTCTTACGTAAGAATTAACGCTAACTTGTTTGCATGCCCCTTTTCCCTTGGTCATTGATTAATCAATTTTTTTTCCATCTAATATTGTTTCAGTTGAAATCAGAAATGTGACAAAACGTAAAGATAAGGTTCTATTTCCTCCACAAATTGTGTCGTATGAATTACGTGCACACAGCTCATCTCAATAACCCTTCATAGGAGAGTACAAAATATCAAAAATCAAGCATTTTGGAAGATTCCGAATCAAATTTCTGAAACTATCAACTTGCTCGATTTGCAAATCAAATTTGAATGCTTCCACGTTCCATCTGATGCAGATGCATCATAAACGACGATGTACATTTGTTAACCAAGTTTTTTCCTAACATTTAGGTGTGCCCTCTAATAATATCTTTTGTTTGGGAAGTTATATTAATCACGTAGTGTGCTATAACTTATGGGAATGTGAGTATTAGGAGGACCATTACGGGAAATTTATTAGTGTAATGTAAGATTAATAAGTCTGTGGCAGGTCTTCTGAAAATTGTGACCAGATGACAATATTACATCTCATCCACATTCAATGGCTATACATCATTGGTCAACATTACAATTCTATTAATGCCCATCACTCAAACACATGTTAAATCTGAAATGGTATGAAAAAATTGAGAATAGTTATCATAAACACGCTGAAAGAACGGTCCAAGACTAATTAAACCAAAGACTTCCTCTGAACCACATGTTTTCACAACAAAAGGTGGAGCATTCAACATTTCTTATCCTGAACAAGGTGAAGCAGAACCAAGAAAATATTGGAATTGTGAGACATTTTCATCCACGAAAACCCAGTTTGCAAGAAAAGGCAGAAGACAGAAACAAGTGACAAGCTAGTTCATCTTGTGGGGTTTGTCTTATGGTAGAAATGCAATACCCCACACCAATTATCACACCAACCAATATGTGAGTATAACATAAAAGGAAAAATTAAAAAATAAAAAATTTAACATTCCATTTTGGCTTCGGTGTTCAAAAGCTGTTTGCTTGCAGAGGGTATCAAAGAGGACCGATTCTTTCCAAACTGAAGCACACTCATTTCATTTCAACACTTCCATCCCCTATCTTATACCATTTGAAAAACTCCTTATCCTTTACTTCCCTAATCAAATGAATAAGGTCTTCATTGATCTCCTTATCATAGTCCCCTTTGTATTCTAAAAAGATACAAAGATTGAATTAATGCATGTCCATATCTAATTAACCCATCTATGGGAAACACAAAAATCCTTAACATATAAAGTAAGAACACCCGAGATACATAGTCATATCTTCTCACAATGTATCTTAAACACCAAACACTTTTGTTGATGTTCTAGTTTCAGCCACTACTTCATTAGCCATCAATACTCTATGCACCATATTTATCTCCCAAAATAAGATGTTTTGCCTCTTATATATCAATCACTAAAGGAGTCTTTTAATCTCTTTTCCGCGACCTTTACTATAATGTCTTCTAAAAATCCATGAGTGAAAGATCAAACAAGGAAACGGTGACCAACCTTAGCTTTTCTAATTTTTTAGTTTAAGTTTAAAATTTATAAATGTAAAGGTACTAAAACAAAAATAAAATCATGTATATGTTCTTAGGTCTCCTTGTTATCAGGTCCTAGTAAAGAAAAACATGACGAGGCAAATACACCAAATATGGTCCAAACAGCATGCACATAAGGAAACACCTAATAAAAAACCGCTAAAAACTGAGGCTCATACGTTTTGAGTCAGATAAGATTGGAAGAGGTGGAAACACGTAAGCAAGGTTGAAACAGAACAGACTAGTTTTGATTTTTTGCACTTTTTCCACTTTTCAATTAGAGCCCACCTATGTTGTCCACTTCAACTCCCCAACCCAACTTCATTCTTATAAATACACTCGCACAATCCTGAATACTTCCTACACATCCTTCAAACTATGGCTCTAACACTTCGTTCTTCAGTTTGTTTTATTAATCAGAAAGAAACCAAAATCCTTAAAACTTCTGATGATGTCCCTGCGATAATTAGTTTTGCAAAGGTTAAGCCATCGTTCCGTCTCCGAGTGAAAAATTCCATGCAAGAAGCACGCCCCACACGCGACAACAGCTCTGAAGCAAGGAGAAACGAAAAATGGGAGAAGGTGCATGCTCCTTCGGTGGCTCATAGTCACAGTGATTCGAAGAGGGTACCTGTGTATGTGATGCTGCCACTAGACACTGTAACAGTGGGAGGAAGCTTGAACAAGCCTAGAGCAATGAATGCAAGTTTGATGGCCCTGAAGAGTGCAGGAGTGGAAGGCGTAATGGTGGATGCTTGGTGGGGTTTGGTGGAAAAAGACGGGCCTTTGAAGTACAATTGGGAACCCTATGTCGAGCTTGTGCAGATGGTACAAATGCATGGTTTGAAGCTTCAAGTTGTTATGTCTTTCCATCAGTGTGGGGGGAATGTTGGAGACACTTGCAGGTACCACAATATAATACTTTTGAAAGTTCTTTTTTTCTTTTTTATTTGCCCCTAGTTGTAAATTTATGTTATTGCATTTTATTTTTCAGCATTCCTCTACCACCATGGGTGCAGGAAGAAATCAGCAAGAACCCTGACCTGGTTTACACAGACAGATCAGGGAGGAGGAATCCTGAGTACATCTCATTGGGCTGTGATTCACTTCCTATTCTAAGAGGAAGGACTCCCCTCCAAGTGTACGCAGACTACATGAGAAGCTTTCGTGACAGATTCGGAGATTACTTAGGCAGCGTTATCGTGGTAAGTACTTCAGCAACTACTGCTGCCAACTATTACAGATTTACCATTAAGTTTTGAGTTTGAAGTGAGCGTTATGTAATAAAGTTTTGTTCTCCTTTATGAGCACTTATATATAAAGAAAAAGAAAAGAAAAGATAAACTCCCATAAAATGATTGGACTTTATATCCATTAAGGCTTAATAGACGTAACAAGGGGGAACTTGGAACTCCTTGCAATTTCCACGTCTTTTTTCCCATTTCTCTGCATTGAAAGAAATCTGAATATATAAGACGAACACTTTTACAGGAAATACAAGTTGGCATGGGTCCATGTGGAGAACTGAGATATCCATCGTATCCAGAAGCAAATGGAACTTGGAGGTTTCCCGGAATTGGAGAATTCCAATGTTATGACAAGGTATTAAAAATGTGCATAAATTTAAACTTCTTTTGTACATTAATCCAAAAGCATGATTAAATTGGTAAGGTTTGGTAACCATTGGTTCCTAATGACTTATGACGAAGATATTACAATGAGGATAGAAAAAAATTGAAAAATATCTATGGACTACTAAAATGACCTGTTTGTCGTGCAGTATATGAAAGCGTCCTTGGCAGCAGCAGCCGAGGCCATTGGAAAGAAAGAATGGGGAGGAGGTGGACCCCATGACTCTGGCCAGTACAATCAATTTCCTGAGGATACCGGATTTTTCAGAAGGGAAGGGACATGGAACACCGAATATGGACGGTTCTTTCTAGAATGGTACTCTGGTAAATTGCTAGAACATGGTGAGAAGATTCTCGTATCAGCCAAAGGAATATTCGATACATCAGGGGTGAAACTATCAGGGAAAGTTGCTGGAATCCATTGGCACTACAGAGCAAGGTCACACGCAGCTGAACTAACTGCTGGCTACTATAACACGCGAAATAACGATGGGTATATGCCCATAGCCAGAATGCTGGCAAAGCATGGAGTTGTCTTCAATTTCACCTGCATGGAAATGAAAGACAGAGAGCAGCCTGACTTTGCTAACTGCTCACCTGAAGGGTTGGTTAGTCAGGTGAAGATGGCAACAAAAACAGCTAGAGCAGAACTTGCTGGAGAAAACGCATTGGAGAGATATGATGCAGATGCATATGCTCAAGTTTTATCTACAAGTAAATCCGAATCCGGCAACGGATTGGCAGCATTCACTTATCTAAGAATGAACAAGAGGTTGTTTGAAGGTGATAACTGGCGGCACCTGGTGGATTTTGTAAGAAGCATGTCTGAAGGCGGTAGGAGAGAGAGACTTCCGGCGTCTGATTCCCATGGGAGTGATCTTTATGTTGGCCACATCAAATCAACACAGGAGAAGCACACACAAGAGGCCGTTCTTGTGTAAACGTATAAAATAGCAAGCTCAGGCATCTTGGTGTATAGTTTAAAGCAACACAGTATATTTTTTTTATAGAAAAAGAGGAAAAAAAACGAGAGAACTCTGGCATATACCATGCCAACACCTGAGATGATCGAGAAGATATTATTTCATTTCATGATAATGTATATAGCTCCAAGTACAATGGAGAAAATACTTAGTCTGCTTACGTTATAAACCCAATAATACTGATATCGTATCTCTATGCTCCATTTGTCACTTCTAATTTCATTAATTAATCCCCAGAAAAACATCTACAGAAACTCACTAATGTCATTGCTTTCTCTCATTCTTTAATATCAGTATAACGTAAGTAAATGACAATGTTGAAAGAGAAAAATCTGCTAACATTACTGTGTGTCTCAAGATTCAATCAATAACAACCTTTGCTACAACAAAATAACACTATTCCAAGAAGAAACCAGTAAAATAGCAAGAGGCTTTTCAACGATTTGCTAACTACTCAGGAAATAATTTATAATAGGTTTATCAACAATTTTGGAAGATATCGGATTAGTCCAAAGACAAATTCCTGTAAAGTTGAATTTACACGACATTACTTAGCAAATTTTAACAGGCATTGTGTATTTAATGTTCATCAGAAAAAAGAAGACAATTTTTAGACAACATTGTCACGTGAAAATCTCATATCAGATGATCCATCTCCGTCATGGTAAGTTAATAATAACTGCAACAACCAATGTTGTAAAGGAATTTGCTGTCTAAATAAGAAATCCATGCATTATAAATCAGCATCTCTTTCTCTCTTATACTACCGCAATAAAATAGAAAACATGAAACTAATAACGAAGGGAATTACTTGAAGCATTAGGTAAACAACCGAGTGAAACTATGAGTAGCGAACGGATTCAACAAAAAATATAAAACGAACGAATCCAGGCACTTTTTTACATGATTCTCTGAAATAATACAGAGATGATTGAACGGAGTAACGTTTAAGGAAAGGTACAGCAGTTTGTGCATATTAAAGGATTGAGAAGCAACCCCATCCTAAACCACTAGATTAGAAAATTGTTAGGGAAAAGTGGTGAGTTTATAAGGCACACAGAGCGTAGGAAACGAAACTGAATTGAAAAAAAAGAAGAAGATATAGCTGATTCAAATCAAGAATGTGAGGAAGAGGAAGAGGGAGACGGAGGGTTTCCGCGACGGAGATCTTCGATTAGTTGAGAGAGCTCTTTGCGAGATGATTCTCTGCCAAACATGAAGCCATACCTAAGAGAAGGACAGCGAGGAATGTGATAAAAGTGTTTACAACAGAATTGGCAGTGAGTGCGAATGAATTTGAATCGTATTACCAGAAAGAAATGGCGGAGAACACGCCTGCAGTAGCAATGGTCTGAACCAGAGTGAGCTTCTTCTCCATTCAACCCTCTCTTTCCTTTTTCAGTTACCAATCTTCACTCCACACTAACGCATGAATCCAATTCTATTACACCATCCTTCAACCTGGACCTTCAAACTGGGCCTTCAACATCACCAGGCCCAACTAATTATTCTCCCATTCAAAAACATTATAAGATTTATACTATGTAAACAGAAGAGGAGAGGTGTGAAAAAAACGTAGAAATAGATTTTTGATTGAAAAATTAATAATGATAATAATTTTATTTGTTATTAATAATTTTATTTATTCATTACTAATTAATATTAATATTATTTAAGTATAAGTTGTTTTCTTGTGAAGATTTTATATTTAACTCTTGATCAGAAGAAAAGCCAACCAAAAGTATTTTATAAAAACTAGTTTATCTACTCAAATTCCTTCTGAGATTTTTGAAGTAGTGAGTTTATTGGGTCATCTCAAACGGAGTTTCTTGCATATATGTATTGATTAAAATTAAATAATATTAATTAGTTAATTTTATCATTAAAACAAATTATATAACTTTGCTTATGCATGTTGTTGCTTGTGTAAATATCATTACTTAAAGAAAAAGTATGGTTTTGAATAAAGAAAAGGTTTTAAGTATTAGCAACGAAGATAATACCCAATTGACATCAACTACTGTGAGCTTAAGAAAAGTGGCGGGATAGGGAAGAAAAGTCCTTCAGCTCTAAAAAACCTTTAATACTATTTTAATTTCTCAAAATTTTAAAATTTATTTAATTTTTAACATTTTTAACACAATGTTAAAACATAGTTGATAAAGCTTTACACAAATAATATTCAGATTTGGGGAAAATATGTTTTGATATTTGGAGTATTACGTAAAATTTAAAATAATCCTGATTTAAAGTTGTACATTGATTGGTTTTTGTACTTTTTAAAATATCGGTTTTGATCCATATTTTCTCGACTAACATTGATGTTTAACTTAGGTGACTAACAATATACAACATGTTATTTCATCTTTTTTATATAATAAAATAAGAAAATGATTTTTTGACTACTAAATTTTGACAACTTTCTCTTATAATTTTAGGTGTCATTTTTTAAATGATTTTCCATTTTTTCATTTTCTCATTCTCAATATTCCAAAATCATTTAAAAAATGTCACCTCATATTGTAAAATAAAAATTGTTAAAATTTAGTTGTCAAAATATCATTTTCTAACAAAATAATTGCAT
>Ga0099823_1006435_pt1 | contig 11848 bp, 9 predicted proteins | sample CowpearedBW_FD_76831 | JGI IMG/M metagenome (GOLD analysis project Ga0099823, IMG submission 76831) | Root nodule microbial communities of legume samples collected from California, USA - Cow pea red BW | ecosystem: Host-associated > Plants > Roots > Nodule | place: USA: California | collected... | reverse complement strand
CACTTCAATCACCATTAGATCATACATCACATCACCAAAAAGAATAAAAAAAGATGATCTAATGGTGATTGAAGTGGTGGGTTAAAAGTGGGTCAAAAAAAGTGGGTTAAAATATCATTTTCCAATCTTATTATATAATGTATTATAGGAGTCGATCAAGCCACCAATTTGACTTCAGCCAATAAGATACGCCGAATACATAACGGAAAAGTAAAAATAGATAAGAGAAACTTGGAACCTAGGTACTCAAGAAACTAAAAAAGTCAGGAACCTCTCGGATACATTGCCCGATTAGACCTGATCAAACCCAATTAGACACCTAATCAAAGGCCCAAAACCTGGACCCATGAAAATAAGAAAAGTGACAAAAATTCAATAAGATTTTTATAAAAAGAGGTGGACCCATGTAATTAAAGGTACGCAATTCATTACCATTGCTGACTTGATCGTCAGAGCCTCTTTCTGTAGGTACCCTTCTACTTCGTGACCTACATAAGACAATAGATGATAGACACTTGGCAAACAGATAGGATTGTGGAGAATCCACTCGAGGAATCTCAAGACTGTGGTAAGATAAGGTTTGGATCTCATAATAACCTAATATTGTTCATGCAGGAACAATTGGCGCTCACTGTGGGCCTTTACTGATATCTTACAAAGCACACTCCAGAGATTTCTCAAGATGGCTTCTACATGCAGTCGAGTAGTAGGAGCGAAAGATGTTGGACCATCCCAAGTCGACCTAGTCGCAATCCTCGAGAGATAGGCTAGGATGCAACAGGAGTTTATTGAGTTTAAAAATCGCGGTGCAAAAGAGATAAAGGCCCTAAGGTAGGAGAACTCTCGTCTTAGAAGAAGGATAAAGGTCAAGAGGCTAACGACAAAGATAAGGAGAAGAAGATTCATGTTGAGTCAAACCCCCCTCCATATAACAGTACTTATATGGTTGAAGAAGAAAACGAATATAACCACCACACATATCACCATCACCCATAGGAACAAACACCGACATCCCTCTATCGACGACATCACAAAAACCCCTCTTCCCAAGAAGTGGGAGGCTTTTACCTTAGAATGATACAATGGAGACACAGATCCAGATGAGCATATGAAGAAATATGTCACTCAAGAGCATGTGAAGAAATATGTCACTCACCCATGTGCAAAGTCTTTCCAACAACCCTCAAAGGGTCAACCCTATAATGGTTTACCTTTCTACCACCATATTTCATCGACTATTTCGATACCTTGTCTAGTCTTTTTTCCACCCAATTCACAATAAGTTGCTCTCACCTAGTGACATCCTTGTCATTTCTCAACGTCAAACAGGAAAAAGACGAGACGTTGAAGGCTTTCATTGATAGGTTCAACAAGATTGTGCTGAAAATTAAGAATTTAACCTAGGACGTTGTCTTACAATACATGGTCATGGCCCTTAAGCCAAGCCCATTCGTCGATAACTTGTGCTTAAAACCCCTCGCCACCATGCACGAACTAAGATAGCCTACATACGAGTAGAGTAGATGAGAGATTTATGAAGCAAGTTCCGTAATGAAGTACAATAGGGTGAAAGGAAAGGAGCCGACAAGATGTCGATGAAAATTGAACCACAATCCAAGGATTCTAAACTGCCTAGGTACTCAAGATATGAACCCCTTAGCATCTGACGCACATACTTCCTATAAAGTTATGTTGGGAAGGTCATCCCTAAATACGCTGGGAGTTGTGGTGTCGACTCCCCACCTTGCTATGAAGTTCTCGGTAGCATTAGGAGATATCATCACCATCCATATAGATCAAAAGTTGGCCAGAGAATGCTATATTGTCCATTTGCGACCGTAGGAACTAGCCCTAGCAGCGAACAACGTTGAACGAGCACCCGGTGCAAGAGCCACCCTAATAGGAAAATACCTAGACCTCAGATAGGGACTGATTCGAGAATAGAATTGGTGGGGAAAACCAAAAACTTACCTTTGTCTGCGGAAAGAAACTTAGAAGTTGGATCGAGTTTAAGCTCAAAAGGAGAAATTGTAATTGGTGAAACTCTAAGGAGAAATGCAAATCTATTTGCATGGTTAGTTGCAGACCTCCCTGAAGTAGATCCCAAAGTAGTCGTCCACAAGTTATCAATGTTTAAGGGTGTCCGGTTCCTAAAAGAAAAAGAGGTTAGGGAAAGAGGGAAGACAAGTGGCCAAGGTAGAGGCCGCTAAAATTTTGGATGTCAGATTCATAGGAGAAGCTCAATACACCATTTGGCTTGCCAACGTGGTGTTGGTAAAAAACTCTAGCGGCAAATGGAGAATATGCATCAATTAGACCTGCTTAAACAAAGTATGCCCCAAAGAGGCATACCCCATACCCAGCATAGACAACTTGGTTGACGGAGCAATAGGGAATTGTATACTCAGCTTCTTAGATGCCTATTCCGGATATAATGAGATCACCATGGAACCAGCAGAGATGATCAAGATCTTCTTCATAACAAAAGAGGCAAATTAGTATTATAAGGTCATGCCATTTGGCCTTTAAAACGCCAGAGAGACTTACCAAAGGTTAATGGATAAAGTCTTCAACCATTTAATAGGTAAAAGCATGAAGGTATACATGGACGATGGTGGTGAAGTCACCGGAATTTATGCAACATTCTGCGTACTTGGCTGATGTGTTTACGACCTTAAGAAGATCCAACTTACAACTAAATCCAAGAAAGTGCATCTTTGGAGTAGATGGTGGCAAATTCCAAGGCTTCATGCTCTCACAGAGGGGTATAAGCTAACCAGAAAAAAAATGCAAAGTAGTAATTGATATGAGGAGCCCTAGCAACATCAAGGAGATTCAGCGATTGATAGGGAGATTAATGGTGATATCACGATTCTTGCCTCGACAAGTTGACAAAACGAGGCCTATGATCTGATTACTAAAGAAATCTGTGAAGTTTAGTTGGGGGGACGAATGTCAAAACATGTTTAAGCAACTAAAGGAGATGCTAGCCTTTCCACCAATTCTATGGAAGCTGAATAACATTAAATCTCTACTTGTCTACATCACGGTAACAAATTACAGTTAGTGTAACATTAGTACTGGATGTAGATGGAAAGCAGGAACTAGTTTACTTCGTCACCCGAACTCTACAAGATTGATAAACCTTTGGTTGCACAAAAGTTTAAGAAAACTCGATTTCCTCAATTAAAACAAAATAATGTAGCAATAATGGACAACCGAGGATCAATCTGAACGATAGGCAAAGGCAAATGAGAGAGTTATTGAATTTGAGTTGTGAAAAGAGAGGAAATCTAATAAAATCTACTTGAATTAAAACTAGAACAATCTTGAAATGCTATGAAAATGCAAAGATGAAAACTGTTTATTGAAATGCCTAAATGAAATCTAATGTACCTAAGATGTTTGATGAAAAGTTAACACTAACCAATGTGTCTCAATGCATGAATATGTAATCCAGCTAACCTAAATTCATTCCAACTATACATAACACTTCTAACACCTAATTGAAACTTTATTCAAACACTGAAAACGATTTACAAATCAAAAATGCAGAAATCACAACTTCAGAAAAATCTTGAGAGAAATGATGTATGCATGGGTGCAGGGCAACATCAAATCTCAATGTTAAGTGCATGAAATGCAAATGTGATGATGCAAATTTTTTACAATTGATCTCTATTGATGGATTGAACAAGAATCAAGAAAAAAATGTAAAGTACAACATGAATCCCCAATTTTAGAACCCTAATTGACTAACAAAACGAACAAATGTATAAGCGTGAAATTGGATGCATCAAATGATGGAATGAAGGCGAAAATGGTTCATAAACATTAACATCATGATCGAGAAACAAACACGAATTAACAACAAGAAACACATAATTAATGAATTTGAAATTTAAACACAAATGGAACAGTGAAAACATTGAGAATTCTACTGAGTTGCATTCCATGGTTTAAGGTGAACGATTTATGTTTGATTAACCTTGAATCAAAACACATTTAATATAGAAGCGAGGTGACAATGTACGTTCTGAGATTTAGGAAAAACTCATCCTAAATTCAATGTTGCATTTGGCCAATATCACTCAATCAAACAATTTTAAACCATGGCAGCAACTCAACATAGAAGAGAAGAGAAGAGAAATTCATCACAATTGAACGATGGAAATGCAAAGAAACAACAAAAATAAAATGAGGAAACATTCTTACAATAGTTTGTTTGGTGAATTTAGCTTGAATCACCCTAGAACAACCCCAAGGGTCATCAAACCAGTATTAGACAATGCAGAAAAATAGAGAAAAATGATGTTGTGGTTGTGAGTGAATGGTCCATGGAAGAGGAGAGAATTTGGTGTTTGTGTGTGTATGTGTGTGTGTGTATAGGATGAGTGAGTGGAGTCTGTTGTGTGTGTAAGATAGCACCAAAAAACTAATACAAACTCATCACCTGCAATTGGTATGACAGGTTCTAATAACTTCCTAAAATTACTCTCTTTTACGTAATTGCATTACCAATTGCACAAGTAACTTGGGTGGCAGGTAACCCGCAACTATTCTCGGCTAAAGTAGGTTCATCCTCTTGATTCCTTGCTAGCTTGGGCTTCTTGACTCTCTAGAACAGGTGGTCAAAGCCAGCAGGCTCATGGCAACATGAGCTTTCCCTTTTCAAGTGCGCACGTGTTAGGCTCTTCACATATCTACTCCTACAATTGAGGACTCAATAAATGAATTAAATCCTACCAAACAATTCCATGTTATAACTACAAACACTTAATAGATCTAAACATGAGAAAGTGAGGTTTTAAGAGTGTCATGCATCTAGGGTCCACTTTTTGCCATCTTAGAGTCAGAATAATTGTATTTTAATGTGCTAAAACTTTTCCCACAAGTGCCAACTCATTTGGAATTGTATCTCAAAAAGTCAACTCAAAGTCAATGATTTGGTCAACAATTCCAAGAAAAGTCAACTCTACCAGTTTAGGGTATTTTGACTGATTCAACTCTTCTTCTTTGGCCTTCTGAACTCTAAGATGATGTTTCTGTCTTTCCTTTTGTATGTCACTCCGAAAAAAAAAATCTAGAAATGAAGCTAGCCACAACAATTATTCCTAAAAGACTTTTAAATCTATACCAACTCTACGTCTATGCTTCTATACTTAGACCAAGACTAAACTAAAATGCTATTATATAATCATGAACCTATTCTATATGGTAAACTAAACCAAACTAATGGTATTTCCAAAGATTGTACTAAAAATGCATTAAAAACACTTAATTACAGTATTATAGAAAACTATACGTAAACTCCTTATAAACTAAATCTATGCTAAAACTTCCTTTTAACCACTTAAACTACCCATAATAATTCAAAAAGGCTAAGAAAAACTCATGAGATTAGAGGTTTAACAAAGATTCAGAAACGAAGTATTAAATGGTAGAGAAGATAATCTTATCCTTTGTGAGCATGACAATAAGACTCAGACCCTACTTTCAAAATCACCAGGTAATTGTAAAGACTGACTATCCGATCCAAAAAATACTGTAGAAGCTTGACTTAGCAGGGATAATGTCGTTCTGGTTCGTAGAGTTATCTGAGTTCAACATCCACTATGAGCCTCGAGAACCAATAAAAGCCTAGTGTCTGGCCGATTTTGCCAATGACTTACACAAAGCGCACATGTTGGTGGAAGATTGGTGGACCTTATATGTTGATGGATCTTCCAACCCTAAAGGAGCGGGTGCCAGTATTGTACTCGAAGGATCCAACCAAATATTCGTAGAAAAATCTTTAGTTTCTCAAAAGCATTGAAGAACCTTTTTAGTACCTTATGGTTTATCCACGTTTGGGTGGTTTCAATTTTCAAACCTACCATGTTCTTACCAGTCATTGTCCCGATAATCACCCATTGACAGGATTTGATTATCCTACTATTGTCCCCTAGAAATCTGCAAAGGCAAAGTGATGGCTCCCTCCTCAAGCTAGGATGGTCCAAAGCATGAAGAAAGGTCCTTGGAATGAAGAATGACGCAGAAACATGTAAATAGATGGGTTAATGCTCTTGATTTTGTCTCTAGGATCTGTAGAATGGTGTGGTTTAGTGCTCTAAAGTTAGGTAGGCCCAACACTCAAGGATGGGTGACTAAAGGAGATCACGTGGGATGCTTTATCCTAGACCTTGGAGACAAGTATGAAGGCACAAAATAATTTTGTACCCTAAATTTACTAATCTCAAAGTGAATTTATAAGGGGAGAGACACCTCTATTTATAGCATAAGGTGTCTCAAAATTTTGAGATGCAAAACCCTAAAACCTCTAACTTGGATAGGTTGGAGCCCAAGGCATAAATCCTCTGCAATAAGAGAGGACTTGTGGCCATTTAAGAAGGGGAAAAGTACTATACGTTCCTAGAGTGCCACACAACCACTCAAAAAGATGGAATATACTTTTCATTCTTAGAGTTCCATGTGGCCACTAAGAGAAACATTCTCCTATAAGAGCATGACACATGGCTATGATTTCCTAAAGAAGATAAGTTTCTCCCATGTCTTTCAAGCTACCAAGATAGATGTATATTGACTGGGAAAAGTCAATGAACAATGTGTTTCCACACTAATGGGCTTTCTAAGGCCGAAAATCGTATGCTACTTGGCTCATTATACAAGGCATAAAATAAATCCTACACTACTATACCCATAATACAAAGCCCAAAACAAATCTATACTGCTAAGAATTGTCCAAGGTGGCCCAAGAGAATACGAGTTTAGGCCCACCTTTTACAAATGAATCCAAGTCTTCTTGAATGTGCCTGGCCATGTTCTTGTGATTGGCTCCTTACTAGGGGGTTGCCATCATGAAGCAGGCTTCTATTACCTTTAAACCCAATATTTGATGAAAAAAAGAACTTTTAATGCCTGTCTTGCCCCTTTCATCCAAACCATTGACGACCCCAATGGATTACAAGGTCGACGTTGGTTTAGTTCTCGATTTCCAGCCCCTAGTCTTGGCCTCTTATCTTAAATGATCGACATTTGGACTAGATACTTACTTAGGACATTCTGGTATCGAGCTTCCAATATAAAGACATTCATGCCTACCACACTTAACATAGAAAATGGGACTTAGCAAAGACCTCCCCTTTCCTAAATGCTGTTATCTAAATGGCTCTAGAAAGGGGTTGAATAGAGCTTGTAAACATTTGTTAATCGTTTCACACACACATATTATAATAAACATCATTAATGTAAAGAGTATGGTAAAAAAGAATGTACACAGGGATTTATATTGGTTCACCTCCACTTGAGGTTATGTCCAGTCTGTTAAGTCACCTGCTTAAATGATGTAGGGTTAACTTGATTCCTTTAAAGATTAATGAATATGGTAAAAGTTGATTAAGAAAACTTAGTGAAAATTCCCACTAGACATAGCAAACTATCTAGATGTGAAGGTGCATTTCACAAGGCTCTAAAGAAGAAGAGATGTGGATTGATTCAAGAAGAAAAATGAAAGGAAGAACAAAACATAAATGTTTAATCTAAAAGAAGAAGAATGAAAGCATAAAATGAAAAATAAGAAATGGAGAATGTAAGAAGCACACCACTACAAGGCTAGGCTAGAAGCCATGGAACCTTGAAGATGTATGGAAGGTGCCGCCACTTGAGTCTAGCTCAAGATAAGGCTTAAATGTATCACTCGTAAAGGAGGATACTCTCACAAAGATACAACACAAATGTGTCTATAAATTCTAAAATGATCAACCCTTTTACAAGTGTTTAGGGGCCTCTAAGCAAAAACATATAAGTTCCAAAAAGGGCTACAAAGTAAATAAAAACCTTACAATCTAAAAGGTAGGTCAACATGGTGCAATCCAAGGTCTTCTAGAGATGATTCTCATTCAAGGCAAAGAAGACGTCACTTTTAGATGTTTCTAGACTCTTGTAGGTGGATCCTTGACCAAGGCATGTGGTCCCTCATTCTAGATGTTTCTAGAACTCTTTGCTTCTTGTCTCTGTTCCACATGTGCTCTCCAAAAGTGCCACCTATGCACTTCTTAATGTGCTACCCTTTCAAGGAATTTAACTGACCTATAAAACAAGTAAAATTTGATTAGCATGTTGGCTTAAGTTAAGTTAATCTTGAGTCAACAAGTCAACCCTAGGTTAAGGTCAACAAGCCAACTTCATGGAAATCAAACTAAAGCAATTCTAAATAAAGATAGAGATGGAGAAGCCTCCCCTTTTGTCATGCTTCTTGTAACTCTCCCTAGGATGGCTTCCATGGTGCTTGAAGTGGTGGTCATGCCTTCATCATAAGATATTCACTAATCATCACCTTTGACTAGCATAAGTATCAGCCTCTCCATGTTAAACCTAGTCACTCCTCTCTAGGTTCACGAGTTTATCCTCTTCAGGAATACGAGTACAAACCTCTCTAAGTATCACGTCTCAATTTCCCCATGAGATCAAATCATAACTACAAAAAAAAAGGGTTAAATATGTTTTTGGTCCCTCAAGTTTCAGTGAATTTTGGAATTAGTCCCTCATCAAAACTTTATACCAATTTAGTCCTTCATCTTTCAAAATGCGTGAATTTAGTCCTTTAAACCAAATTTTGTTAAGTTTATCTGACGTTTCAAGCACATTTCATGATAGTATTTAAGTTAACATTGAAGAAAAAATGTGTCAAACAATCTAAATAATTTAAATACTATCATGAAATGCGCTTGAAACGTCAGATAAACTAAACAAAATTTGGTTAAAAGGACTAAATTCACACATGTTGAAAGATGAAGGACTAAATTGGTCAAAAGTTTTGATGAGGGACTAATTCCAAATTTCACTGAAACTTGAGGGACCAAAAACATATTTAACCCAAAAAAAAAATGATCTCTCACGTAGGAGTATTACAATAACACTCACAGGGTTCACTTCATATAGTGAATGATTTATAATGGTTTTGCTTAGCCTAATATCACTCTCCAATAAGATGAATATGACAATATAAGCTCACAAAGTATTTTCTCTTTCTCTTTTCTCTTTTCTCTTCAAGAATGGATTTGACAGTGTTTCAATTCCTCTCTTTTTTTTCATTATGAGTATCAAGTGATGCATTTTGGTATAACCAATGCTTCTACAATATTTATGTATTATATGAATAGATTTTTTTGTCTCTTTTTAGATCATTTTGTAGTTGTTTTTACATATGACATTTTTATTTATTATAAAACTCTTGAGGAACATGAAGAGCACCTTCAAACTGTCTTACAGATTTTGAAAGACAAGCAATTGTATGCTAAACTGACTAAGTGTGAATTATGGTTAGAGGAAGTGAAGTTCTTAGGACATGTGATTTCCCAAGAAGGAGTGTTAGTGAATCCAACCAAAGTAGAAGCATTTTTACAATGGGAACCACCAAAAACAATAACTGAGATTCGTAGTTTACTTGGTTTGGCGAGCTATTATAGAAGATTCATTGGCAGATTTTTCAAAATAGCTATGCCTTTAACCCAACTCACCAAAAAGGGTCAAACTTTTGTGTGGACAGAAAAATGTGAGAATAGTTTTCATGAACTCAAGAAAATATTAACCACTTCTCCTATTTTAGCATTACCTGATCCTACCGGACATTTGTTATATTTTGTGATGCTTCCAGAATGGGATTAGGATGTGTTCTTATGAAAGATAGAAGGGTGGTGGCATATGGTTCTAGGAAACTAAGAACACATGAGAAAAATTACCCAACCCATGATGTAGAACTAACTGCCATTATTTTTGCACTTAAGATATGGAGACATTATGTGTATGGTGGTAAGTTCAAGGTTTTAAGTGATCATAAGAGTCTCAAATACTTGTTTCATCAAAAGGGATTAAATATGAGACAAAGGAGATGGGTGGAATTCCTGAAAGATTATGATTTTGAATTACATTACCATACAAGAAAGGCAAATGTAGTGGTAGATGCTTTAAGCAGAAAATCTTTACATGTCTCCTCACTAATGATTCATGAAATGAATTTGTTAGAATGAGTTAGAGACATGAATTTGTCGGTCATCCTAAGCCATGATAAAATGCAATTAAACTCTATTCAGATCACTAGTAATTCACAAAAGTGAATCCTTGAGGCACAAAAAGGTGATGAGTTCATTTAAAAGAAAAAGAAATTGATAGGTCAAAAGGATGGAGAGAATTTTGACATAGATAGGATAAGAACTTTGACATTTAATGATAGTATGTGTGTACCCAATAATGAAGAAATTAAGAAAGTAATTCTAAAGGAAGCACACAAAAGTAATTTAAGCATGCAATTGGGCACAACAAAAATGTATCATGATCTCAAGAAAATGATTTGTTGGCCCAAAATGAAAAAGGAAGTGGCACAATATGTAGTAGCATGTCTAGTTTGTCAAAAAGCTAAAATAGAACACCAAAAGCCAACATGAATGCTATAATCCTTAAATATACCTGAATGGAAATGGGATATTATAGCAATGGATTTTGTAGTTGGCCTGCCACGAACTCTTCAAAAATTTGATTCCATATGGGTTATAGTGGATAGGTTAACAAAGTTTGCTCACTTCTTACCTATTAACATAAGGTATTCATTGGAGAAATTGACTAAATTGTTCATAGGAGAAATTGTGAGGTTGCATGGAATTCCAACAAGTATTATATTTTATATGGACCCTAGGTTTACTTCTAAATTTTGGGGAAGTTTACCTCAAGTATTAGGAACTAAACTCCATCTTAGCTCAGCCTATCATGCTTAAACTGATGGACAATAAAAATGAACCATTCAATCTTTGGAAGATTTGCTGAGAGCTTGTGTGTTGAAAATTCTAATAGTTGGGATTGATACCTACCTTTGATTGAACTCACCTATAACAATAATTTCCATTCTAGAATAGGTATGGCACTCTATGAGGCATTGTATGGGAGGAAATGTAGGACACCTTTGTGTTGGTTTGAGACTGGTGAAAATTTAGTATTAGGTCCGGACATGATTCAACATACAATAGAGAAAATCAAAATGATTAGGAAAAAATTGAGAATGACTCAAAGTAGACAAAAAAGTTATTCTAAAAGAAAAGACGACCTCTTGAATGTCAAGAAGGTGATCATGTATTCTTGAAAGTTACACCAACAACTAAAATTGGTAGAGTTATGAAATCAAAGAAACTCACTCCTCAATTCTTTGGTCCTTACCAAATTCTTAGAAAAATAGGTCTTGTTGCTTATCAAATTTGTTTACCTCCTTTCCTTTCCAACCTTCATAATGTCTTTCATGTGTCTCAATTAAGAAAATATATTTTTGATCCATTTCATGTGATAAGACCTAATACAGTACAATTAAAGAATAACCTTACATTTGACGCAATGTCTGTACAGATTATGGACAAGAAAGTAAAAGAACTGAGAGGCACACAGATCCCTCTCATAAAAGTCATTTGGAATGAAGCGAATGGAGAATTTAAATGGGAATTAGAAGAAAACGTAAGAGGCATTTACCCTCATTTATTTTAGTCTATAAAAATTTTGAGGACGAAATTTCTGTATCTGGAGGAGAAAATGTAACATCTCAAAATTTATATCACAATGTTTTCAATATGATAATACCTAAAATTTTATAATACATTACTTTTCATGTATCTAGTCTAATAAATTATGAACATATAAATGTAAAAATTATAAATATTCAGGAGAATAAAATTTTTTTAAATAATTATTATTAAAATAATTATAATGAAAATATTACTACAAAGTAATATACTTCAAATAATTAAATAAGTTATAATACTTATATTATAATATAATATTATATTATATTATATTATATATAAAATATAAT
>Ga0099823_1006434_pt1 | contig 11850 bp, 6 predicted proteins | sample CowpearedBW_FD_76831 | JGI IMG/M metagenome (GOLD analysis project Ga0099823, IMG submission 76831) | Root nodule microbial communities of legume samples collected from California, USA - Cow pea red BW | ecosystem: Host-associated > Plants > Roots > Nodule | place: USA: California | collected... | reverse complement strand
ATATGAAAATATGAAAATATGTTTTTGTTATAATTAAAAGGGTAAAATTTGATCAACCAAAACATACAATGGATGATTTACCTTTTTTCTAACATAAGTGACATTTTATCTTGGTTTTTTCTCAACATCTTAGTTTTCCTTCTCCTTTATTTTTGATCAACCTCTTCTTCAATTCTGCATTACACATTTATTGTTGTCCTTAATTATTGAGTTCGACCTTCATATTCTCTATAAAACCATTCATCAATGCTCATCAAGTCTAACATTTACTCAGCTCATCAAGTCGGCCATTTACTAAACAGAACCCCAATAATATTGGAGCCCCAATGATATTGAACCTATCACCATAGTTTCCTAACTCACGGTTAATATAAAATTTGATCAAGAATGTTGGCCTTGAACCTATCTACCAACCCTGGCATTAGGCCTATCACCACAAAACTCACATAACCTTAGCTTTTCAAAGTGTAAGAGTATCATGATATATGACAATCGGCTTTGCGCTTATTGACCCAATTGGGCCTAACACCACACAACTCCATTCGTCTTAGCATCGTATAGATTAAGACTAGTCAGCTTTAATTATTGACTCAAATAATAATTCTTCTATTATAAGCACAAACAAAGTTGGGCCTCGGAAAAAGAACTACTAGGGTGCATGTAGTTTGTATTGTTTGAGAATATGAACAATTAAAATGTTCTTGTCTATGGCTCAATGTTTTTTTAAGGATGGATTTGATGTTGTTATTTACCAAATAAAACACTTCTTAAGAATTTGTCCTTCTTAATATGAGCTTCTTTGTTCTATTTTGACTTGCCTTAGGATAAGTTTTGTCTATCCATCTTATATAATGATTGGTCCACTTAAACACAATATTAAGAAAAAAAATACATACAAAAAGTGTAACAAAATGTTTCATATTATTGTTGCCCTTCATGAGTCTACCATTGACAATATAATTGACAATAAGAAAACGTGAGATTAACATTCATATTAAACAAAAATTTTAAAGTTAAACCTTTCATGAACAAGGAAACATAACGATAAATTATTGTTTAAGCTACTGGTAAACTACAATAATTAACCAATATTAAATGCATGTAAGAGTTAACTTAGAGATTTAAGCATGAACATGAGGAATAATAAAGAAAAAAAAAGTTTTAAAGATTAAAATGTTGTGGGGTTATACAGGTTAACCATTCTTATCCTGTCATTAATTTGCACAGTTGTAGGTTTTGCATAACGAACCTAAACATGTCAACTAATTAAAATACTTAACTTACGTTGGAGACATAGTGCATCCCATATTGTGATTCCTACTACTTGGTCTAAATCATTAGCGGTGTTGATAAGATTTTTTTTAAGGACTCTAAAAACAATCTTTAAATGATATGTTTGATTTTCTTTGGCTATATGTTTATGGGATAAAGATTGATTGATACCGTTCTTCAAGTTGTTCTGGAAAGTTTATTGAAACTAGTTTATAGACATATTATAAATTCTTTGAAACGCTCATAAATAGTATATGATAAGATATATTTAAATAAATTGTGTGTGCCTAGGAGTGGTCTTAATAACAAGCAATTTGAGCTGGGTTAGGTGATTATGGCTCATTTCCGACAGAAGCAAAAGATTTGGGAGGGGCATAATTTCAAGATAATATAATTAAAATAAATTTTAATGTCAATATTAAAGTTAACGATGGTAATGAGAGATGAGCCAAACATATTAACCCGCATACTCATAATAAAAAATGTGGAACAGATTGAAAATCTGAACCTGTTAACCTGCACAACGTATAACCCATAACCTTTTTTTTTTTTCTAACGCACACCCCCTCACCACTCCTTCAACTTCTGTTCGTTCTACTTCTTCTTTCTTCTCTTCATGCAGACACCGAGTTTATGACGCATCCCCAGCACCACCAAAGAGAGAGGCTCTTCTCTCATCGCATCCCCTCCCACCACCAAACAGAGACCTTTTTTCTTTCTCTTCTCTCTTCTCTCTTTTCAACGATGAATCCTCTGCACCACCAAGCAACATCGTGACAGGCGGCGCGGTCCAACGCCTTCCTTCTTCCTCTCACGCACGGATCAAACCCTAGCACCGAGAGCTCAGCGACTTGAATGTTGCTGTGGTTTTTCGTTTTGTTGGTTTTTCTGATTTTTTGCATAAAAAATTGGAAAGGAACGGTGCTAGAAGATAATGGATCTGATCGAGGTTTTTAGTTTTCGTTTTCACTTTTTGATGTTTTGATTTTCCAGTATTGCATTTAGGGTGTCAGGCGTGGAGGATTAGGATGATGAAGTTGGTGTAAGGAAGAAGATTGAACTGTAAAACGTAACTCATTATCAATTAGAATGCGGGCCAGGAGCTATGCGGGCAGCCTTAGAGATTGAATCCATTTTTGTCAAGCGGATCGACCCGTATTTCTACCCCCAAATTAAAGTTAAACTGCTTAAAATAAATAATATATAAAGATACTTCCATCAACAGTAATGATAAATAAACTTAAACTCCTCACACTCCTCACATTAGTGTATTAAAGTACTTCGCTCAAACAAGGGAAATATCAATGATGATTTTAAAAGATAGAAACGGAAAGAGTTAAAAGAAAATTATAGATTTGTATGATTTGACAAAATACTTTTATTTTAATTTTTTTTATTTGGTAAATTATTATATCTTGGGGATGAGTAACAATAATATCATATTTTATACTTATTTATGAAAACTTTTTTTTTTTCACATAAAGAGCGTCTATTTTGAAATTTTCACCGAGTAGAAAGATAAGAAAGAAAAAATGCTATTGAGACTCAAAAGTTTTCTTCCATTCAATAGGGATAAAAAAAAAATAGTTAATAACAAGTTATCAATATGCCATGTATCTAACTATTTTTATATCAAAAGGATGTAGAATTTATCCAATTTAACATATTTTCCTTTCCTTTGTGTTCTAAATAAACAAGATTTTTTTTATCCAAATGCTTTGTCTAAAAAGTAGAAGGCAAACTTATTAAGATAATTTGCCTCTTATACCTATATCCTGAATATCATGTCATTTAATATTTTACTAAACTACACGACCATCAACTCTTATATTAAGAATTTTAGAAAAATACCATGCATTCAAAAAAATTACCCACACACCCATGGGTTTTTTGTGTGGAATATCTTCAAAATAATATTATAAATAAAAATAACATAAAACCTCAAATTTAATGTGACTAGCAGATACCTCTTTTATCTACATAATTATCTCAATTTTTTTTCTATTTTAAATAAGATCACTAGTTTTATTTTTTATTTTTTGAAAAAATATTCTCATTTTTCTCCTTTTTAATGGGCCTTTTCTTTATCACCATATGAGTTAGTGTTAATATTTTAAATGTTTTAAAATGATTTCAATATATATGAGTCATTTGTTTTTATAGATAGTGATTTTGTTAATATTTTAATTAAAAAAAAAGTTTACATTTCTGAAAAAACGTGTAAGGCCCAATATTTTTCTGCCTTTATTTTAAAAAGGGGTTGTCCCAATCAGTTGAGCCTAGGCTGGCCCAAAGGGGGCTAAGGACCCTAAACTGCCATAACCCTACTCTTTCCTTCTCACTCTCAAAAAACAGCCGCTTTGCTCTACTCTTCTCTTTCAAAATTGTGCTCTGCTAGGGTTTGATTCCTAGTCTCCGTCAAGTTCGCTCAAGCTCATTCTTGCTCCGCGTAAGTTACTCTCCAACTCATACCACTTCTCTCTAGGCATATTTTCGTAATTTCCAGTTAGGGTTTCATAGTAAGCTCATCTTAAGATATGTTCCACTATTTTTCCAGCTTCTAAGTCTGTTTCTCGAGCTTTTGCGCTCCGCAGTTGGTGTAGAAGTCCTTTGCTCACCCTTTTCAGGCAAGGGAAGCTAGAGCTCGTACTATTTTTAAGTTTTAATGTTTATGATTGGTTTTTCAACTCTATTTCGTGCCTGTGGTGATTAAATGATGTTTGGAATGAGATGAATGTATGATGTGTGATTGTTCTGGGTAAATCTGTGTATTGGCTTGCGTGAACAGTGGAGAAGATCTAATAATCTCGCCCAAGTGAATGGAGCTCGCCTAAGCGAGAGTATCAGAAAACCATCCCAGGTGTTGCGCGAGCTGTCGCCCAGGTGACGAACTCCTGTTTTGAGCGAGAGCCCATCTCAATTACGCAAGGAGGTCTCGCCTAAGCGAGAGAGCACGACAACACCACTGTATCACTTTTCGAGCTCTCGCCTAGGCGAAGGAAGCTCACTTGAGCGAGGGAAACCCTTTACCTGAGTGAGACTCGTCCGCCTGAGCGAGAACTATGCGAGAGGGCGAGTTTGTTCTATTTCTTTCTATATTTTGGGCGTTTGCCATATGTTTGGATTGATTACTCTTTAAAAGCATGAATTAGGTGAAAATGCATGAGCTACATGGGTTATAATCTGTGATGGATAAGTCTAACATGATATCTGGCATATGAAATGTATGGAAATGATTGGTTATAAAAGTAGCATGGAATTGGCATGAGAAGTCATTCGGTATTGATTGGTGAACATGGTTTGAATGTGGTTAAGGCGTAATTCCATGAGTCTCTAGGTGAAACCACATGGTGGTGCCTCAGTTGGTCAGGACGTAATTCCATGACCCCCGTTAGTGGGAGTTCATGGTGGTGCCTCATCTATATAATTTAGTAAGGATTCAAGATAAGGTTGCATCCTGACACTCTAAGGAGTCAGTTAGTCTCACATAGAGCGGACTGACTCTTGTGGTGAGAGTAGCAAGAGGCCTGAAACTCATTAAGGGCTAACCTTGTGTGTGAGGGTTGAGACATTGTAACACTTAGCTCAGGGAGAGCAGTTTGGTAGAACAGGGAAATCCACCACAAATGCAAGCATCCGATGAATCCGACAAATTATATGTATCAAGTCTGAGTCTTAGTGTATTGTTTGAAAAGTCATAGCATGTTTGGTTGACATATACTGCTTGGACTATGAAATAGCATGTGATTGTATGATAAACTGTTTTCTACTATAGCTTACCCTTTGGTTTGGTGTATGTTCTGTCTAGTGTTGTTTTCTCTCCTTGCAATGATATCAATTTAATTGGTGTGAGCAGATGCGAGGAACACCTGGGGTCAACAGGGAGGTGATGGTCCCGCTGCATAGCTTGTCTGGGCTGGATTCTGTTAGTTGGGCTTTTCTTTAGGGCTATGGCCCATGTAATTCTTGTCTTCGGGCTTTATTTCTCATACTAGTGTTTTATCATTATACTTTGTTGTTGGCATCGTGGTGTGTCCCTTTTCCTATTCGAGTTTCTCTTGGATACTTGTAAGGAGTAGTGTCTATACTCCAGAACCTTGCTTCTAATACTGTTCTTCATGACATTCCTTTAATTAGCGTTATTAATTAAAAAGGGTGTTAGAAAACGTACGTAAAGTATTTTGAAGAATTTTTGGTTCTCCTTGGTTTCGAATCTTATTTTCGCAACTTGTGTACTCTGTTTTATATTTACTGAAATAATATAGTTTTGAATTTGATTAAAATTTAATTTTCAGAAAGTTAAGTTATCAACTGGTCTTTGTTTTTTTATTATATTAATTTTTAGGGTTAAATATGTTTTTGGTCCCTCAAGTTGTAGTGAATTTTGGAATTAGTCCCTCTTCGAAACTTGATACCAATTTAGTCCTTCATCTTTAGAAATGTGTGAATTTAGTCATTCTTATCAAATTTTGTTAAGTTTATTTGACATTTTAAATGCATTTTATGATAATATTTAAGTTAACATTGAAGCGAAAGTGTGTCAAACGGTGTAAACAATTCAAATACTATCATGAAATGCACTTGAAACGTCAAATAAACTTAACAAAATTTGGTAAGAAGGACTAAATCCATACATTTTTAAAGATGAAGGACTAAATTGGTATCAAATTTTGAAGAGGGACTAATTTCAAAATTCACTGAAACTTGAGGGACCAAAAACATATTTAACCCTAATTTTTAATTAATTAAAAGTAAATGTTTAAGAGAAATTGAAATTAATTATATAGTATTTAATTAATTAAGAAAATTAAAAATAAGATAAATTAAAATTTGAAAATATATAATTTAAAAAAAAGTTTAGAAATAGATATAAATAAAAAAATATTTAGGAAAATTACATATAAACAGATATAAATATTTATAGACGTTATATATAAATAAATATTTATATAAATAGAGATAAAAACTAGATAAATAAAATATTTAGAAATACATATATTTTAAATAAGAAAAATTTTAAAAAAATAAGGACAAAAAGATGAAAATTTTATAAGAAAGTAATATAACATATGTGATATAATTGAATTTTTAAAATAATAAAAATATATCATTTTGAAAAAATTTTAATATATTAATTTAGAAAAATGAATACGTGAATAAATACTGTATAATTAATTTTAAATTCTTGTAAATATTTATTTTAAATTAATTTAAAACCAAAAAAATAAAATGAAAATACAAAAAGTAATATAGTTTTCTGATTAAGTTTAATATTATAGTATTTTAATACATATAAAGCATAACCTAAAAATAGAATTAGAAAGTATAGTATTAGATAAAAAAATCATAAATTTGAGTTGGTTGGTTATTGTTGATAAAGAAAGAGTCAACGAATAGTTTATCGAAAAGTAAAGGGTGACTGTGATGTTTATTGACCAAATAAGTAGTGAATCTAGAATTTTGTAGATCTTAAAACCATATTATACATTACTAGTTTGGAAAAGCTCCAAAGGCTTTTAACTGTCGGCTAAAACAGTACTTGTTTTTAGAATGAATAGAAGTTTGAAGAATTGGTGATGAAGGTTTCAAAAGGCACGTGGGTCAACACAACACACTCACCACTCACCATGTCTAACCTTCCTAACATCATTCCAGTCAGATGCGCAGCCTTTGTGTCTGTATTATAAACTTTCCTAGGCTTAATTCCATGATTTTTTTTTTGGTAGAGTTTTAATACTTTTACAAATTTTATGATTTTTACCATAAATATGTTATAAAATTCACTTATAAAGTTTTGAAATTTAAAATATAATAGATATTCCATCTTGGATTAAAAGTCATCTCATATTAGTTACACTACACACTATGAAAGATTTTCTTTCATAAGTCTGATGATAATAAATTTGCCACAAATTATAACGGATTTTATGACAAAATTGTTAACGAAATTTAGATAATATTTATTTGTGACAAATATTTTGATAGCCTAGCATAATAATATTTATGATACTTAACTAATCATTTTTATTTTGGTATGTTCTATTCATTCGGCACTTGTCCATACTATTGTTAGGTAATATGTAATACAATGTCTTATGTTTAATGTTCAATACTATACAAAAGTTTTTACTTTTTAATATTTGTTGTCTTTTACATTTTTGTTAATAATCCGATGTTTATATGGGTGACACAAATTTACATAGGAGATTTTTATTTAATTTAAATTTATGTTAGACCTTATAATATTCGAAATAAATTAACGTTGGACCTTATAGATCTCAATGTAAAATATTTGTCTTTATTCTTTTTAACAATTACAATAAAATATATAAAAAATTTGTATGGAGAAAGCTGAACGTGAAAAACAAAAAAAAATAAAAATACAATGACTTTGTTATACAATCATTAAACACAAATGCCAATAATAAGTAAAGGGATTATCATAATGGAAACATTAATAGAATCACATTATTAAGATTTGAAAAACAACCACATAGATAAAGAAAACACCTATTACCATCATGAAAAACCCATCAACAACAAAATGAAACATTATTGACTTTCCCAAAAATAATCATGATTTCAATGTAAACAAAGTCGAAGTTTAGACAACTAACCTTGAGGCAAAGCACAAATGCAATCGAAGAGAATTGGTCCCCATGAGAAATCACATAAAAGATGAAAAAATGAGTTGTTTTGATCACCAATGGAGCCTCCATCACACTAGGGTCTCTATAGGAGAAGAGAGAAGTTGAATGCTTAGGTTTTTGGGGAAGAACTAACAAAGAAAAGTTGCACTCACCATTTTAAAAACTTATTTACTTTGTCTCGTTGTGGTTAGATGTAAATTTACGTCAAACCACTTGTAGTCATACGTAAATGAAGTCATACGTAAATGAGACTCTTAAGATTTTTCTTTAGATGTTTTGTAGTTAGACACCTAATTATCATGCGATTGAGACAATTAGCCATTAATTTATGTTACAAGTAGCGTCAGTTAAACTTATACTAATGAGTTCCAAAATAAATATTTGCTAATGATAGTTGATATTATGATTTATTAAGTATTTAAATGTTATATATCATTAGTGTTAGCTAAGTAGACGTTGTGTAAAGTAAAATTAAAATTATTTTATTTTAATGTCAGTATTTATGTTAATGTATACTATTAATGTCTATTTTTGCTTTCTTTATTAAAATAAACTTTTCTTATCTCCTGTGAGCTTTTGATCTATGTTAACCACCTATTTTCTTATAGTGTCCATGACAATAATGATGATCTTGTGATTTACTCAAATTGTAGCTTCAAGTAATGCTTGACTTGAAATGGATGGTGTGTTGGATGGAATGATACTCTTTCTGGTTTAAATTATTCTACCTCCTTATGAGTTATACAATAACACTTTATAAAAGAACGTGTGATCCACATATGTGAAGATGAGTGAGACTTGAGTGGATCCACTAGAACAACATAAAATTTGGACTATGCAATAATGATCAAAGCTTAAAATCCTAAGAATCACTTGTACAATAGAAGCCATGGACAACAATTATTCAAATATTTCACTGATGATCCAAATTCTTGTACTAGTTTGATCTTTCAAAGCATAAAATCCTAAGAATCACTTGTACAAAGATTTCTTGTCCAAAATTCCAATTCAGCCTATGCGCTCTCACAATCCAAATTTGTAGGAAAATCTCAATATATCAATAACTACATCTTAATCCCTTTTTATTTGACCAACATTGACTAGCTTTGACCATATTTTAACTATCTTTAACTATCCATTGAGATACTGACACGTGGCAGCATATGGTTGGCCAGATTTGAAAGTGGTGATTGATGACATGGCGTGATTTTGGCTTGATTTTGTAACTGAATAATTCAATTTCACATCTTTAATGAACCAAATTTAACTTCTCCTGCATCAACAAACGTTAGAATATTCAATAATATTTTATGCAACTAAAATAACTTTTTAAGACATTTTTATCGCACAAGTTTAATAAACCCAATTATGAGAATTGTCAATTAAGATATTCTTTTAAGCACAAAAATTTAATTAAATATCCATAATAAAACATTAAATGAGGGCATAAATATGAACTCAATAATAGTAAGTGCGAAGGTACAAATTAAAAAAGGGAGAAGAGGGGATAAAACTAGGGAATATGCTCTTGACGAGGAGAAGGAGAACGTAACCAACTGAAGATGAAGAACCACAACGTGTTTACCAATGGAGGAGGAAGCAACAACGTGGACCACAATGACACAAAATAGAAGGGAACGAAGCAAGGTCAAGATGAGGGAGAAACCAAAGAAAGGTGGAAGAAAATGAGGGTGAGAGAAACACTGTAATGGTTAGTGCAAAGCCAAACAAGGAAGAAGAAGCAAACAAATACTGGTCTTTCACAGTTGAGGAGGAAAACTTTGTATGCAACAACGACAAAAAATAGTGGTGATTTTTGTAGAGAGATGAAAAAATGAAAAAGAAAAACCAATTTAGAAAACATTAAGTGAGGGTTATGTTAAAATCGTCGCCTAATCTTCGCCTTTAATTTCAAAGTTCCCACCACTTCAACACAAATGATATTCTTAAGGAAATTGTCGTCTATCTTCGTAGTTATTTTATGTTTATTGAATCTATGTAGACCAATGTGGCTAGTGTTGATGATAAAGGTCTTTTGGGCTTTTTAGGTTTATTTAGAGATGTAGTGACAATACCAAATAGGGGGAGTTAGGAACAATGTTTAGTGTGAAGTATTTTGGCCCGACTAGTCTGTAACATCCCTAATGAATATTACTTAATTAAATATTTAAAGATATAAAAAGAAGTTTAAACGTCACAATATTATTAATCCCAAATGCGGGAAAATCAAAATTTAATATTCAATGCGACAATACTCAAATGAAATTAAATCAAAAGTTATTACAAGTTCCAAATAAAACCATGAAAGCAATAGTAAAATCCCTAGCTCTATCGCAGCTAGCCCTCACTCCATAGCCTAAGCACCCTCAACATCACCTGTATTATCATCTGCTCCCATGTAACGAGTTACACGATCATCGACAAACACAAACAGAAAGGGTGAGCTCAACAGATTATAAGAAACATATCAATTAAATAATACAAATACACCCAATGATATTCTCATAGTTAGACCATAGTCACATCCTTAATACCCTCAAGGCTTTTAAACCTCCAATTTAATCAACGAAGTTAGTCATGGACTCAGGATTCATGATGCTCACACGAACCTGCCCGCTCGTGGTCCTGCCTCTACGAACCTCCACGCTCGTAGTCCTACTCTACGGACCTGCCCGCTCGTAGTCCAACACATGTGATCCACTAGCTACGTACCTCCCCGCACGCAGCATCTCTCAACTGTGAGCACGGAACATACGAACCTACCTCGCTCGTATCCCCATAGGAGAGTAAATATGTATGAACCTTCCCGCTCATACCATCAGTTGTTAACCACCCTCCATGAACCTACCCGCTCATGGCACAACATCTCCTTATCCACATTCGGATCGATGCGTACAAACAATACACACAAACTGCATTAATCTCGCTTGGGCTAGAAGCCTTAGCTTAAGCGATCAGGCCTGTCTCGCTCAAGCTAAGCTTCCTTACCTGAGCGAGCATGCTACAGTGGCTCACATACAAAGTCTCGCTTAGGCGAGCCTATCTCGCTTGGGCGAGCCCCTCCTTCGCCTAATGCCAACCCTCTCGCCTAGGCAACGAGACAACAACATTACATTCATCCCGACTCGATCTCTCGCTTAGGCGAGTACCTCTCGCCTGATCAAGATGTTTAGTCGCCAAACCATGGGCTCCTCGCCTGAGCGAGACCCTCAAGCACAACCTCGCCACTACGCGATTCCTCGCTTAGGCGAGCTGCTCTCGCCTGAGCGAGATGTGCAGGCATAAACCAGAATTTTGTTTCTGCTATTCTCGCCTAGGCGAGCCTAGTTAGCTTGAGTGAGAATAACTGATATTCTCCCTATCATGCACGTAGAAACCAATCCCAATTGCCCAAAACCCCATTCCACTATGCTAAGCAATGCATCACAGAATACAAATATTATGTGCATGATTTGAACACCAAATTAACCACCCAAAATGCGAAACCTTAAAACACAAACAGTACAGAAAATCCCATAATTTCCATACAATCTCATAAGGGTTTATTCATACCACATCAAAACAATCAAAACCCCAAATCCATACCACAACATGCACGAAATTTCATGGTAGAGATACTTTTATTCATGTATATTTCAGAATTAGGCGAAGTTATTAACAATCAGAGATATTCATGCAAAAGAGCTTCCCTAACTTGAAATTCCTTGCTCCAAATGGTCTTTTAGCTTTAGCTTTGTGCTACCCAAAACCCTCATTTGTTCTCTCATGAAAAAGTAGCTCTTCTCTCAACCCAATTCACTGTTCTCCTCCTCTTATTGGCACTCTAGGTTTTTTAGTCTCAAAACCCTCCTAATTACCTTATTTTGTCTTTTTATATGGTCCTTAATTATGGTTAATGAAAAAAAACGAAATTACCCTTTTTTAATGT
>Ga0099823_1006429_pt1 | contig 11857 bp, 6 predicted proteins | sample CowpearedBW_FD_76831 | JGI IMG/M metagenome (GOLD analysis project Ga0099823, IMG submission 76831) | Root nodule microbial communities of legume samples collected from California, USA - Cow pea red BW | ecosystem: Host-associated > Plants > Roots > Nodule | place: USA: California | collected... | reverse complement strand
TTTTTTTTTTTTTTTTTTTTCATTTCCCTTCAACACACCCACCCTTTTGCCCTCTACCCTAAGTTTCCCCTGTATCTTCAGAAATTTCCATTCTTAGTTTCATTTCTGTTTACTCTATATTCAATTTTATTTTCGAAATTTCCTCCTTGTTGAGTTGATTGCGAAAGATTTAACCCAAAAGGTCTGAATTTCATAGCCCATTACTCAATCGGGTTTCATTTTTTTATTATCTTTTGGTTTTGTGCTGGTTTGGTAACGTTTTTCACCCTTCACGTGCAATCTATTCAATCATTTCCTGTTTGTGTCATTGTTTGATTAGCCTGTGGGGTGGAGGAGTTCTGTATCCCATTGTTATGCTATAACTATGAGAAAATGAAGGGGTGGAAATTTCCGAATTTTTGAGATATGGGTATATTTATTTCAAATTTGGTTTTAAGCATTCATGAAAAGGAAGCAATTTGTCCATAAAAAGGTTGTAAAACAAGACCATACTTTTTGTTTTAAGTATCTTTGTTTTTCACTTTAAAGTGGGTGTTACAGCTGACTTTATTAGGCAATTCAATCCGTCTTGAGAAGATTCGTAGTTTTTTTTGTTCATCATCACAATGTCCACAATGGAATATCATGAAGATTTTATCAGCTATCTTGATTCTGATACGTCTCTTAAGATACTTATGTGCCTGGATGATCCTGCTGATCTTGTTCGTGTGACCTGTGTCTCCCGATCTTGGAGACAATCTGGTGAGTTACACTAGTTCAAAGTATGCTTTTGTTTCTCAACTGATGCATCAGTTTCATGAAAATTCAGTTCTAGTTCCTTGTTGCCTTGAATTTTACGTTTCAAATTTGATCAACACTATTTTGGTTTGCAGTGATTGCAAATGGTCTTTGCAAGCAGCTGTGCTTGAGAATGTTTCCTCAATTATCTAGAGTTGCTTTTGTTGTTGAACTCAATCAACATGGAGGGAAGGAAAATGCAGAGGTTGGATCTAGTAATTCTATGGAATGGCTAGTGCTACAGAGAGAACATAGAGTTTTTTCTTATTTAGGTAAAGCTCTCATGTCATCTGTTGCAATGAATTGCATTGCTAAGACAATTGGTGCTTCTAGCACTGATAACTTTCCTCAGGAGAGCATTGATAATACACTTGAGCCAAGAGATGTCATTGGTGGTAGATATTCCTACTGGTCAAGTAACGGACAAAGTAATCCCAATGTGCCCGAGACATTAACATACGAGTTGGTCTCTCAAATTTGTCTTATTACAGAAATCAATATCCAGCCTTTTCAAGGTGCTCTTTGAAATATTCACAGATGATGGCTTGACCCATTTATGCTATACTTTCATCTTTTTGCTAACAATATCATGCCTTTTCTAGCTTACTTTCAGCTGGGGTCACCAATATACTCCGCAAGCTCTGTTCGGTTTAAAATGGGTCATCCTAAAGCCTCTTTAGATGCTGTAGATGATGAATTGTTTGTGTGGACCTATACTTCACCGGAGTTTCCAATGTCTCAGGTATTTAACTTACATCTTATCTAGTTTGTCAACTTGTTTTTCCAATGAATAATATCTATTTCATTGATTGCCCAATGGTTGATGTGAAAAAGTAGATCCTTTCCTGTTAAAGGATGCCTTATCCTTCTGCAGGTTTGTACTCAAAGTTTGTCCCAAATTGTAATAACCCCCTTCTATAACCAGTGAACTCCCTAGTGTTATAATTGTGATGCTTTTGATTGAACTGAACAGAATATTGAAAAAAAGTCTTAATGCAACTTAGGCTTCTTTTTTAGCATTGGATAAGAAAGACCTGGTTTTATGAATCAATCGTCATCATTATCATCTGGCTTATTAGGTGTTTAGTACAGCCACAATTATATTGTCAAATTTATTCAAGCTCCCTTATGTTTAGACAACATATACTCTCTGCATGATATATATTAATAAGAAATCACTGCATAAGGAAATGATTTCTTTGGTTACTTAATTTACATTCCACTGTTAAAAATGATTTGAATTATCCAACATCTATTGGACAAACCAGGTCCATATCGCAGATCTACATCTAATTCAAATCTCTTTAAGTTCTGTTTAAGAGTGTCGCTTGTGTCATCGTCAGAAGGCTTCATAACTCTTCCTCTCCTTTACCACATTATATGATGTAATAAGAAGTCGCCTCATAAGTAATATTTGCTTGTCTCCCAGTTCCCTTTCTACTGTTGAAAATAACGTGAATCACACCCTTGGTCTATTGGACCAAACCATGCCCTTGTGGCTCATATCCGCATTGGAAAAGCAATCAGATGGCCTGACCCCAAATTTCTCTTATGCTCTAGTTGGCTAAAATGATTGAAGTAAATAAATAATTAGGCATGCCACATTCATTCAGTCAAGAGTACATTAAATCTTACTGTTGGCAATAGATGGTAAATTGGTGGTTATTTTTTATCAAATTAAAACATATTATATCAAATTATTGGGAGGTAGATATGCTAGTAAGGGAATCTTCTGATTGGGCCTTTTAACTAATGGTTACTTCACTTCTCATTGTCATTAGAATCCTAGGTTTCAGAAGGAGCCTATTATTCAAATTCCAGCATGACCTGTCATTTGATATTCTCCTTTTATTCAAATGGTTACTTCCCTAGTGACACTATGCTACAAATAAGTTCCGTTAGCCATAACATTGAAAATCGTAGTTATCCATCATGTTGACAGATATGGAGGGGTCAATTCCCCAACTGCATACAAGTTAAATAATTTATATAACATATATATAAAAACTAACTAAAAAAAGTTTCACATTTCATAAATCATAATGAATTATCAGAAGTCACATTCTTACGCAATAAGAAAGAATATTTGGCTGACATAAAGTGGGAAACTACACCAATCCTATATTGAAATGCTTTAGTTGGGAAGATCCAATGTCCCTTCAGGCTTTTGTCAGTTCATAATGTGTTATGCATGTGATGAGGAGAATGAATTATATCAAGTTTGATTTATTTATTAGATTGTTGACGCACTTCCATGACTTTGATTCTGGGTCTATGCATTATTCAATGTAAATATTACAAATTTGAAAATAAAAGTTGTTGGAGAATGGGAACATCTATTTCCCTAAAAAATAGAATAACCCGGATTGTCGTTGCTGAGTGAAATACTAAAGAAAACTGCATGACTAAAATTATTAGCATCATGATTCGGTTTGTGTATCCCTTTACATAAATCTTAGAGAGAAAAATCCTTGTGAACAGGAAAACGAACTACAGAAGTTCAAGCTTCCAGAACCTGTGCTTTGTATTGGGGGTATCTTGCAGATTGAGCTTTTGGGAAGAGTACAGAGACAAGAAATGGATGGTTTGTTATACATTTGGTGCGTTCTGTTCTTCCATTTGGTCTCTACTTGTCAAACTTGTTTTGTTGTTGAGGATTTATGAAACTTAATTAGTGGCAGAGCTGATTCAGTATCTTAAACAATGTCTAATAAGCCTTATGCAGTGCTAGGTTTTAATGTCGTTGCTGTCTTTAAAAATGTGACACATCACGAATTAGTGAATATTGGCCAAAAATGTTTGCGACAATTTATGACATAGTTGTTATGCTGGCACTTTCATTTGAAAAGAATTCCTAATGTAGCATACAAGTCATATCACATATTGTTTTTGTTCAGTTCCTTACTTGAAAATTGTGATTGCAGTGTTTCCCATGTTCAAGTTCTGGGAGGCTCATTGTCACCACCGTTCAATGTGGAAATTCTTGAGCCCTCTGGAATGTTTGTGTTGAAGAGGGACCAGCTGGCTAACCATCAACCTGTATTGACATCTGGAAATGAATCTGAAGATGCTTCCGAGGAGCCAAGAATAATGAGAGATATCCAACGAATTGTGACTATATTGCGTGCACAAGGAGTAGGAGTCTTGGAAGATGAGTGGGATGATGAAGAATATGATATTGATGATTTTGATCCAGAATTTGCCCTTTGATCTTTGCTTGCTTTTATGATCCCCTCCCAAATAAAGAAAAGGGAAAAAAAAATTATAATCTCCCCAGGCAAGGAGTGATTACATTCCAACTAGTTTTCCTTTTTTTTTTTTTAATGTTTACCCTTCAAAAACTCTGGTCTTTCTCTGGTTTGCTACTGATACTAAGAATTTATTCCTCTTGTAGATATGGTGTTGAACAAATATTGCGCCTTTTTTGTCTGAGGTTTAACATGATGCTTGAAACTTGAGCTCTCTCACAAGTCGTAAACTTGTATCATCTACCCAATTATGGGGTTTTAGCATCTGATGCTACGTGCTGACAACATCATTTGTCACAAACTAAGCATGATAAGTTAATCGACTTCGTTCCTAATTTATTGTACTAACCTTTTGTTGTGTTTCGAATTACGTGCTCGTGGAAGAAAAAAATGAATGCACTTTGAGCAAATCTTTGGCTTTGGCTGAAAATAACCTCAACTGGGAAGGAACTTCAGTGATGTTATTTTATTACATGTATTGTCTATGTAAAAAATTTCCAAATATTTTAGAGAATATTAATATTAGTTTGCCTTGCGGAATGATAATATGACAATAGAATAGAAAAATTGAAAGGGTGTATTTATATATTTGTTCTTGGAATTTCAAAATCTTTTTCTTAATTGCACGAAGATATAATACTTGTATTCTATGACTACTGATTTTATAACTATTTGATGAATAGAACTATAAAAAAGACTTTAAATATGTATCTTTAAATGCATATTTAATTTGATATTTGCAAAACTTTTGGCATTATCTTCTAAATGCTTTTGAAAATAATCAACTTATTTTGTTTTCCTTGTCAACAAATATCTCCTTAAGGAATTATAGTCGAAGCTTTTCGTATCTTCATCAAATTTAATAATTATTGTCGTACTTTATAATATTTATAATATCACTAAATTATTTTAGTAATATTTAAGTTATAAATTCACTAAAATGTTTATTTTTGATGAAACAAAACCCACTAATTTGATTATTAGATAAATTATATTTATTTAAAAGATCGAGTCCTCGTCCATATGTGACTTCATAAATTCAATAATAACTAGTATAAAGTTAATCGTAATTAACTTACTAATCATTCAATGATGTTGATGATTGACAACATTCCTTAAGTTCTAATAATTCATGGTAATTTAGAAATGTAATATATAAAATTAATAATTTTACGTCAATAAACAGTTGACAAATTCCTTGTTGAACTAGTTAATTCGTTCAATACGATTTAATTTTCAAAACTATCTCTTGCCAATCTGAAAAATTTGAAGTTCGTTTCAATATATTTTCTGGAATCCTATTGATCTAATCCAATTCAAAACTGTCTTCACTCCAAACTCATTTCCTCATGACAATGGAACAGACTATTCATTCATTTGTTCAATACACAAAACAAAACCACAATTATCCTTTATAAAAACATCAAATGAGTCCTTTATAGAGAAAATCAACGCATTCATTTTGTCCCTCAAAGATCAATTTGAACCGTTTTGACAACACAATAAGGCATTGAGGGGAAAGGGTGAACTAATTTGATGTTGGATGTCTTAAATTTATGTATGTAAATTATGAATATTGTTGCATAGATAACCCTACATAGCAGTTTTTGGGAGCAACTGCGACTATGATGAAAATTGGTCAATGATCACACCGACCAACATTTTCTGACCAATTCATATAATTATTTGACAACAGTGAGACCTCATGAAAACCATTCTATTCTTCCACACTTCACGAGGTTTTGGATTTGGCCGGAGCAGGAAGCAGCTGCATAGCACAAACCAGAAATTCTTGTCAGTAAAACTGGCACTCTAAAGAATGTAAAGAAACCATAACCTTAAAGATCAAGAGAGACAACTATCTACAAAACTTAATTTGAAACATTGCCAACGAGGTTACTACTGTTTTTGAGAAAAAATTGTCAAGAGCTCATTTTGTCTGCATTTTTCTGTTTCTTGGTCAATAGTTGCAAAAGGGTATGTATGTTTGTGCACACAGAAAGGTCACGGATACAAAATTTTAGGGATAGAAAATAAAAGCACAAACGAAGCATACTACAAGTTTACAAGCATGTACCTGATAGCAAGATATTAGAGATGATACAAATCCGAATGCACCAGTGACACGTGGATTAACTGTCTTAGGTGCCAGTTGAAGCAGTCCAGCTGCTACCACTATATCAATTCCTGCTTTGATGAGTGATAAAGTCCTCTCATTTGACTGTTTTACTTTGCCACGGTATTGCGCATCCTGCAGACATAAGTAATGGAATAAACAGAAAAGTAATGCAATCACAGTCCAAAAGTAAAACAAAAAAACAGAAGTCTGAAGAATTTGGACACATGCATGGACAACATACATCAGATTTATTCTTGTTCTTGAGTTCTTTCTCTAACTTCTTCATTGATGCAGAGAGTCTCCCAAGCTCCCCGAGCTGATCAAAGTAAAACATATTACAAGGGTAAACAGTGAGGGAACTTGAGGGCATAAATGCACAAATGTTAAAATCAGTGAAGGTAGGTAAGCCACAAACCTCAACCAAGGTGGTGCACACCGAGGAACCCAGCCAACAGAAAAGAGATATCCGGCCAATTAATTCGGTGCGTTCTTTATTCTGTAGTTGGACAGAAAAACTCTTAACACACTGCTAGATGATTTCTATATGATAGTAGAAACAAACATGATGCTAAACAAAACATATATTTTATAATTTCCAACCTGGTAGATTCCTGTTCTGCCAAGCCACACAATTTGATCAAGAAACAAGAAAGTAGAGAGAAGAGCATTCTTGGACTGAAACATAAAACAAAAGATGAAAGAAAATGGTTGGGAAGAGAAACTTCATTATAGGTAGCCAACTAAGTTTCCTGATGGAGATTAGTCATAAGCAAAATAAGTAAAATATAGAAACACGAAAAGGATGATAAAAGGTTAAATGTTCTTGCAGTGCCCATACCTTTCCCAACAGAATTAGGGGCAAGGGAGTGCCCTGTGGCGTTGGACTTATCAAAGCATGTAGGTCATTGACAAACTGCGAATTAAAGAGTGAAGTATAAGAGTGATGGTCATTGCATGAACTCAATAGTTTGTAACACCTAATTTTTTGCCAAAACGACTGCTTGAATTTTATAACTGGCTAGTACTTTGAAAAATTAACAGTATTTGACTGTCTTTGATTTATCCTTTTTTCCTATCATGGCCATGGAACCTAAAACAAAAAGAGAAAATTATGCATACAACAGATTTCTAGTCTTTTCTGAGCGCAAACCAATCTAAGGAATATCATTAATATACAGAAACTCCCTAAGTGACAAACAGAAAATATGAAATAACTTCCTATACCGAAGTTATGATCAGATGAAAAAGAATGTTTCAAAACTCAGAAAATGAAAATAACCTAACCTTGAAAAGACGGAAGACCTTTCGTGCCAGGCTGGTTGATTTGTCAACATTCTGAGCAGTACCAGGTTCCCCGTTACTAACAAATTTGGAACCATACTGAATTGCCCTGCATATCTTGTCCCTTGTTTCAGCCTTGCTCAAATATAAAACAAGAAGACCAAGTTCAGCCCTTGTTGCATCCAACGTACTCATCTTCTTTACTAATTGCTGTTATATAACAAATGACACAGTTCATGTCAACTAAATTAGAAACAGGAGTAGGTAATGTAAAGTGCGATATTCTCATATTAAATAGGGAGGGTGATGGTGTTTAGAGCTCTCACTTGATATAGCAATTTTTTGTGTAGAGTTTTTTTCTTCTTTTTTTTTTATAAAAAAAAAGGTGTCAGATTAAGTTGTTAAACATGTCAACTCATAAACTAAACGGTACTAATATTAAAACAGTAAGAACTAAGTTATCATCAAAATTTTTAAATGTGAAAATAATTCTGAGAATTACAATTTGGCACCTCCACAAATACTTCATGAAGATCACAAAAGCACGATAATCAATTAGCAGGAATAATTAGTAGACCTTCCAATCATCTAAGTGGCATCATTCATGTGATAATGTGTAGTTTGAGTTTCTATAATGCATGTGCATTTGAAGACCCATACTTCTTGCAAACATGAAATCCAACAGTAACACCATTTGTATTTAAAAATTGAAGAACACAAGCAAACACAATCTCATCAAATTTCAATTTACTACTAAGGTCATTTTTCTTCTCATTTTCATTTATTCTCTCAACCTTCATGCAAGGAACTAAACAATAGTATTCTGTTCTGAGAATGTTAAACAATAGTATCGTATAACCTGTAAAGTTCCAATTTTAACTTATTGGGGCATAAAATCTTCAACTACAGTAGCTTCAAAGCTCAAGTAGTAGGTAAACTATGGGGCCAAAATCATGTAGTAGGTTCTACATTTTTATTACCCACCTCACAAACACCAAGTAACATCCCCTCAATTCTGTAAAAATTTACTCTATCAGATCAAATCAGGATCTGTTAATTCAGTTGGGAAGCTAGAAAATATTCCTTTATACAAAAATCATCATGACAAAAATCTAAATTGAGAATGAAAATTTATATATACACATTCTGAAAACAAAGTAGCCAAGCTTTATAGTTTTCATAAAGAATACTAAAACACAAATATTTTAATCTCCATCCTACCAAATTCCTAGTTGTTCCTTGCTTGAATTTTCCTCAATTTCTTCAAACCGCAAATCCATTCTCACAAGTACTTGTTAGAGCATAGTTTTCAGAATCTTACAATTCACTATTTGAGTCTTATGATTTGATACATTTTGGTTGTCTACCTATTCGTACCACAAGAAGAATCTTAAATACTTTGTATATTATGATACATAATGAACCTATGTAATTCGTATCAACATTCAATTCAATGTTCTGTATGTTTTCACCTTTTTGCCAATTATCATGAAAAGAAAACGAGCTCAAATGTGTAAATGAAAAAGAATTTTAAAGAACACTTGTGAACATATCCTATTTGATTATTTCACCTTTCTTTTTCACCCAATCATTCAATGCATGTAGTCCATTTAACTATTTAATTGTTTTCTAGCCATTCTTCTAAACTAAAGACTTCTTAAGCTTAGACATAGCTAATAGTATTGTTTTGTACAACTTCTACTTAAGTTGTTTTATCTATTTCTAGCTTACATTATGTGCATTGAATATTATATATCATCTATATATATTTGAAGTAATTTTTCATTTTACCTGAATTTGGTGATACAATAAATAGTTGGCGATTCACGACAGCAATCTCAATTCAATAACCTTTTCAAAGCACTCAAGCAGCCACTAATTGACCATCTAACCCTCCTCAACAACAAAAGTGTTTTTGCCACTAAGTGGCATCAGCTACATGGATCAAATAATGTAATTGTGTTCTGTCATAATCAAGAAGGCAACTCCTAAACTGTCACCCTTGGAAATATATAGAGTAAGTGACAACATGATAATTGATGAGGCTGGCTCAGCAGAAAAGAATAAAATTCCATACTTATTGTATTAGTGCTTCCAAATGTGACTACTTTAGATCACATCTTGCAAGGTTTTAGAGGTATTCTTGAAACTCCATGGTAGGTAAATTTACACATTTTTCTTATATAGAATCACTAAACCATTATTTTCTATGAATCTGTTTTTCTTCACCATACCAACAAATATGACGAATAAATTAGCAGAACTGCACGAATACCTCTAATTCTAGCTAGCTTCAATAGAATAGGGTTTCAAAAGAATCTATTCAAGTTCAAAGCCAAGAGAAGAGAGGGTTTATTTGCGAGAATAAACAAAAACCAAGACAAACTTCTGTATATTGACCCGGTCTCCAGGGTACTTAGCACTTAGAATTCACCCAAAAGAACAACCCTCCGGTTTATCTAGGTCAAAATATTGAAAGCAACAACATCCAAGTTTCTCCAATAACATCAGACTACAACAAAATCACATTGAATCCATTAACCAGGATTAAGATTCATATTGCTAAAACAAAAAGGTTTAACTCAATTACGCCATGTTTGGCACATGATATAGTATAAAGGGAGAAAGAGAATCAATCCATCTAAACTACCCCAAAGTACAGTTACATCAATCCCTTTCCTATGTCGTAACAACAACCACATCATCAAATCTTCGATTTCCCTCATCGTTTCTATCATTTTCCAAAGCAACCAAGCATACTACAAACAACACAACAATAATAATAGCCAACCCATCAAGTCAATCATACGACCGTATCAAATCGATACCCCCTTTAAGTTGACCCAAAATCAAAAGGCGCAACCCCCACCTTTAAAGATTGCAACTTTAGTATCTCAAGTTACAAGGTCAAAGGATCAAACAACCGGGGCACGCGAATTCCCAACACTAATTAAACGAATAAAAGAAAAACAATAGTGTGAGAGAGAGAATACCAAAACAAGGTTGTTTGGGGAAGGGAATTGTGCTGGAGAATCCGAATTGAGAGACGAAGCTTTTTGGTTTGGGCCTGTACTATGTTAGATAGAGTTGTGATAAGGGCTTGTTTGGTCCTCTCTTTTCGGAGCAACGCAACAAATGGAAATGTTGTGCTCTATTGGCTGGAACAATCTTGCACCGTTCGATGATTCCGATGTCAACGTGCCACGCGTTGAAAGTTCTTAACTCCGTTTGATTGGGCTTGGATTGGATCAGTATTGTGAAGGGATTCAACTCAACTGCGTCGCTTTGGTTTTTCCCACACGCACCCCAACACCCTCCACAATGTCGTGACGTAAAAGCTTATCTTCACAGAATAAATAAATAGATTTGTTTTAAAGGGAGATGATAATGGCATTAATATTTTCTTTTTCTGTGCACCAGTCTTTCACCATGGATTGCTGATAAACGAAGAAGAATGTTGGAGATTAATCACTTAATGTAAAGGTTTAATTAATAGATGATACCATCTTTTCTTTGTTCAAATGTATCGATTTGATATATGTTTTTAATAAGTTGTTAATCAAATTCCAATAGTATCTCGTTTTTTGTCAAAAAAAAATTTCTTTTCTAAAAAAAAAAAAATTTCTTAATATTGATATATTTATTTGTGACTTTTACTACTAAATTTTAATATAAATATTAATATTTAATTTTGTAATTTATTTTAAATATTAATATCCTTAATCGCGTTAATAATTTTTTTCTAAAAAATCTAATTGAGACATTTTAAAATTTGGGACTCAATTGACATTCTTCTAAAAACGGATATCAAACTAACAAATTTAAAACAAAATGAATACTATCCGACTAATTAACCAAATGTAAACTTTTAGATTCTTAAGGTAAGAAGTTGTCTGAAGTATATACACCTCATTGTCAAGATAGGTTTTGGTCATATTTGAAAATGTATAAGAGGTGTCAATTTGACCCAGCCCACAGGGTTTGGCCCTGCCCATGTGGGTTAGGGCCAAAAAAGTTTACGTCGAAAAAAACCCCATCAAAGAAGTTCAAAGGACCAAAAATCCCACAAAAGTCCTGTGGGTCAGGGCCAACCCATGGGCTTTCATCTTCAACATGAAAAATATATGTGGGACAGACCCAACGACCCGGACAAGCACGACAACCCGAATAGGCCCAATTAGAGCTATCAAAATGGATAACCCGACCCAACCCGGCTCACTAATTAGCGAGCCAACAAAATTAGAACTCGACTCGACCCACCACGGGTTGGCGGGTTAAACGGGTTGGCTCACTGGCTCACTTAATTAAAAAAAAAAACACACAATTTTTTTTCTTCAATCTCAAGAAAACTAAATTATAATTCCGATTAAAATCTAAATAAACTTCAATACAATCCAAATAAAATCCCAAATTATGTTAAACTTCAAATACA
>Ga0099823_1006420_pt1 | contig 11865 bp, 7 predicted proteins | sample CowpearedBW_FD_76831 | JGI IMG/M metagenome (GOLD analysis project Ga0099823, IMG submission 76831) | Root nodule microbial communities of legume samples collected from California, USA - Cow pea red BW | ecosystem: Host-associated > Plants > Roots > Nodule | place: USA: California | collected... | reverse complement strand
TATTTTTTTTTTTTTGATTCCATCATCCCTACCACATCTTTTTAATCAATTAGTACAGTATCCAGCAGAGCTTATGATCTTTTGCAGACCTGTCACCTTTAAAGCATACCATTAATGTCTAAATAAAGTTCTTAAGGAAAGGGAATTTATCTATATTATTCTTTTCAATCATTCATCTGCATCTGAAATATTTTCTGAAACTATTTTCATTTTTTAAAAAAAAAATTGTATTTTTTGGTATACAAGGTCTTAAACTGTCCTTTTTTAAATATTTATTGTAAAAACTAAGACATTATTGTACACAGTAAATTTAATTTATGTTAGTGCAGTAAAACTTTGTCATTGCATAATTCAGCCATTCTTTTAAATACAATAAATGAAAAGAAAATGAAGATCTCATAGAATTGAATGGTAGGGAAAAGTAAAAGAGAGAAAGGGAATAGCTCCCACTTCTTGGGAGAAAATAATTTAAGAGGAATCACTTTACTATTTTCAGACAAAAAATGCCCTTTTATTAGAAAGAATGTCTTAATTTTTTGTACATTTTTTATGGTGTAAATGTAGAGAATCAAACTATAAAAAAAATTCTATTTCTTGTTAAGGTAAAATTTATCTTTAAAAAATAAAAAATAATTCAATTTTTTTTCTAATTTAAATTTAATGTTATTTTTTCCCGATCCAAATAAATTGTGAATAATTTAGATTAGGGGCTGGTTTAGAAAAATTAAAGTCAATAATAATTTTATGTATTTGATGTGAGAAAAGGTGCCAGCTATTTCCAACAATAAACGTGACGCGCGAGGATGAGATGATCGGAAAGGAAAGGGACGGTCAGGATCTTCCTATATGACATTTGCGGTTCATTTGAGTCGCATTTCATTTGGCACAACTTTCCTTTTTTAAACCACACTACTGCTGATACCTCAGCCACACAAAAGCACGTTCCTTAAAAATAGAAAGCGCAACACAGAAGTCACGTACACGTAGCTTCCTTCATTTCGGAAATTCTAAGGTACTCATAACAACACATTCTCCACTTTCTTCTATCCTTATTTCAAACATTCCATCATCAATTCTTCGAAGGTGACAATTAATCTCGTAACAATTTGCACTCCTTCTACACTCATTACCTTGATACTTTTTATGTGAGACTCTGATCATGTTGAAAATGCAGCATTTTTTGGGTGTGATGATCATGAATTGTTATGTTTTTTACTGATCTTTATCATCATGTGACACGTATAATAACCCCAGATCTTACATTGTATCTTAGGGAGACACATGAATCGTTCTTGTTTCTGTTTCATTGTTTTATGAGAGTTTTTGTAATGTTTGGTGCGTTTTGCAGCAATCAATAAAAGATGGCAGATGGTGAGGATATCCAACCTCTTGTTTGTGATAATGGAACTGGAATGGTCAAGGTATATATATAAATATGGATCGATTAGTGTGTGTTCCTCTTTGATCTTTCTTATAGGCAAGGTTTGAATTGCGGTCATAGTTGCACTTTCGTCATGTTAATGCTGTGAGAAATTGCAGACTAAATGTTTGTGCAATTGTCACGGCATCATGTGAAAAACTGCAGATAGTGCAACTGAAATGGCGATTGCAGACCTTTTCTGAAACTCTGATTAACGGGTTTTGGTTGTTAATGATCTTTCTGTTTTGGTGTTGATTTATGTTAAATTTTGCAGGCTGGATTTGCTGGAGATGATGCTCCAAGGGCTGTGTTCCCTAGCATTGTGGGTCGTCCGCGTCACACTGGTGTGATGGTTGGAATGGGACAAAAGGATGCTTATGTTGGTGATGAGGCTCAATCCAAGAGAGGTATTTTGACTCTGAAATACCCAATTGAGCATGGCATAGTTAACAACTGGGATGATATGGAAAAGATCTGGCATCACACTTTCTACAATGAGTTACGTGTGGCCCCAGAAGAGCACCCTGTTCTCCTCACAGAAGCACCACTCAATCCCAAGGCCAACAGAGAGAAAATGACACAGATTATGTTTGAGACCTTCAACACTCCAGCTATGTATGTTGCCATCCAGGCAGTGCTTTCCCTTTATGCTAGTGGTCGTACAACTGGTAAACATTCTTCTGTATCTGCTCTTCCTTTTCTTGGTTTCTGGTAAAGTTTGTGGGAATCAATGATGTCATACGTTTTATGATTTCATTACTAGTGCAGTTTGACATGAATGTTAGTTGAGACTATGAGATCTGAGGGACTTCGTTGACATTAAAATAGTTTGCAAAAAATGGTTTTTAACTTTTTATGCTTTTTCACACAGGTATTGTTCTGGACTCTGGTGACGGTGTGAGCCACACAGTTCCAATCTATGAAGGGTATTCCTTGCCACATGCAATCCTGCGTTTGGATCTTGCAGGGCGTGATCTGACTGATGCCCTCATGAAAATCTTAACCGAGCGTGGCTACTCTTTCACCACTACTGCTGAGAGAGAAATTGTGAGAGATGTTAAGGAGAAGTTAGCCTACATTGCTCTTGACTTTGAGCAAGAGCTAGAGACATCAAAAACAAGCTCAGCTGTTGAGAAGAGCTATGAGCTACCTGATGGACAGGTGATAACGATCGGTGCTGAAAGGTTCCGTTGCCCTGAAGTTCTCTTCCAGCCATCCATGATAGGGATGGAATCTTCTGGCATTCATGAAACCACATACAACTCCATCATGAAGTGCGATGTTGACATCAGGAAGGATCTCTATGGTAACATTGTGTTGAGTGGTGGTTCAACAATGTTTCCTGGCATTGCTGATAGGATGAGCAAGGAGATCACAGCATTGGCCCCAAGCAGCATGAAGATTAAGGTGGTGGCACCACCAGAGAGGAAGTACAGTGTCTGGATTGGAGGCTCCATTTTGGCATCCCTCAGCACCTTCCAACAGGTACAGCACTTTGCTTCAATTACATGTGAATGAAATTTGTGTTGCTTTTGTATAGATGACGCAGAAAATTCTATTTGGAAAATATGCAGAGACCAATGTAGTTAAGGGAAAAGAAAAACAGAAAAAACCAACATAACTCAGTTAAAGGGAAAGGAAACTGGTTTAAATAAAAATGGATGAGAAACCAATGTACTGTGTATGGTAATGGAACAACTTCTTTGTTCTTCCTTGAAAGAAGAAGCTTTTCTAATTAACTTTTGTAAAAGCTCCTTTTGGTTTTTTCATAAAGAAAATACTTTTATTCTCTGTATTCTTTTTATAACTGTGTTTGGTTCAACTTCTCCATATTAAGCAAAGAACCAAAAGAAGTTGTAAACACAATCTTAGTACTGATCTTATTCTTTTTCTGATTACAATTTCAAGTATTCATGGTATCTCTTTCTTTCTTGAGAACAGATGTGGATTGCAAAGGCAGAATATGATGAATCAGGCCCCTCAATCGTCCACAGGAAATGCTTCTAAAGATGCAGAGAGTCCAGGAAACTTTAATATATAATCCATACTCCTGAATTACCATATACTGGTTGAGGAAGTTTCGTTTTCTATTCTTTACCATTTTTTGACCATGTTTTTGTGTTTTCCTTTTTCGATATTTTGGATAAGAGCATTAAAGCAAAGCATGATAATATATATATAAGATTCTTTTTTGTTTTTTTTCTTCCTTTCATTGCCATTTTGTAGTAGAAGAGCTGTGTATTGTCATTGATTTGATTTGGTTGAATCAAATGGTCCTAAGTATTTTGATTAGAATAGTAGTGTGTTCTTGATTTATTGTTCTGTGAACGAAGAGTCCTTGTTGTTCACGGGCCAATCTTTCATCATAATAATTGATATTTTGCCAACTTTGCATGTGATATCATAATAAAGCATTTACCATTATGTTAGTGTTAATTTTTTCCTGCAGTTGAAGAAATTTAAAAATGGATCATATGAGCAGCATGATTTTCCACCATCTCAGTCACACAATAAAGCTATATAGAAGAATAACAACTTGCCACGTATAAGAATTAGAGAAAGAAGATCACCAACCAAACAGGATAAGAGATTGTGATCTGAATTTGGTTGTAAGAAGACAACAAAGTCTAAAAGGAAAATTGGTATTACGAAAGATAAATTGAAAAATAAGCCTAATTGGGTGGATAAGAACCCAAGACTAGCACAAAGTAACTTCCCAGAAATAGCAAAAGCAGACCAAACAACCTCAAAAATGAATAATTAATTACTTACTGACGTTAACAGAAAGAACAAATGCGAAGTTTAGCTTAATCATCTATAAATTCATTGTCACTGAGTCTTGTTAGTATTAATTAAAGTTTTCTATATATTTAATTATAAAAATATTCAATTGAGCCAAGTGTTAAACTTTTGTACTTACACTACTTAATAAATTTATCATACACATGTATTGTTCAAGTCTAATCAGATAGGAACAGTGTAGAATGTGAAATTAAACAACCTGCCATTAAATTGAAAGATCATACGAAATAGATCAATTTTATGAAGTTTCGTATAAATCAAAATCTAATTGTCACATCGTCGTACCATTTTATTTTAATGGAAAATATATTATATATTATTCAAAACATAAGCAATATTTATTACTAATATATTAATTAATAGCCATATATAATCAAATGACTCTAAGTTAAATTGACTAATTGTGTATTCTATTAAAAATTATTTACCAAGTAATAAGTTTTAACAACTAATTTACTTTAATAGATAATGTTATTTAAAATATAAGTAAATGTCTACTATTAAATAATAAATAATACACTGATACGCGTCTTATTTTAATTGATTAATACTTTCTTTTGTATGAATTTATTGGAATATATTTATCGAAATGGTTAAAGAAAAGTTCTAAACTTAACGCTCACATTTTAAAAAAACTCTAATTTAAAGACTCAAATTTTGTAAATGAGATAAAAGTTAAAAGTATGGTAATTTTTTGGATGTGATAGTTTCTTTTGAACATATTTTCTGATTAAATTGAAGTTTAGAACTCTGCCAAAATTACCATCTGTAATGTCACTGTGACCACAGCTTCCCAAACTTCAAATTTTAAATCTTAATCAAACATTAAATTTAGATTCATCTTTACTTATCAATGCTAGGAAAGGAAATTACTTAAATCAATTTATCAAAAAAGTAAATGTAAAAGCAAATGCATCTTACTCTAAATCAAACAATACAACTATAGTTTGGAACTGGAACTGCATGATTCAAATCAATCCCAAAAGTGCAAAAGGCGAGTTATTAACACTACTCAAAAATCACATCCAAAATTTGAAAAAGAAATAGAAACAGCCATTTGATGTATTAACTTTCGATGTAAACATAAGATTAATTCTAGAAAAATTGAATCTCTAATCCAAATACGCACTTAAAACTACACTCTAGGCTATAGAGATCATTCGATCAAACAAGGTATGAGGGTATAAAAACAATCACACTGCAAAGTGTACCACCAGCAATCCAGAGAAAAAAAAAAAAGAAAAAGCATGAGAGAAGCATGGTTTCCCTAATTTATCACCAGCAAACATGTTTCCAATAGACAGAGTATAGTTTAAAACGTAGAAGTTAAGTGAGAATAAATGTTTAAGATAAACAACAATTAGATGCTGCAAAAATGTCTAATGAAGTATTGAATTTCTTTTAGCTTCCTTTTTTGGAGAATGTAGCAGAAAGGAAGTGTGTGATTGTTGTGATCATTCCAAACCCCGCAAACTTCTAAAATTTGATGGTCCAACTGTGTCAATAAAGCCTTTGATGGACAACTCAGGAACTGTAACCTTCTTGCCACCCATTTCATGGTCAATGAAGACAACAACCACTGTGATATCATCATGGAAGAAACGCCTAATCCCCTTTCCAATCTTCTGAAGATCTTTATATCTCATTTCCCTTTTCCTAGCTGCCTCATTCAAAGCTGCCATAAGAAGCCTTCTTGCAATCCCCTGGTGGTTTTCAACAGTGTGTTAGAGAAGGTGTTCTTGGATTGTTATGAACAAAGACAAAAGCTTAATGGCTTTTCTCATATACTAGTGAAGAGATGGTTGAAGGAAACAAAAAAAAAAGCATCTTACTGTTCGTGGATTGTTATGAACAATCTCAGCAGCTTCCTGGTTTGTCAAGTGCTCCCAAAGTCCATCAGATGCAAAGATAACAAACTTATCATTAGGTCGTAAGACTCTTGAACATATGGATGGTTCTGCGGTTAGCACCGGCCGGCGGATAGGTTCCGGCAGATGGAACCGTGGGAATGACGGGTCGAACGAGAACTCCGGCCGCTTCAAATATGCATCTCCTATAGATCTGGATACCTGATCTCAATTGTGGGTGGACAAGAAAACTAAGTTACAATGAGCAACCACAACCAGCACAGTAGGCATCACATTACATAAGAAAATGAAAGAATAGAAACTGAATCAGAATTTAATGTAGCAGCAAAAGGCCAAGAGGACTTGTTGAAATAAGCTAAAAACAGCTTATAGACACAGATCATAAATGTTTTCACAAGTTCTACCAAAACATTTGTCATAAAAGAACTGTAAACAAGTTCTTGCAAAACATGATTTTGTGTAAACGAAGAAAAGGGTATGAACTTAATAAGAAGAAAACTGATTCCATTGAAGCCACAACAGTTTATAGACAGAAGGGGAAATGATATTACACACAGAAAGAGGCAAAAACAGAACACTATGAGCAGCAACAACAACATAAACCATTAACAGAAATTTCTTTGGAACGAGAAAAGAAAACCTGGATGATGCCTTTAATGCGCCATGTTCCTTGCTTCATAACTACAATTTGTGAATCTTCTGGATGCAAAGACCTGAGTTCTCGTCTAACCTCCTCTTTGCTTGCATTGTGTTCTTTCGTCAACTGTTCAGCGATGATCTTGTTTGACCTACCTACAGAACCAATTACAGCTCGAGAGTCTCCGAGATTCGCAATATATAGTGTTCCTTTCCAGATAACACCAACCAGGCAACAGGACCCCATTGCTGCTATCAATGGCTTTATTCCATAACTCCTTCGAACAAGAGTCAGAAACCCATCCTCAGTAGCAGAAACAGCATTCCTGATAATATCTTCGGTGATAGAACCATTTTCTTGAGCAACCCCTGCAATAAGATTCAGCATAAAACTTACACAACTTCCTGAATCAATGCAGTATCAAGCATATTCGCAAAATAAATAAGAACTGGGAAAAAAGTTGCAGATTAATAAAAATATACGCATCCTGTGAGACAGAAAAAGTGTCTACATATTTTAACTGAGTCTGAAGCTATCAATTTATATGTGAAAAGAAAAAGGAAGAGATGAGCAAATAAAAACTGAGAATATGGAATTTCATAAACCATACGGATCCAGAATTCGCAGACAAATCAATAATTTGCATGCCGACCTTAATCCTACCATACTACGTTTTCAAATTTTCAAACTTTTTGAAGAGAAACATCATGTTACCTACTCCAAGCACTCAAAATTACAAAAGTAAAAAAATCATACTAATTTCAAATGACAAACTAAGGTAGGGGTCTTCTTGGTCAAGTGTGTGCCTTGATTGTATGAGTAACCTAATCTTCATTACAGATTTTCCCTCTTCTCCCTTACCACTCCCACAACAAAGCAAACCATAAATATAAAACTCTATTTAATCAAAAGAAGGAAAAAAAAAAAAGGCATATGATTGACTGATGTAAAAGAGGAAAATTATCGCTTTCACAAAACCAAGTTAATATTGAGGAAGAACTGCATGATAAGCTAAAAGGTTCAAATTTTTAAGAACAAAATTCATCTATCCTTTCTAGGATATGTACAATACATACACATCCAAATTCAATAATGATTTCCATCCAAAGAACACCACTCAAAAACCAAAAAGAAAAAAAATAATAAACCCCACCACCTATTCCTATCTATTCTTCTGAAAGCAATTTGAATTTTCCTCAGTTTCTGGTAGCCGCAAAAAACTTACAAACCAACAACAGAACTGGCCAGCCAGAAACAGATAAGCCAAACCAAAGGTCCATCCAAATAACACCAAAAAGACCCAAAATCTAAAGCAACCAAAAAGGTCCAAAATATCAACATTGATCAACCCTCCCCCAAATCAACCACACATCACCCCAAAACAAACCCATAACCTTATTTTTTTAGTACAAAATAAAAGAATATCTTCTACGCTAACCCATCCAGCATGACCGATAATCAACTACTAAACGCTACAAAACTCTCCAATCAAGCATTAAATCACTTGATCTCAACATCACTCATCAAACTAGAATTACCTCACATCCATTAATCTATTTTCTCAATTTTCATGGAAACCTGTGTTTTCATTCTCCATATTTTTTATTCAACAAAGTTCAAGGTCTTCACTTTCAAGTTGATAAATTTGACTTGGAAAAAAAATGCAAATTTACTCCTGCAAAGTCTAAAACCTATAAAGAATTTTAGAAGGGTACTGAATCTACGTAATTTCTTAGAGTTTAAAATCTAAATTAATCGATACGAAAATATGGAAATTTGACCAGAGTGAAATGAAATTAGAGAACCTAAAACATTTTCTTTCGCTCACTATTACTACTGTTGCTGATGAATTGAGAAAGGTGGAAAAGGAGACTGACTCATGAGATTATGGAAGAGGTGATCGTTGATGAAGCGCGAGGCTTCGGCTCCGCCGTGTCCGTCATAGACGCCGACGAAGACGGCGTCGGCGCCGGTCTCCACCTGGCTCTGATCTTCGATCACTTCGTTGGCCTGCACGACGGCGAAGGAGAACTCCCCGCAGGAGTGCTTCTCGAGATCGCGGTGCCACACGAGCACGTCGCCGGCGGCGGCGGCGTCGTCGAAGTCATCCTTGCTCATACGCGCATATCGCCTCACCGGTCTCAAGCATGCCGACACTATCCTTGCCAGCCACGAAAACATCCCACATTTCCCTCTCTCAGGGATCCCCAGAATAAGAACACGAAGAACCCAGAGAGAGAGGGGTGCGGAAATTGAACAATGAGATGCACCCAGAAGGGGCAGAAGGTGATTCTGGAGGTTTTTGATTATGGGGTGGGGAAAAGATAGGAACTTGGGAAGTGGGAATTGGTGAGCAGCGAAAATAAGGAAGAGTGAGAAGATTGGGTGTGAATTATGGTGTGAAGAGAATCTTTTTAGTATTGTTGGATTTGGAGAAAGGGTGTTGGAAAGAGAAGACTTGAAATGGGAGAGGATCTGGTAATTTGAGAGCAGAGAAACGAAGAGAAGGAACAGAAGGAGAGAGAGAGTTGTTTATGTCAGAAGTGGTGAAGAAGAATGGTTAAATACATGATGTTGGCGGGTTGCACATAATGAATGGTGTTTTGTTTGTTTGTGTTGTAGAGAGAGAGAGAGTAAGAAAGAGGGTTGATTTGAGATAGCAGGATTGTGGGGTAAGTGAAAGTGGGGTAATTGTAATTGATAGAAGGGAGAAAAGAAGGGAACTTTGTCTGAGAAAGAGTGAAGAAGAAGAAAGGGTTGAAGAGAGAGTTTGTGTGAGGGAAGTTGAATTATGTCTCTGTTTTATGTTTGACTTTGATTTGAGATGATGAAAATGGAGAAGAAGTGAAGAAGAAGAAGACGAAGAAGACGAAGAAATGGTGTATCACCTTTCCTTTTGTTGAATTTGTTGTGGAAATTGAAAATGTTTTTTTATTTTTATTTTTTATTTTCACATTAACAGGTTCTACACGGCAGAGAGTAGACAGAAGTAGTAGGTAGGTAGGAGGGAAAGGAAATATAATAAATAAAATAGATAATACGATCAAAGAAAAAGAAACATAAAAAGGTATAAAATAAGATCTAGATTTTAGAGTGTGGACAAATGAGAGGTAAAATATAAAATGATTTAAATGTCTCTCAATATTTGGTCAAATAAACCTATGAAAATACATTCGCATGAATTCATGTGCTTACTTGAGTGGGGAAGGATCCAAAGTCTTGTCATATATGCAATGCAAAGGATTTTACTTATTTATTTATTTTCTCTTAAAAGGTTATTTATTCTTTCTTTCACACTTAGTAGGTCATCAAGTTTATTTTAATTCTTGCATATTAAAAAAAGTAATTTTCATCTACACTTGTAAAGAAGAAATGTGTTTTGGATATTTTTAAAATTTTCAAGGTTCGGTTTTAATTTCTTTGATAAAATTCTTTTTTTTTTCTTTTGATTTTGAAATATCTAATTTTTAATATTTGAAACACTTCCTGAGTCATTCTTCGATCTATATAAAGAATTGTTTAAATTAATTGGATAAATATGTTTTTAATTTTTAATTTTTAAATTTTAATGTAAATTAAAATTCGTTATATCTTAAATTTTGATATAATTTAAATTTTAAATTTAAAAAATAATAATTAGATATAAATTTTTTAATCTAACTATATATATTTTTTATATATAAATGGTATTTCAAATTAATATTTAAGTTTTTTTATACCATTTAACACGTTATTTTATATATTAATTCATTTTTTAAATTTAAAAACTAAAATAAAACAAAATTCAATTTCAAACTAAATATAAGAACTACTGATATATTTAGTCCAAAAAAGTTTTTGTCCACATATTACACCATCATCATTTTGAGTAGTACATTCCAAAATTAAGTGAACAAATGTTTTTCACAAAATACTTTAAAAAGGGTCAAGACAATTTCGTACTAACTCTCCAAAAGTCATTCTTTACTTTTTCACTTCATTCCTTTCTTGAAAATCGAATAGCTAAGATCATAACCTATTACAACCATCAAAGTTTATGAAAATAAATTAAATAATTAAGATAAAAACAATAATTCTCTTAGAATTACCTCACAAGTTTAAATCTTATGTTGAAAATTATATTTCTTTCATAATCCCTCTTCTCGAGAAAATAAATCTATCGGAATTTAAAAAAAAAAATACGAAAACCTCTGAAACTACTCCATTCACAATCTATAAGTGCAAATTATTTAACATTTTATGTATTTAATATTAAAATATTTCAAAAGAAATACCAACTTTACAATTGACATTGATTTCATATCTTTAAGAAACTAAGATGATTCCTTTTTTAAAAAGAAAAGGAAATTTAAGTTAGTGAATTTCATTAGTAGTTTTATAAATGAAAAAACTCAAAAATATACATTATTTGAATCACAACATTATTATAATTATTACTTCCAATGATCATTATTACTTAATTTTTCCATTAGTTGAATAAAGAAATTTGTGGACAGTGACAAGTTTTCAACAAGTTCAGGTTTCAAAGTGGGTCTATGATGGATTCAGATTATTAGAATTTGTTGCGAAGTGAAGAAAAGTTGTGTATGGTTGAAAAATTTGGTGATATTATTTGTTGAAACAGTGGTATTAAAGAAGCAAAATAGACTTAAAAATCTCACGGCATGTTTGTAAAGACAGAAAGATTTTCCGAATTTTCTATGTTGCTTGTTTCTAGCTATGTTTTTGTTGCTTAGTCAAATGAGTAGGCCGAAAGGGTTTGGGTCATTAAATTTTTGAGTCCAATGATTGCATATTTTGCATAAATTATTTGAGGTGATAGTGTGATCTTGGATCAACATTGGCCACAAGTTTGCGCTATTCACAAAACGAAATGAAAAAGGCTAAGAAAGAGGATTTCGTTGCCTACAAAAATCTCCTCCAATTATCATTACTCACATTGTCATAACTATATAATTACTCTCTTATCTAATAATTTATCTTATTAAATTGAAGAAAAAAAAATAATAAGATGTTTTAAGAAGTAAACTTTAAGTTTAGATATGTAAAGTGAGGTTTACACCCACTGAAATATATATATATATATATATATATATATATATATATATATATATATATATTGTATAAAAAAATATATA
>Ga0099823_1006418_pt1 | contig 11865 bp, 6 predicted proteins | sample CowpearedBW_FD_76831 | JGI IMG/M metagenome (GOLD analysis project Ga0099823, IMG submission 76831) | Root nodule microbial communities of legume samples collected from California, USA - Cow pea red BW | ecosystem: Host-associated > Plants > Roots > Nodule | place: USA: California | collected... | reverse complement strand
TAACATACATCATTTTAACATAATTACATAAAGGTTATGATAAGATAAAAAATATATTGGAGATGAGAATGAGTTTCATGACAAATGAAATAATTAAAAGAAATAAAAAATAGAAAAAAAAAAATATATATATATAGGGGTTACTTGATTAATTGTAAATATTTTAATAATTTAAACGAGAATGGAGATATGGCGGGGACGGGTATTATGGCGGGTATATGTACATCCCCATACCCATCCCCATACCCAACTGAACAAGTCGGGGATTCCCCATACCCATACCCATACCCAGTCAATGTGGGGATTCCCCGTCAAAACGGGGACGGGTTCGGGCAATACCCACGGGGACGGGTTTATTTGCCATCTCTACAAACAATATAAACAACTCAAATACAATCCTGAAATGCGTACGAAACATCAAATAAACCTGACAAAATTTGATTAAAATGACTAAATTCATGTGATTCTAAAAATGAATAACTAAATTGGTCCAAAGTTTCAAAATGAACTAATTTTAAAATTCATCGAAAATTAAGGGACAAAAACATATTTAACCAAAAAAATTAAATATGATATATATTAATTCGTCATTTACACAACAAATATTCTCCCCACAAGACATGTTAATTAACAACACTTTTTGAAGTGGAAAATTTGTTATATACAAAATTGTTACTAACTCTTAAAAAAAATAAAAGTAATATCCATAATCACTCTAACTCTACAAATACTTTAAGAGTTAACTACCTCTATTCTTTTGATATTTTATTTATTTTTTAATAAATTATTTATTTGATTCCTGCATTATTAAAAGTTCTGATTATGTGAGTGACAGAGTGTAAGAGCTGTGATTATGTGCCATTGGGGAGTTTCATTTGGGGATATAAAAGAGAGTAACAAGTGTGAAGGAATCCAAGAAAATTATGGGATCAGTACTCTTATTTTTGAAAAGTGTGTTATTAATTTGTTTGTTATAGGCAAAGAAATATCAGAGAATTGACCCCACTTTGCCTAGAAACATGTAATAACTCACTTCTCTAGATCTACACTTGTATGCAAAGATGAGAGTCACAAACACAACAAACTTAAGGTTTTTAAATCGATTATAATTAATGGAAACTCTACTTAATTATCTAACCAAACAATTTTGGTACACAAAAATCTCATTAAGTTTCTTAATTTGTTTAATTTGTTCATGTTCCAAACTTTGATATATTTTGATTTCAAACTTAAAAAATGAATGAATACAATCTTCTTAGTTCAAGAAAAATACTTTGTTAACGTGGTAAACAATGTATATATTAATATTTGAGTTGGAACCTGTTAAATAGGGTAAGCAGTTCAAATATAATTTAAAATACAATTTAATACGTCAGAAAAGTTCAAACACTTAAGTTAAAGGAATTATATCTGTTTATTTTTTAAGTTTAAAAACTAAACTGTATCAAAATTTGAAAATAGATAAATTCTAATTTTGTATCTAATTTAGGGACTAAAGATATATTTAACCTTTATTTAAATAAGGGTAAAATATATCTTTTCCTTAACTTGGACACAAAAAGACATAAATGTTCCAAATTTTAATATAGTTTGATCTCAAATTTTATAAATAAATAAATACAGCTATCTTAGTCTAACTGCATTAATTTTTAGTATCAGACGAGTTTTAAAATATGTTTGAGTTTTTTAAGTTTAACAAGTTCAAATAAATTAATATTATTAAATTAAAAGAACTGAATTCATTTATTTTTAAATTTAAATATAATAATAATACATGGGTGAGAATACTCATAATTGTATAAACAGTGATTAGTCACAAAGACTAAATATAAGCTTGAGGTTTTGATATGAACTAATAATGGACAGTCTAATCATCTATGTATTCAACTTGTGTTTTATACATGGATCAATGTCCCATATTTATTTCACTTTTTTCTGACAAAAAAATAGAAAAAAATAACTTTATTAAGCTTCTTAATTTTCAAATTAGCATCAATTTTAATCGCTTATATATAGCAATGTTCTTTAAACAACACAAGGTTGATATCATACCTATTTGACTTTCAAAGTTTGAATATAAAATATATCAGAGTACATTTATACAGTTACTATCAGCAACTGTGAAAAAGAGTTGAAGTAGCTCAAGTATTTCATATATATAATATTTTATCTTTAATAACCAAAAAAACAATTATGTTATTAAACAATCTAGCAAAAATAAACTTATAAATTTAAAAAAATAAAAGTGACCAAGAGAAATGTACTCTTGTACTTTATGCCTAGAAATATATGTTTAATTTGTTCAATCTTGAGTAATAAAATCTAAAAGTATTTCGGATATATGGAAAAAAACTATATACATGTATAATTAAACCATGTAACATAAAATACTAAAAGAGAAAGCAAGAGTCGTGTACCATATTAATAGGGTGAAAGTGATAATATAATGATAAAAGTATTTAACCTATTATTTATAATTATACTTCTTTTTCTATCTTTCAATTTCTAGGTATATATTAGTTTTTCTATCAGTAATTAATCTGTATAAATATACAACTATTTCCAAAAATACATAAAGTTTGATTTGAAATTACAAATTGAACCTCAAACAAAAACAACATTGTAGAAACCTAGGCTAATACATAATGTGTTTGTATTTTTTACTATATATTTTGAATCATGATGTATAATTTGTATAAACCTAGGCTAATACATAATGTGTTTGTATTTTTTACTATATATTTTGAATCATGATGTATAATTTGTATAAACAAAAGGTTAAACCTTTTTATTTATTTCTTCCACCAAACACATTCTACTTTTCTTTCATTTTTTTTTTCAAACCTACTTTCTTCTTAAAAATTAGAGTTGTCAAAACAGATAACTCGATCTAACCCACTACGTGTTGATCACTTAATGAACCAATCCAATGCAGCTTACTTATTAACCAGTCAAAATCACAAATATAAGTTGGTGGGTTAAACGGATTCGCCCACGGGCTCACTTAATTAAAAAAATATTTTTTTGTGTGTCAAAACTAGATTATAATTCTAATTAAATTTTAAATAAACTTTAATACAAATTATCTATGTGTTGGCTAAAAAAACAACCTAACATCATCCAAATACAAAATCCAACTCAACAAAAAATTGTGTGACTCTTTATTTGTGGGTTGGTGAGCCAACCCGACTTACCACGAATTCAATCCAGGTGAGTCGGATTCTAGATGAGCCGAATCAAAAATCAATTTGTATTAAAATTTGTAAAAAAAATTCAACCCAACCCAGTCCAAACCTCCGGATTAACTTGCAAGTTTCAACTAACTCTATTAAAAATAAAGGGTATTCAAATTTGTATTTGCTAAAAATTTGAAATCGTTGCTAGTTAGTGTGTTCCGCAGTGAGAGAAAGGTATGTTATCATTCCAAAAAAAAAAAATCACATGCATGAGAAAATGTTAAAAGTTGAGAAATAGAACAGATTTCGAAACTTTCAAAGGAAACTGAGACGCCAAAACCAATAGTATGCATTTGATATTTTGTTGACCGAGAGAATGGTAGAATTAACATCATCATTATGTGTGCAAAATCAAACAATGCCTTCTAAACACACTAACCCAAACAATAAATAAGGATATTCTCATGTTACTTACTATTACGAGGGATATATTATAAAACAAAAGGGTTAATTTTTCTAAAAGTTCAAGTATTTATTTAGGAGAACTCTTTTTTTTTTAAAAGCTCATGTATAATATATTATATGGAAACATATGATCAAAAAATATATTAAATATGGGTAGACAACAATTAGTGATAATTTATAGAAAAGTTATTACTTAATATTTATGATTGTAAATTTTATCTTTTGTTTTTTGTATTTATAAATCATTTATTTTATTCTCTATGACATCTAGTTAGGGTTTTTTACAAAACTCATTCTAAACCATTTTATCTCCTTTAATTCTTTCTCCCTTTTAATTTTTTTTTAATTTAAACTCATGGGCTAATGAAGATTAAAAATAGTGTGTACATAAAGTAAAAATTATAATTTTGAAGTATATGAAGTGAGATATATAACATGTAAGTAGAGAATAATTTAAGTGTGAATCTAAGTTTCACAAATAAAAATAATTTAAATATATATATATATAACATTTATAAATTCGATTAAAAATTATGTAAATTTCATATATAAATTGGGCTCGTGTCACATTTTATAATGTCTCCTTAATGAATTTCTTTGATAAAAAAACCCATCAATATAGGTAACCAAGTCAATCATCTTTTGGTAGACTTTAGATAAGGATTAAATATTTTTTTAGTTCTAAAACTTTGATGAAAAAATTGAAATTCATCCATGTCCGAAACTTTAATATATTTTTGTTTTTAAATTTTAAAAATAAATGAATATACATTTATAATATTTTTAACTTAATTACGTTAATTTTTTTTGACACATCAGACCATTTTATTATAACATATGAGTTATTTGTATCATTTAAAAATCATTCATTCATTTGTTAAAATTTGAGAACCAAAATATACTAAAGTTTTGAACTGCTCGCATCCAAGTTCATACACTAAAAACATATTTAATGATGTGATAAAAAGTGTTTGAGTGAATGGAGTGAATAATGTTTGATGAGAGTTAAAAATGGTAGCAATAGAAAGTTGTGTGTAAAGGTTTATGTATGTGTATGTGTGTGGTGGTGTTGTAAGAAACACAAACTCTATCTCCTGGGAGACAAACTGCAAGTCTAATCTCTGACTCCACCTTTGCCTTTCCCTTTCGCCTTTAATTGCCTTGCAGGGGGTAATTTCTTCACTTTCCCTACACTTTGGCTTTCTAATCCTTTTACCTTCAAAAACTTACTTATATGCCTCTCTCTTCCACCACATAACATCCACATTTTCTCTCTCTCTCTTTCTCTTGCACACACTCTCATATATGCTTCTTCTTTCTTATACACATCACACCAATTTTTTCCTTAATTTCTCCCACATCAAACATCATTCACTCACTATGACAGATCCTAAGTCCAACAACATGTTCAATGAATGGTTCAACTTCATGCTCTTCCATCCTCACTACTCTTCTTCTTCTTCTTCTTCTTCTTCCTCTTTTCAACCCTACCACCCTCTTTCAAATTACTCAAACAGATTTGGAATTCAATTACAAGGAGCCTCATCTTCTTCTTCTTCATCTTTTTCATCTTCATATGCATATACATATGCATCAGTTCCTCCTCCTTCTCCTTCTCCTTCTTCTCCTCCTCTCATAGAGGCTCTTCCTCTCATCAACAAGATAAGCCTCACAACAAGTGAAGAGCTTCAAGAAAATGAAGGCTCACCAAATGTTGTTGTGGAAGAAGAAGAGAGAGAAGAGGAGAAGGTGGTGGAGAACAATGGTGGTGATGAAGAAACTGTGACTGTTGCCCTACACATAGGGCTTCCCAGAATGGATACTTCTTCTGATCTGGGGTCATCTAGGGTGTCCTCAACCTGTATGGAAATGGGTGAGAAAGAGGAAGTGAACATGATTTCTGAGCACCCTTTGGATAGATTGAACAAGGGTCAGTATTGGATTCCCACCCCTTCACAGATTCTCATTGGTCCTACACAGTTCCCTTGTCCTGTGTGCTCAAAAACCTTCAACAGATACAATAATCTTCAGGTACGCTGTAATAATCTTCTTCATGAATTTTTTTGTTTTCTCAAAGCTTTTTTGACATTGAATATCAGATCGGTGTGTTTCATCATTTTTGTTTTCCTCTATGCAGCCCTTTTGCATGGTCTTCTTTTGTTTTTTGTTCTTTGTTTTCTGATCAACAACACTGTTTGGTCTCGATCTCAGTACCTTAATTAATTTCTTGTTTTCTTTGAAAACTCTTTGCTTCTTCTGCTTTTATGTCGCCTAGAACACTGTGCTGCGCCAGACTGCAAAGTGCAAATGAATGGAAAGTAAAAACAAATTATTAATATCAATGCTTCTCTCAGGATTCAGATGTTCCTCGTCAAAAGCCTGTGAAACTTACCACAGCCTTTTCAAAGCACTGCAAACGGTAAAAAAGAGAAAAAAAAATTAAAAATTAAAAAAACTTGTTATATTATTGATTCACTTGTTCTTCTGATGAGATCATTTCCTGATCACATGTCTTAATGAAAGTGTGTAATATTCAGAAAACATATCTTGAAATCTGAACAAGTTATAACCTTTTTGTAAAAGGGGTACGAACTTTGACTTAGTACTAATTAACTTGTCATCTTCTTGTGCAAAATTAAAAATTAATTAATTTTGCTTCTTCCCTTTTAAATTTTCAACTTGCTTTTTACTTTTATCTTGCATACACGCCCTACGCCCTTCCAAATCTGCATGTGAATATGAGAGAAGCCAGAAGAGTTAATCATGGTTCATGTACCTGTCTTCAATTTTTTATGAGTTGAATTTTCTATAATCAATTATTTTCCAGGGACTGTGATATATGCATCTATGTTTATGTTCAGCAAAACCCAAATATTGTACATGCACCTTAATTTCTCTTTCTGCATAACAACTGGTTTAGAACTCCTATTTGTATACGAAGTAATTGAAAGCAAATTAGAACCTTTTGATTATAAGTTTCCCATTTCAACAAGTCTAACTCGATCTTATAAAACTGAATTTGTATATTTTTGATCGATGTGAGATTTCTAACACAGTTAACGGATAACATCGGTGTTAACTTGATTTTCAGATGCATATGTGGGGGCATGGATCTCAATACAGAAAGGGGCCAGATTCTCTGAAAGGAACACAGCCAACAGCTATGCTGAGGCTTCCATGCTTTTGTTGTGCAGCAGGTTGCAAGCACAACATTGACCACCCAAGAGCAAGGCCTCTGAAGGATTTCAGAACTCTTCAAACACACTACAAGAGAAAGCATGGCATAAAACCCTACATGTGCAGAAAGTGCAGCAAAGCATTTGCAGTGAAAGGTGATTGGAGAACACATGAGAAGAACTGTGGAAAAATATGGTATTGCTTGTGTGGCTCTGATTTCAAACACAAAAGGTCCCTAAAAGATCACATCAAGGCCTTTGGCTATGGCCATGGTGCCTTTGGCATTGATTGCTTGCAAGAAGAAGATGAAGCAGCTTCTGAGATTGAACATGATGGAGAACATTCAATATGAAACTCAGAAAAAGGAAAAAAAAGAAGAAAAAAAAAACACATAAAAGGGTGAACTGTTGTTATATATCCAGTTTCATCACATGCATGTTTGTAATAGACTTGACCTAGTGTCTTCTACTTTTCTTCTTTTTCAGTTTTATTTTTCCATAATCATGTGGGTTGCTTGCTACCTTCATTTTAATTAGCAGAATATGTACTTTTTTAATTATGATCCTCCTTTCTTTCCTTTTTCTTCATGTCATGCTTAAACACAGTTAATACACCAATCTTGAGAATATAAACATATAAATGTTCATTGTACATTTCAGAGTCTAGGGTTTGTGTAGAATTCCAAATGAGCAAAATCACCATGGTATTGCAAACTACTTTCTTGGAATATATTTTTTATATTAATTTGTTTGTGATTTTACTATACACATTTTACAAGACAACTCTTCATACATTGTTCAACTTTAAGTTATGCAGATAATATTTTATGAATATCAGAACATTAAGCACCTGCAATGGCAGCATCAAGGTTCAGAAAAAAGAAGTGTGTATATCCAGAGTTCTGATATAAGTATTAGGTTGGAGCATAAGTTGTTTATACTAAGATAAAATGTGTTGTTACATTGAAAAACAAAACATCATTTATGTTGATTGATTGAAGAACATGGTGTAATTAGTTCTGATGACATCGTATATATCTAACAGTTTTGATAACGGTAGAGAGTAGAATAAAAAAGTGAAAATGAGAGAAAGTATTTTGTTTAATGGAAGATATTTATTTACAGAATACTATAAATATACATCTAGAAAGATCATAAAATTGATAAATTTATAGGATGTATAATGACATAATAAAAAAATGAATATTCATGATAAATGTTCATAAAACTGTAACAGATAGAAAAAATATGTAGGAAAAAATATTTTAAATAATATATGTGAAACTTATATTAAACTATTTCTGCACAGAAATCGAGAAATAAATGAGAGTTGCGTTGAAAATTTTTCCATCGATTATGTTTCCTCTCATTCCTTTTTTTCTGTTTTGTTTGCAACATTTTGTATAATAATAATAATAATATTATAATAAAAAGTAAGTAATAATAATTAAATTTCAAATCGTGTTAAATAGCTAAAACCAAGTAATATAAAAAGAAAAATAGTTTTTATTTGTTCTCTCTCCTCCCGAACAACTTTTGTTAATATTATATTGATTTTCCTTACTTAATTAATACCTACTTGTTTTTCTTATACTTTTTTTTTCTCTATCAAACACACCCTAAATTCTATATGTCCAAAATTATTTTAACTTGTTTGGGATTTCAGCTAAAAGTGTATTTGGTGTAGATTTATTGTTAATATTTTATATATTATTTAAAAATTAGTATAATTGTCTAATAAACAAGTCACTTTTCAAAAGGTATTTTGTTTTTCATATAACAAGCTAATATATCGAAAGTGGTAAAAACTATTAACACTTCACATATTAACTAAAAAATAATATTATCGTCTAAAAAGCTCTCATTAAGTACATGGTTGTATCAAATATTAGAATTCACTATATATAGTATAGATGTTATTAAAATGTTGAAGTAATATCTGAAAAGTGAAATGATCTGAAAAAGGTTACATTAAAGTGTACCTGGTTTGGGTTGAGTGTGCTCATGCATATATATGTATGACAGTGTATTATATTTTTTTTCCTCTGTAAGCAAAAGATTTCTCTAAGAAAGATAGCCAACTTTTTGCATACAATTTGCCAAAAAGTTAGTGACAATAGCCACATACAACTTATTGCCAAGTTGGAATGTTCTAATTTTCAATTTGGTTTCATGTATTGTTATATAGCCACATACAACTTATTGATTTACGAACTTTGATATGTCAATATAACATAGATGTTAAAGTTACTAACACTATCTAACATCAACTTATCTGAGAATGGAAAATCTCAATGAAATTCCCAAAAATTCAATGATCAAATGCACAAATTCTAAAAATTAAATGCCAAAAGGTAGTTCATTTACGAGGAGTATAGATCTTCAACAAATATTCAGGAAGTACCAAAATCTTTATATAGGTGTATATAAGAGGTGTCAAATATAAAAAATATATCAAATTTGACATAAATATTTAAAATTATATATTAATTTATATAAAAAAATTAGGAACTGATAATTAACATTATCATGATTTTATTTTAATTGTTATTTTAGTTTTGGATTTTATTTGATATTTCAAGTTTTATTCAATAAAAATGGAAAAGATAAATGTTTGGGTTATATTTTGCAAATAAGTGAAAATCTCATGTTTTGGGGAGTGAAATATTGAATAATCAAAGATTATCAACAATATCAGTTATCCACAAATTTGGTTACCCAACTACAAGTCAAAAGAATTGAAAAGTAATTCGAAAATATAGAGTTCTAGAAGATAAAAAAAAAATCCGACAGAAGATTTCAGTACAAAATCAAGTACCAAGTTGCAAGCCCAATTCAGTTTCACGCTATTCGCCCAATGAAGGACCACTCGCCTAATGAATCATGCCTAATTCGCCCAATGAATCATGCTTAATTCGTTCAGCGAGATGTGCGTTTGGAAAAATCTATAAATTGAGGGTCTAACAAAGGTAAAAAACACACACATGGAGATAAAGAAACTTGATTTAAATAATTTTGACAATAGAGCGACATTCTGAAGGTCAAAGACATTCAATTTTATCATCAATCTAGTATTCAAGATGTCTAGGAGTAGCTAACTCCCTCATTTATGGGGGTTGGGTGTAACATATTCTTAATTCTTCTCTGTGGATTCTACATTCAATATAATTATTTTCCATCATCTCTTATGTTTTATGCTAGTTTTAACTACATAGTCTATGAATTTTGTACATGCGAGAGTACCAACTGATAAAAAAAAATGTTTGGGAAACCTAATTATGATCTCCAACTTGCATGTTCTATATATGGTGCATATTTGGGATTACCGGCCGATCCAAAAGATAGTTTGGGAAACCTGAGTAGGATAAAAAAGCTAATTGATTTCACATGCTAGACATAGTTATGGTCATTCGTCATTCTTAAACATCAACATATAGTTCATTAATGCAAACTTAATAGTAAAAATTTTTAGACAGAGTTTTTATTATTCAAGTTTAGGCTTGTCTGCGACAAAATCGAGGTGAGTTACAAAAGATGTGAATGTGGGAGACGAAAATAGAAATATATTGTTTGTTGTTTTTACTTTGAAAGGAATCATGAAACCCAATGTCGGTGAAGCTTTTATCTTATACTTTTCGAAAACAAGTTCATTGTTTCCATTATGAAAATTTTTTACTAAGTCTTTATTTTTATTTGTGAATTTATTTTCTTATATCTACCATGATTTATTAATTGTACCCTTGATTAGTAAACAATCCATTATTTTAAATCATATTAGTTTTCATAGGAACGATATTTGGACTTGTCCACTGTATTAGTTGTGCGATTTGGTACACTTACCAATTTCATACAGGGGCCAAAGCCTCCTATGCCTATACTAAGATTTGCCACGGTTTATGAGAAACCAATATGGAATATTCAATTTCTATCAATATGAATATTCAATTTAGATCTTGTTAGGATAGTATTTGATGATTATTATACTATATTAAGAAGTGGAGTTTATATATTTAGACATGCGATGCTTTTATAAAATATTTTTAGTCAGAAATACTTATTTGCTTAAAATTACTAAATTTTATTTTTATTTTATATAAACATTTATTTATGAGGGAAATAAAAAAATATCATAAACAATAAATATTATTGATTATATCATTAATATGATCGTAAAAAATATAATGTTATATTTTTTGTGAGATAAATTATATCATATTAAAACAAGTCAAGAAATATACATAATAATAAATAATCTCAAATGACAATTGTAATGTATATGTATGAGAGGATAATGGGTTAGGTACATAATACCACTCAAATTATGTTTGTATGGCTTTGAGACATGAGATGATTATTAGATGGGTTGGCACTCTCACAATTGCAAGATTTTGAGTTTCTGAATTATACAAACTCGCTAGACAAGCCTATATCTCGTTGCGCGAGTAGCGATTGCCAAAATGGACTTTGGTATAGGGAAAATCTTGTTGGGTGAGCAATCCTCTCATTGGACGAGTTGGGTTTTCCAACTCTGAGTCATCTCGGAAAAATTTGATTATCGTTTCATTAACTGTCGAATTTAGCTAAACTTTTGACAACAAGTCCTAAATGTATAATTCTTTATTTTGACCTTAGGGATCTTTAATTGAAGGCCTGTAGTTAGAGCAATTTTTTGTGTAATGTTCCCGTAGTTTAGGTTGTTAACATTTTCTATTTTTATTGCTTGTTTGGTGCATAACTTTTTTCATAGTTACCCAATTGGGTTGATTCTTTTTGCATTTTATTCTTTAGTCAATTGTCTTTAATTTGAATAAAAGAACATAATTTCTAGAGTTTTATAAAAGCTTCAATTTATTTATAAAGTCCTAAACAATTGTACCAATGTTGTCAATTGGTCATTTTGTATCTTTATATACTTGTGTGAGAATTGGGATTCAATGAAAGCATATGAACCATTTCGGTGATGTACATCTTTTAGAGTATATATATATATATATATATATATATATATATATATATATATATATATATATATATATATATATATATAT
>Ga0099823_1006415_pt1 | contig 11869 bp, 9 predicted proteins | sample CowpearedBW_FD_76831 | JGI IMG/M metagenome (GOLD analysis project Ga0099823, IMG submission 76831) | Root nodule microbial communities of legume samples collected from California, USA - Cow pea red BW | ecosystem: Host-associated > Plants > Roots > Nodule | place: USA: California | collected... | reverse complement strand
CACAAAACAAGCATCTCGATCATACAAAATAAGAAGGCTTAAAAATCCCGCTCTAAGATGTCCCTTTGACACAAATGCATATGTTATAGACAAAAGGTACACAGGGCCACACACTCGAGCCCTCTAGCTACTCTTCCAAGGTTTGAGAACACCCACAACTATGATAGCTACTATTATCAACAGTATAATGATGGCAATGCACATCCATTTTCGTGAGTTCTTCTGGAGTTTCTTAGCATTTTGAAGTGCACTTGTCCCTCTCTGGACATGATCGACTGCGTTGTTGACCTGAACAAGCCTCTCATTAACGCAAAATCAAACTAAATATGCCCTGTATTCCACATACACATGCATACAAACACAACATTAAGGGTGTGATAGGCGCAGAGTGAACAAACCTGACTTTCAATGTTATCTAGAATTTCTCCTTGTGCATCAACTAAGACTGCCATGTCAAGGTAAATCTGCGAAATGGTAAAATAGAGTTAGACATGCTATGCTATATTATTACAGCTAGATTAAATATTTAAGACTGAGATCTTCGTGTAAGCAAACCTGGTGTAAATCAAGAAGTTTTTTCTCAATCTCTTTCACAGCATCATGTCTCTCCTGAATTTCTTCTACTGTGTTTACTACCTGCAAAATCCAAGTTTTCTTATGTTTTAATTCTCCAAACAAGTGAAGTGAAATCATAACTACAAGTTTCCAAAATGAAACAATTTGTTTGACTACGCTCTCCCCCAATCCCCTGAAAAAAAAATTATCATCTTTGGCCATGAGATAAAAATGTGAAACCTCACTTTACTAAATAAAGTTAGTGTAAATAGAATAATATGTATCAATTCAATCGTGAATTAATTTTCCACTAAGCCTTTTTTTCCATGTACTGAACAAAAAGAGGAAGACAGAAAAAATAACATAATATGTTGAACTTTTCGAGAGGAAAAGATAAACTCTAGTTAAAATCACAAACCAAGTACCTGTCCTCGGCCTGCTTCTAGGATTGCTCTCTGGAAGATTTGCTCACTGTTTCCAGTTTCTATCAGGTGATCTATTGTCTATCACAGTCAATGATGTCCAATTACAACAAAATTTATATGCAGTGAATATCTCATCTCAAATCACAAACTCATGAGTTAAGCTCACCTCATCATCTGGCCTAGTCCCAGTAACTGTAAATCAAATCAAGTAATCACAGTGTCACAAAGTGAACACAATTAAACACTTTATAATATATAAGTTTAAAATAATAATAAAAAACAATGGTACTGCCATAGTGTACCACTGGGATGAAGAGTTCAAACCTGTTATAACTCTTCTCTCCACAACCTCACGATATTCATCTTGTATTCTTTGTCTAAGAGTCTAAAACACAACACATTGATGAGAAGACAGACAAGAAAATGGAAAAACAGCTTCTGCTGTTAGGTGTTCAAAACTAAACATACCTGGAACTCTGTCATGAGATCCTTGAATTTTTTAGCCAAGGCACTATGGTTTCAAGGAAAAGTAAATAATTCAGTTTTCTGGGTCCTTTTATCAAGTACAATGATAAAGACTTGTACAACCAACTTACTTTGTCATATTCATTCTTGCTCTGTCAATACCTGTTCCCTTCTCACAGCCAGGCTTTTGTCTATTAGATAGGTTCTGCACAAAACAATTCATGATCAAATAATTTTCATACTTGTCTGAAATTTTACAATAAATTAACATCCAATAAAACTATATTCAGCCAATAGCTCAATACATCTCTGTTTATAGCCTCAATCTTTGTTTTGACACCATGAGCAATCTTTCCAACTTCATCAATATCCTTCTCCATCCTTTTCTTGATACCTGAAAGTAATGTTATAGGTTTAACACTATTAAGTTTTGTTCGCATATATTGTAAATTCCAAAAGTATATCAAAAAAATTAAATTTGAAGCATAAATATTTATGTAACTTGCCATTGTTGCGGAAAAGACAATTTACCATGTGTCTGTCTGGCTATAGCAGCCTGACAAACCCAAATTAATATAATTTCAGCTCCAATACAAAAAATCCTTACAACGAAATTCAAAATGGATGGTTCAACTAAAGTATATCATTCCATCGTAACACCCGCTTAATGACACATGTTTTGGTAACAGATTTTATTCATTGTTCTAAAGAGCATCAAATTTTAATATTAGCAAAAAATGCAGTATAAAAAAAAAAAAAAAAAAAACTGTCATGTGTCTGGCTATAAGTGCCTGACACACCCAAGTTAATTGTCAGCACCAATACCAGAAAATCTTACAACTTAATTCAAGATGGATGATTTCAATTAAAAACAAAAAACATTGCACTTGATGTAACCATAAAAATAACATTGCATTGTAACACACCTTTCATGGCAGATGCTTTTGTAACAGCTTTCGATTCCTCATTAGCTTCCTGGAAAAAAGTACTCTTAGCTTATAAATGAGATCTTGCTGCTGGAAAGTAACAAACGATGAAGATAATGGATACCTTTAGCTTTTGAAGTAGCACCGCCAGCTTATCGATCTGTTTATCAGCCTCATGGATCTAATATCGAAACAAAGAATATCAGTACATGTAGGATATTAACTGCACTGTTGAACAAACTGCATAAACAAAAAGTTGATTATGGAAACAGTAAAACTTATCAGTTCTATTATCCCCTTGGACAACAATATCGTTCGACTCCCAGCCTATTCTAAAATAATATCCGAACAACAAAAAACCCTACAACATCTCAGGTAATAAATTGCTATCTTAAATAGTCAAATGCTCTAAAATTTTAAAAAGCGTATACATTGTGTACCTGCTTATTAAAGGCTTCCATTCCCATATCAGAGTTGCTTCTCGGAACCTGTCCCATTTCAACGTCACTTTCTCTAGAAGGCTGGCCATTACTAGCTTCACCAACAAATGAATCCTGCAAGAAAGAATGTCAAATAATAATGACAATAGTAAAAAGAAAAAGAAAACTATCCTTAGATTTTGATCTTATAACACAACAACATTGTACTAAACATAACCCATTTCCTATTAATGAATTAACAGTAACAAAACAAAAACACCAGAATCACTATCAGAATAAATCCAAAACCAAAAATTATGCCACAAAAAAAATAGCCACCTGCAATCTAATTGGGGATTAACTATGATCTGAGTTAAATTAAGACACCGCCTTTCGGAAATTTTCCACTAGCCATGTAGTGGTTCAGCGATGAACTGAATTGTACGGCTTACAATGTCAGAACACGTTGATTCCTATTCGTATCCCACTAGAATCCAGGCAAAAATTTGGGCACCCCTTAATGTCGTTTTAAAAAAAGAAAAAAAGATAAAATAAAATGAAATGAAACAGAGTATGAATCTGACACTGTGATGGCAGAAAATTAGAACAGAAAAACAATAAGTTTAGCAACAGAACTACAAGACCCAGTTATCAAAATCGAAATTTGAAATCGAAAGAGGGAATTACAGATATCAACTTACAGTGAGAAGGTCGTTCATCGTGAATTGTCAAATCAATCTGTCAGAGAGAAGAAAGAGATGTCCAAAGCAGACAGTGAAACGGCAATAATTGTTGTGTCTTTGGCCGGCGAAACGACAGCGAAGCAAGGCAGGGCAACCCACGAACTCTCTCACAATGCATTTTGTTTTTTGTTTTGGGAGATGTTATTTTGACTCTCCCCTTGACAACCCTGAGGTGGCAAAATGTGAAAGGGCAAAAACGGTAAAGGAAGAAACCACGAAAGGGCAAAAACGGTAAAGGCATAAATCACAACAGGACAAAAAGGGTAAAGAAAAAAAAGTGAGATCAGATCGGAATTTCAAAACTGAAAGTGACAATGGGGATGGAACTTACAGTGAAGTGTAGGAAGCGGATTTAGAAGCCGCTATAAGGAAATCTAGAATTCCTAAATCCAAGAGAAAAGTGAAGGTTTCTTTTGCCACTGTTGGAGTCGCTGGTGGAGGTGTGGAGGTTTCCCGTCGCCGGTGGAGGCATTTGAGTGAGGTGCGGTTTTTTTTGCCACTGTTGAGGTCGTCGGTGCCGCCCTGGTTGGTGGTGGAAGAATTGCGGTTTGAGGGGTTACAATTTCTAATTTGGGAATTATCGATCTACCCCTGTACTTTTACAAATAAAAAAAAATAGTCGCTGAACTTACATATTTACCCTTCAGTGACATTGTGAACTGGGCCCACAACTAAAATACTAGATTGTTTCGTTGTTTGTTTTCTTATATGTTTCAAACAATTTCTTTAAAAACAATAAATGCTTCCATTTCCGTATTCGTATAGTCTATTTTTTACTTTTTAATTTATTATTAAATTATAAAATTGATGATCTTTACAATTTTAATATCTTTTAGAATATAAATAAAACTTACTAATGATATAATTCCCTTTCAAAATTCATTTTAAAACGAAAGTAGATGTTGATGGAAGGTCTCAATCTTTAAACAAGTATTTTTATTTCAAAATCTGTAAATAGAAAGTTATTTTTCCTTCCACAAATTTCAGTTATTAATAAAGTTAATTATAAAATATAAAATATTCCGTATCAAACCAAGTTCATTGGTATAAGAATTCTGTCAATAAATATCTCTAAATATCTTTTAATTTTCGAGACTTATCTAAAGACTCAATTTACTCAAACTTTTAACTACAAAAAAGTAAACATACTTTTTACAATATCATTTGACTATATTGTCATGTTTGAAATTTATTGACCGTAATAATTATTCTAAATTTATACTAAAATAATGCATAATTAATAGAAAATATAAAAAGAAAATATTAATACCTCGTGATATTCGTGTTTTGTCATGTCGATTTGTACACATTTAACCATTTTATTTATATTATCATTTCATACTAGAAACTAAAATATAACTTTTGTGAAAAATTAAAAATTAACAAGCATTCATGAAATTGTTGACATTAAAAGTATCTCGTCCTTGTAATTTTGAAGAACAACTTTTATGCAAAATGCTTTCTTGTTTTTGTTCATTGATAAGGTAACTTTAAGAAAAATAATCTTTTATATATTAGGCATATGATGAAGTTAAAGGAGGAAGAAAGAGAGTGACCAATGATATGTGAAAATTGACTTATTGATTATGGTTTGGCTTTTGGACAACCTGAAACCTCTGCAATGAATGCGGAATGAACATCACTTTTTTCTCTTTGTTGAGTTTGTATCCAGCTAGAAATCAACAAAATTTTTAAAACAAAAAATGAAAACTTGTCTCCATTGTATGCTTGAGATTCCATGACTTTTGACTTGTGAGTACCTTTATTCAAAGGTTTGGCACATGATACCATTCTTAGACACATATATTTTAGCATTTGTCAAGTGCATTTTCCCCCCAAAAGAAGATGCAATTAAATATTTAATTATTCATCTCTAAATCAGAAGTTTGATAATAATGTTTAATATACATTTTTTCTTGTAAAATATTTATCATATTTATGGATGATTAATTTTGGTTAGAATAACACAACGGGTATTTACGTCAGACAAAAATCAAGGGATGAATCGGTTTCTTAACAAAATTTATACTTTAAAAAATTCTATTTTAAAATCAAAATTACAATAAAATCTTCTTCTTTAGGATAACAACACTTAGTCAAAGAGGGTAAGGAAAAATAAAATTGTATATTGTTTTATATTAAAATATTATATGTTTGGTCTATTAACTAAACTCTAAAATAAACTGAAATTATAAATATGAGTAAGAACAATATAAAAAAGAAAGCACATCTCTTGAAGTAAGAAATGAGAAACACATCCCTTAAAATTCACAAGGCTGAACCCCTCATTTGAATCACACGAGGATGAAGAAGCACCTTAATACAAATGAGTTGTTGATCAAGAACTAATTTGTCTCTTTAAATGTTTTGATATGATTTCTTAAGAATAAGCTAGGCAATTCATTGATTGATTTGTGTTAATCAAAAATTAATTTGTCTCCTCGCTTATTTTGATATGATTTCCTAAGAATAAGTTAGGCAATTTATATTCGTGTTCGTTGTTTTATTCGTGGTTTTGAACTTCGTTCTTTGTTGCGGTTTTGTTTGTAGTTTCGGGCTGCTTGTTTTGTCCTCCAACCGTGTTGTTGCTCGTTCTTTTGACTACCCCATAGAAACATTATTTTGTTGTGCAAGGTTTTAACGAGACACCATATACACTTTATGTTTCATAAGTACATGAATAATGTTCAAAAATATGACTACTTGGAATATCTTAGCCTAGTATCTAAATATGTGATTACTCGGTAAATTTGAGCCCAACGTTCGAACTTGTGACTACTTGGTAAATCAGAGCCTGACATCTGAACTTGCGACTACTCAATAAATTCGATCCCAGTGTCCGAATATGCGACTACTCGGTAAACTCGAGCCTAGTGTCTAAATATGTGACTTCTCGATAAATCCAAACATAGGCATCAAAATATGTGACTACTTGGAAAATTTGAGCATGAGTGTACAACTATGGACCTACATGGAAAATACTCCAATTATCTTATGAGTGTTTGACCATGGACCCACTTGGAAAAACACTACAAGTATCTTATGAGTGTCCAACCATGGACCCACTTGGAAAACACTACAAGTACCACACGAGTGTTCAACCATGGACTTACGAGTGTTCAATTTTGAACTTACCAAAAAAAATCGAGTATAAACTAAGCGTCTAAAAGCATGACGCTATAAGTGTCTGAGTACAACCCAACAATGAGCTAAAAGCAACACACAATTTGTCCAAGAGCTAAGAGTATCTTATAAAACTGAGTATAAGGAGCTAAAAACAACATTTAAACTTGTTCATTTAATATCTTGGTCCACCTGTAACAGTTATTAACTTTCGAGCTCAATGGGCTTTTGTACCTAACTGCGACCCAAAAAATATTATTATTATGAGGCCTAAAACGACGTAATAAGTACAATATCCAAGTGTGAGATCTATATGAAATATTAACACCCATATAATCAAAGAAAGATGATATTTATTATGATTAAATATGTTTTTCGTCCCTTCACTTTCAGTGAAAATTGGAATTAATACCTTAATTTAGTCCTCTAACTTTAGAAATGTTTGGATTTAGTCATTTTAACCAATTTTTTAAAATTTATTTAACGGTTTAAACGTGTTTCATGAGAGCATTTGACTGTTTATTCCGCTTGACATATTTCTGCTTCAATGTTAGCTAAGAAACTGTCTTGAAACACGTTTAAAACATCAATTAAACTTAACAAAATTTTGTTAAAAGGACTAAGTCAAACATTGGTAAAGTTGGAGGACTAAATTAGGTCAAGGTTTTGGAGAGGGACTAATTCCAATTTTCACTGAAAGTTAAGAGACCAAAAACATATTTAACCTTATTTATTATAATATAAACAAAATTGAGATATAATAAACTGATTACAGTTATTATTATTATTATTATTATTATTATATATATATATATATTAAATATGTTGTTATATCTGAATTTATCTTATTTGTTACTAATCAACCCACAAAAGTCTATACATATCCTTAATCACAAAATGTATTTTAACTCAATACTCATTTTATATTCAAATATTTTTTACTGACTTGAGTTTCGAAGTCCGTGAACTTCTCCTCTTACTCAAAAATCAGTCCACCTCAAACCAAACCAACTAAATTCCAGTAATAACATTTATAAATTTATATTCAGATGCCAGCTACATCTTTATAGCCATATTTATTTCACAATGTATTTGCCCTCTTATAACAAATTGTATTTGCCTAAATTGCTCCCTAATACCATTATTTTTTTTCAAACAGTTTTTACCCAAGTTTTACTCATCACTAGAAAAATGTTCATTACCTATAAATTTTTTATAAAATTGTTTCAACAATAAATTCATGCACATTTTTCTTTAAAAAATAGTATGAAATGCATTTCTTTTTACATATAAATGTATTTATCATGAAATATTTATAGATTTTATAGTATTTTTTTTCTACATGAAATATTTTTTGTGTAAAATTATTTGAAAAAACAGATTTCATAATTATCTGCAAATTTATTTATGTATATGTTAATTATATAATTTTTTTCTTGCTAATATAACTTTGTAGCAAAAAGTATTAAAAATATATTTATTGAACATTTTCTTGTAAATTATAATTTTATAAATAATAATATGGTGCTTGGGGGCATGGGTTTAGGGTTTGGGAATCAAATTTGGGGATTTGAATAATGTGAGAGAACCAAAAGTGGAAACACTCTTGTGTGTGATGAAGATGGAGGTTGGAGAGGATGAGGAGTGGGTCTTTGAATGGAGATATGTGGAAATGTTGTTTTTTTTTCTTTTTCACTTGTAGGCAAATTGGGGGTAGACGATTTCAAGTTGAAGTCGGGGGTTAACGATTTTTATTGTAATTTATTACGAAATGTTTGTAATCGATTATGACTTTGATTAAAGGGTGTACAAATTCAAAAAGGATAATATGTGGGGTAACATTTTCTCTATTTGAAAATAGGTGGGGTCATGACGTTTTCTTAATCAAAAAATGTGTGGGGGTGCGACATTTTTTACTATTTCTAGTTGCACCTCCATTTTCCCTTCAAAAAGTCATCCACCAACTTCATTTGTGGTACGTGAATGACACATGTGCACTATTGGTCAAGCTATATAGGTTTTAATCTTATACCAGACTCTCAAACCAGGCGTAAGGCTTTTGGACAACCATCCACTACAAGGATCCATAACGAAATGGATCAACCAAATCCGGATAAACCCAAAAAATATTTTTATTGTCGTACTGGAGGTCATCATAGAGTCAAGTCCATTTCGACAATGAATTACAATAAATATTACTCAAAATCACAAAGCAACCCAATTCATTGTCGATATGAATATCGACCCCTATAATGACCTTCAATATGACAGTAAGAACATTTTTTGGGTTTATTCGGATTTGGTTGATCCATTTCGTTATGGATTCTTGAAGTGGATGGTTGTCGGACAGCCTTACACTTGGTTGAGGGTATTGTATAAGATTAGGACCTATATAGCTTGACCAATAGAAGTTGATGGTTCACTTTTGAAGGAAAAATGGGGTGCAAGTAGAAATAGTAGAAAATGTCACACCCCCACATGTTTTATGATTAAGAAAACGTCATGACCCCATCCGTTTTCTAATAGAGGAAATGTGGAACCCCACATGTTGTCTTTTTGAATTTGTACACTCTTTGTAATCAAAGTCGTAATCATTTACGAAAAAATCGTAATTGATTACAATAGAAAACGTTAACTCCCACGATTTCAGCTTGAAATTATCTAACCCCAGTCCGACTTTGATTTAAAAACGTGTAACATGTTTTCTTAATTTAAAAATGTGTGGGATCGCATGATTTGCTTATTTTATAATTTTTAAAAATTTTGATATTTTTATAATAAAGGAGACAAATTTGCCTACAAATAAAAAAAAACGGGAAAAAAATTGGTCAAGATTGATTCCTTTTATTATACGCACATTATGAATATAATCTTTTATATTAAATGTTAGCATTAAATACATTTGTTATTTTAAAAAAAAAATGTTAAAGAAAAATATATATTTATTTAATTTTTTTCTTTAATTGAAAAATCAAACTACAATAAATATAATATTTAACAACAGGTCAAAATTTAAGAATTAAAAATATATTTAACATTTTATAATTATTTTATGTAAGTCGAAAGTAATATTTTATTATTTATAGATTCTAAGCATGTTTTAAATTTTATTTTTAGTTTGATATTTTTGTTTAAATTTATTAGTTAATTATATAAAATTATCGTTTATACTAATAATTATTATTAAAAACACGTAACATTTTCTTTAAGATCAATATATTTATTTTATTTATTTAAAATTAAAATACGAGTTTTCTATAATGATTTAATATAAATCTATAACTTAAATAATTCATATCCGAAAAAAATTAATAAATTAAATAATTAAATATAAATTTACAATTCTACACCTATAAATCAATACATGAAAAGATATTCAATCTTGGTGTTCACAATTCTATTTTTAATTTTACTTTTTAATAAATAATATTTTTTAAACTAAAATAACTGTTTTACTTTTTAAGTAATTGTTTTATTAAATTTAACAATTTCACTCTTTTAATTTTTTTAAAGTACTTTTAGTAAAATAAAATATCTACAAAGTAAATAAATAAAATATTTATAATTAAATTTACAAAATTATTTATATTTATCTTTAAAATTTTAAAAAAAATGAATGTCTTTACACTTGTTGTGCTAAAGTTAACGCTCTTTTCTTTTTTTCAGTTGTGGATTTTTCTTATTGTTTCCGCCACCATTTGTGTATTGCATTAATAGTCAAATAAATGCATTTTTGTATTATGCTTCATTTTGTACTGGTCCTGCAAAACGTACGTAGTAAGGAACAAAAAACTGATCATGTAACAAAGAATATTTTATTTGTTTATGTGTTGGGTTTCTGAAATAAGGAATCAAGTGCAAACGGTTTTGACCCAAAATTTGTTTCGATAAGTATCAATTGAATCAAGAAAAAAAAAATCAATTTTAGAATCCCTGAATCAAAACAAAACCATATATCTATAAAACAGTGACCCACTCACCCACCACACACAATCACAAACTTTTCAGAATTGAATCAGAAAGCATGAGTAACAAAGGTCTCAAGATTTGCTTGGTCTTGTTTCTGTTTTTACTCGTCATTGTTTCAGTTGGGATGGTAACCTTATTTTTAACAGTTTTCAAACCCAAGGATCCAAACATCATGGTCCAACCTGTTGGTCTTGAACACTTCAACTTGTCTCTTTTGACCAATTTGACTGCAAATGTGAGTCTGCCAATGGTGATCACTATGGTGAATCCAAACTTTGGAAGCTTTGAATACCCCGAAGCCATGGGTTATGTGAATTTCCATGGTGGCATTGTGGGTGAAGTTCCGATACAGGGAGAGTTTGTGCCAGCACGTGAACAGATCGTAGTGGACGCTTGGGCCAATTTGATGCTACAGAAGGTGGTCACTGATACCAGATTTTGGGCAGATGTTCTAAGTGGATCGTTGAATTTCACATCAACAGCTGCATTGCCTGGGAAAGTTGAAATGCTCAAGATTTTGAAGTTGAAAGCCACTGTTTATAGCACTTGTGATTTCTCCATTGACTTAACCTCTAGGAATGTTGATAGCAAATGCAGTGCCAAAATTAAGCTTTGATTGCTTGTAGTCAAGGGGTTTTTTGCATAACTATTACCCTTTTTTTCTCTGTTCAATTCATTTGTAATTGAGGTTTTGCCTTTTTCTTTTTTTTTAATCCGCAAATATAACTTATTAGTATGTGTTTGGATTATAATTAAAAAAATTAAGTTTGGTCGAAAGAAACAGAAAATTTCTTTAAACCGAAAATTTTCAACTGAAAATTTTGATAGTTTTGCTTTGAGAGCAACCCACCTTTGGGACTTAACAAAATTGAAAAAAAAATTGTCAAGTGACTACAAAATAAATTTGGATTTAGCTTCCAAACCTGAAACCAAACACATAATTAATATTATCTTAATGTAAGAGTTAAAATTTACGGTCTCTTTTATATTTCTTTTTAAATTTATTAAATCAATCTTGTAATTCTCAAATATTAATAGGTGAATGAATTCACGATCTTTCAAACTCTCCTACAAACCAATTGTTTTTTTAGAGTTTTGCCTGTGATGTTTTTTCTAGTACTTAGATAAGAAAATTAAACAAATTACAAATTAAAAATAAGCTAAAGGAACTTAAAACTTATAAAAACTTTTAAATAAACTGTTTTCAATAAATACTTTTGTATTGTCAAATTAATTTATAATCT
>Ga0099823_1006404_pt1 | contig 11874 bp, 8 predicted proteins | sample CowpearedBW_FD_76831 | JGI IMG/M metagenome (GOLD analysis project Ga0099823, IMG submission 76831) | Root nodule microbial communities of legume samples collected from California, USA - Cow pea red BW | ecosystem: Host-associated > Plants > Roots > Nodule | place: USA: California | collected... | reverse complement strand
TATATATATATATATATATATATATATACTTATATTTTAATATATTTTATTTATATTTGAACTTTTCACAATCCATGAAATTAATTTAATTATGTTTAAATATTGTTTTAATACTATGATCATATAAAAATAATATTATAGTTAAATAATTATTATTATAGTTGTTCAACACATGTGAGGTCGTTCACAGTGGCTTTATTGTAGTCCTAAGAACTGTCAAGTCTGTTTATTGGTGTGCTAATGGTTTTTTTCTTTGATAATGATGTTCGGTCGAAGAAACACTGATGTTTTTTTTTTAATTTTTTTTTTGTAGATTTCTTCGTTATTTAGATGTTAATAGTAAGACTTTATTTTTATTATCTTTTTACTGTGATAGTTTTTTTAGTTTTAACGTTGTTGTTAGTCATTGTGTGACGAGTGTTGACGGTTAATAATTTATTTTGTTGAAATTATTAAGTAGAAAAAAAAGCTTTTATTATGACTGAAAAATGGACATTGAATTTTATAAACAAGGATTTTATTTTTTATACGACATCAATGAACTTGAATAAAGTATATCTTATACTTATGTTTACGTAACTAAATTATAATCATGTGAGAATTTTCCTTAAAAGAAAATTAGAAAAAAGATGGGGTCGCAAAGAATTGGACAAAATGGAAGGAAATTAATTAACGTGATTAAGGAAACTAATTTAGGAATGGGATTAAGAATAGAAAATGGGTGTTTTAGCAAGGTGGAATAGTGCAGGGTCCCAATCATTGCAAGATAACAGCAAATGCTTACGGGGCGCAAGTGCGAACTGCAAGACCCACTCTGATTTTATTGCATCATAATCTAACTCATGACTTGCCAGTTGCCGCTCCAGCTGGCCAAAATAACATGCTAAAGTTTTGAACATTAATGTGGCTTGTCTTAAACTTCAGCGACTTTATTATTGTCTTTGAAAATTGGAAGGATTCCATTGTCATCAAACCCCTAGAGTGCCAGAGAAAATATACTTTTGCCAACTAAGCACACAAACTCTATAATTCAGATGGCTTATAAACTGGCTAGGCCACAACCAACAACCCAGCTCAATTAAAATAAAAACCATGTGGACATATGCAACAAATAATTGGAGTATCTTTCTTCTTAATTATGGACTCCAAATAATTATTGTATTTTTCTTTGTGAAATATCTTTCTTTTATGCAAATACAATTTCATATTCATAGGAATTTCAACATTTAGGCGTTATCATATTAAACATTCCATTTATTTATTTATTTTTATGAATTCTATATACCATAAATAAAGAATGCATAGAGGTACATTATTTGCGCACGTGATTCCATTCCAAACCGTTGGCTCAAGCGAATGTGAAGCCATTAAGCCACAAAGCTTAGAGGGTGGAGCTGTTGTCGGTGCTCCTAATGGTGTGTGTATGACAGTGAAAACTGAAAACACACAAAGCGTATTTCCTTCACTGTCAGAGACTCCCTCTCCATCAAAATCAACCATTGAAGACGCCCATTTAAAACCCAAAACACACATTTCGCACTGTTTTCTTAACGAGCCATCCTCACCTCTATTCAAATCAAATCTGACTCGGACCACCACCAGGCCAAGAAAGAAAACCAATCGATGAGTCACCGTCACACTCACACGCCGGCTTCGCTTTTCGCTCTCTGAAGGTGTTTTCCATTTCCTCTCACCTCTTCGCATTTTTTCAATTCCACCGTCTATCCATTCTTCAATATTCTCGCATTCATTCGCCGTAACCGCTTTGACTTTTTCGTTGACTCACACGCTTCACGCTTTCTACACTTCCATTTCTCGGTGGTAGCTCTTGATCTGCTACCCGTGTAGCTGTCTCCACGATTCAATTTTAATCGATTCCATTGTTTGCTTGATTTTTCAGTGGCTTTTGGTTAGGTCACCGTGCAGCTATTATTAATATTATTATTGTTAGTTATTTTTGTTTTGAGCTTGTGGAATTTGCATTTGCGATTTTGGTGTAATTAATGTTGTTTGAGACTGGTGATTCATTTGAATCTGAATTTCGGTTTGGACAGGGAGGATTTGATGTTCTGTCAGACTCTCCAGTGCTAATTGTAGAGCAGCAGTGTCCTGGATTGATCTGTTTGGGAGTGTCTGCGCGAAGTGAAGCTGGCGACCACACTGACTTGGAGGTTTGCTGCCCACAATGGCAGCACACTTGCTGCTAATGACATGGTACTTCGTGATTTTCATTGTTTATTCTTTTTCTTTTTCATTCATTTTATGCTATGCCATCATCATTACTGGTAGAGGAAAAGTGTTTGAGTATTAGGAAATATCTGTAACTTTACAAAACCTTAAGTTCTCCTGCACATATTGGACACCATTTCTTCATATTGCTCGACGGTCCACTATGTTTTAAAATTTTAGTCGTGGTTATAGAAATTTTGGACAAGGAAAAGATGATGCAACGGCAATTGTGGTTGTGGAGACTTCTAAAATTGCAATATGGTAGCCACAATTGTGGTTATGAACAGCTGTCTAAAACTAGACTTGATTTGTGCTTTTTTTGGTGTGCCAAACTATTCCAGAAAGCATAGTTGTGAACCATGGAAGTGTCTTATTTCATTCTACTCTCTGTTTCTTCTCTACCATTGGAACATATCTGTCACTGTTCTTCGATTGAGACGTCCATGGTTTTACAGAAATGTGAAGATGATGATAAATATTCTATTGTAGATAGGAGGCGCTATTTTAGTTACGCACTCTACCATCATTTGCTATATATCCTTCTACATATCCTTGATTCTGTGACTGGGTGCAGGGTAAATGCTAGAAAATGGAAAAAAAGGTCGCATTATTATATTCTCTTAAGACTATGGCATTCATGGTCATCTGTTTTAATGGGTTACTTGTAGCGTTTATTGTAGACTGGAGTCTATTGTACAGAGCTTTCTGCTGCACCGTATAATGCTGTATATTTTTCTTTATTTTATATCTCGTGTCTGTTTTGCGCAATAAGATGCTATGCTATGCTAATATTAAGTAGTCAATTGTAGCAATCATGTACATTTAATGCTTTGAAAATCTTGAATTTCTTGATACAGAAAAAAAAATCAAGTTGTGATAGTGATATATGGTTTTGCTATGTTCCTTCTCAAATTGATTTTCCATTTCTCCTCTCATACAACTTCAACATTGATCCTTATCCATGTAGTACATGTAGTACTAAGTCTAATTTATTCGTGTTAATTTTTTTTACTTCCATCATTTAGAGATATACAAACATTCTGTTTATTCTCATTGTCGTTGTTCTGATTGTAGGAAAGAAATGGTGATGGGAAGGCTCAAGATTCAGAGACTCTACCTCCCCATTCTGTTCTGAAGATGGGATTGAGGTTGGTTATGACATTGGATATGACTGCAAATTATGTTAAAAAATAATATTTTATGGCCTTCAAAATCATCAAATCATTTGCTTGTATTGCTTCACTAAAATTCTTGCACTTACATTGGTACTTTTGCTTATGGTTAAGTAAGCTGTGACTTGTGAATCCTACCTATTTAGTTATACCGTGTCATCCGTGTAAAAGTTTTCCAAGATAAAAGTGATATGTTCTCTCTCACCCTTTCAGAGTCTCATACATTGAAGATAATGAGAACTATAAGTTGATGGTTATATATATATATGGTTTATGGAAATTTGAATTAAAGCATAAATTCTGTATCTTACATTCCTAATTGTTTGCAGAGAACGTAGCAACAACAGCAGCATGGAGGATCCAGATGGGACATTAGCAAGTGTTGCCCAATGCATTGAGCAGTTGCGTCAGAGCTCATCTTCTATGCAGGAGAAAGAGTATTCTTTGAAGCAGTTGTTGGAGCTTATTCATATTCGAGAAAATGCTTTCAGTGCTGTTGGATCTCATTCTCAGGCAGTTCCAGTACTTGTTTCCCTTCTTCGGTCAGGGTCTTCAAATGTGAAGATACAGGCAGCAACTGTATTGGGTTCACTTTGTAAAGAAAATGAGTTGAGGGTGAAAGTCTTGCTTGGAGGATGTATTCCACCTTTGCTTGGTCTACTGAAGTCCAGTTCTGCTGAAGGTCAAGTGGCTGCTGCAAAGACGATTTTTGCTGTTTCTCAAGGTGGTGCCAAAGATCATGTTGGATCAAAAATTTTTTCAACTGAAGGAGTAGTTCCAGTGCTATGGGAACAGTTGCAAAAGGGCCTGAAGACAAATGTAGTTGATAATTTATTAACTGGGGCATTGAAGAATCTCTCCAGCAGCACTGATAGATTCTGGAGTGCTACAATACAAGCTGGAGGGGTGGACATATTAATTAAGTTACTGAAAACAGGGCAGTCTAACACTTTAGCAAATGTGTGCTTTTTACTTGGCTGTATGATGATGGAGGATGCATCTGTTTGTTCAAAATTGTTGACAGCTGAGGAAACTAAACAACTTCTCAAACTTTTAAGCCCTGGTAATGATGCCGCTGTCAGGGCTGAAGCAGCTGGTGCTCTTAAATCTCTTTCTGCTCAGTGCAAAGATGCAAGAAAAGAGATAGCCAATTCCAATGGCATTCCTGCTTTGATTAATGCTACCATAGCTCCTTCCAAAGAGTTCATGCAGGGTGAGTATGCTCAAGCATTACAGGAGAATGCGATGTGTGCTTTAGCAAACATCTCTGGTGGTTTGTCATATGTCATCTCCAGTCTTGGTCAAAGCCTTGAATCATGCTCCTCGCCGGCCCAAGCTGCTGACACGTTGGGGGCTTTAGCTTCAGCTCTTATGATATATGACGACAATGCTGAATCTACCAGGGCAACAGATCCTTTGGCAGTTGAGCAGACATTACTTGAACAATTTAAAACTGGCTTGTCATATCTTGCGCAGGAACGAACTATTGAAGCACTAGCTAGTTTGTATAGCAATCCTATACTGTCAATCAAACTTGCAAATTCTGATGCAAAACGTTTGCTTGTTGGTTTAATAACGATGGCTACTAATGAAGTGCAAGATGAACTTCTAAAATCCCTCTTGACATTGTGCAATACTGAATGCAGTTTGTGGAGTGCACTTCAAGGCCGTGAAGGAGTTCAGTTGTTGATATCTCTTTTGGGGCTTTCATCGGAACAACAACAAGAATGTGCTGTTGCCCTCCTTTGCCTTTTATCTCATGAAAATGATGAAAGTAAATGGGCTATTACTGCTGCTGGTGGTATACCTCCTCTTGTTCAAATTTTGGAGTCAGGATCTGCAAAAGCAAAGGAAGATTCAGCATCAATCCTTAGGAACCTATGTGATCACAGTGAGGATATACGTGCTTGTGTTGAAAGTGCTGATGCTGTTCCTGCATTACTTTGGCTGTTGAAAAATGGAAGCCCAAATGGGAAGGAGATTGCAGCAAAGACTTTGAATCACTTAATCCATAAATCTGATACAGCAACTATCAGTCAGCTTACAGCATTATTGACCAGTGATTTACCTGAATCTAAGGTTTATGTTTTAGACGCTTTGAGAAGTATGCTTTCAGTTGTTGCTCTTTCTGATCTTCTACGTGAAGGTAGTGCTGCCAGTGATGCAATCGATACAATGATTAAATTACTAAGCTCAACCAAGGAAGAAACTCAGGCCAAGTCTGTGTCTGCTCTGGCGGGAATTTTTGAAACGAGGAAAGATGTGCGCGAGAGCAACATTGCTGTTAAAACTCTTTGGTCAGCAATGAAGTTGCTTAATGTTGAATCGGAAAGTATCTTAATGGAGTCCTCGCGCTGTTTGGCTGCGATATTCCTTTCCATCAAAGAGAACAGGGATGTGGTTGCTATTGCTAGAGATGCATTACCCTCCCTAGTTTCACTAGCTAACTCTTCAGTTTTGGAAGTGGCGGAGCTGGCAACATGTGCTGTGGCAAATCTTATTTTGGATAGTGAAATTGCGGAGAAAGCTGTTCCTGAAGAAGTCATCTTGGCTGCTACTAGAGTATTACGTGAAGGCACAATTTCTGGAAAATCACATGCTGCAGCAGCAATTGCTCGCCTTTTACATTCTAAGAGGCAAGTTGATTATGCTATAACTGATTGTGTGAATCGAGCTGGAACTGTTCTTGCACTAGTTTCTTTCTTAGACTTTGCTATCAATGGACTTAGTTCCACATCAGAAGCTCTAGAAGCACTTGCCATGCTGTCTAGGTCAGAAGTGAATGGTGCACACAGTAAGCCTCCTTGGGCAGTTTTGGCTGAATTTCCTAAAAGCATCAGCCCAATAGTTTTGTCCATTACTGATTCAACGCCAGTGTTGCAGGATAAAGCTATTGAAATTTTATCTCGATTATGTAAGGATCAACCTTTTGTTTTGGGAGACATTGTTGTTTCTGCTCCTGGATGTATACCTTCTATAGCTAAGAGGATAATCCATTCCTCTTCTAAAAATATAAAGGTCAAAATTGGTGGAGCTGCTGTTCTTATTTGTGCTGCTAAAGTAAATCACCAGAGGCTGGTGGAGGATCTTAATTTATCAAACTTGTGTGGTAATCTAGTTCAGTCTCTTGTCGATATACTTATTTCTTCACAGGCTACTTTGGATTATCAGCACGATGACAACAGGGAAGTTATCAGCATCTGCAGGCATACAAAAGAAGCCAATGATGGTAAATCAAGCACTGGCACCGCCATTGTTTCTGGTGCCAACTTAGCTATATGGTTACTAACTGTTCTTGCTTGCCATGATGAAAAGTGTAAAACTGCAATAATGGAGGCGGGTGCAATTGAGTTTCTGAGTGACAGGATTGCAAATTGTTTCTCACTGTACAGTCAGGTATTGTAGTGCTATGTTTTCAATCAATGAAGTATACAGTGGCATCTGATTCTTTCCATATTTATTTACTCATTTTCATCAATGGATTCTTATTTGTCAAAGTTGTTCACAGATACACACCTCGTCGTTTATATAGTAGTTAGACAATAGACTAGTGTACAATTATTATTTCTGATTGTTAAATCTTTGCTCCTTTATGGTGCTATGCAGATTGACTATAAAGAAGATAGTAGCATGTGGATTTTTGCTTTGTTGCTGGCAATATTGTTTCAGGATAGGGATATTATACGAGCACATGCAACCATGAAATCTATACCAGCACTTGCCAATTTATTGAAGTCAGAGGAATCAGCAAACAGATATTTTGCTGCACAATCCATAGCTAGCTTAGTCTGTAATGGTAGCAGGGGAACACTTCTGTCTGTGGCAAATTCTGGGGCAGCTGGTGGACTTATCTCCTTGCTTGGCTGTGCTGATACTGATATACAGGATCTTAGAATTGTCAGAGGAATTTTCTTTGGTGCATTATCCTGATCAAGTTGCTCTTGAGAGGTTGTTTAGAGTTGATGACATAAGAGTTGGTGCCACTTCTCGGAAGGCAATACCTGCTCTAGTTGATTTGCTCAAACCAATTCCAGAACGCCCGGGTGCACCATTTTTAGCACTTGGGCTTTTGACTCAACTTGCTATAGACTGTCCGTCAAATAAGATCGTAATGGTTGAGGCAGGTGCCCTAGAGGCGCTTTCTAAGTATCTTTCACTAGGTCCACAAGATGCAACGGAAGAAGCTGCTACAGATCTGTTAGGGATTCTGTTTAGCAGTGCAGAAATACGGAGACATGAATCAGCATTTGGAGCTGTTACTCAGCTTGTAGCTGTACTGCGTTTAGGAGGAAGAGCTGCAAGGTATAGGGCCGCAAAAGCTTTGGAGAGTTTATTCACCGCTGACCATATTAGAAATGCAGAGACTGCTCGACAAGCTGTCCAGCCATTGGTAGAGATTCTTAATACTGGTTTAGAGAGAGAGCAACATGCTGCAATTGCTGCACTAGTTAGGTTACTCAGTGAAAATCCTTCAAAAGCACTTGCTGTTGCTGATGTTGAGATGAATGCAGTGGATGTTCTTTGTAGGATTCTTTCATCAGATTGTTCAATGGACCTCAAAGGGGATGCTGCTGAATTATGTTCTGTTCTTTTTGGAAATACAAGGATTCGGTCCACAATGGCTGCTGCACGTTGTGTTGAACCTCTAGTCACTCTCCTTGTAAGTGAGTTTAGTCCTTCTCACCATTCAGTTGTTCGGGCATTGGATAGGCTTGTTGATGATGAGCAACTAGCTGAATTAGTTGCTGCACATGGTGCAGTTATTCCTCTTGTTGGCCTACTTTATGGTAGGAATTACGTACTTCATGAGGCCATTTCCAGAGCTCTGGTCAAGTTGGGAAAAGACAGGCCGGCTTGCAAAATGGAAATGGTGAAAGCTGGAGTTATTGAAAGCATACTTGACATCCTTCATGAAGCACCTGATTATCTATGTGCAGCTTTTGCAGAATTGTTGCGTATATTGACCAATAATGCTAGCATAGCAAAAGGACCACCAGCTGCTAAAGTTGTTGAACCCCTGTTTATGTTGCTAATAAGACAAGACTTTGGGCCAGATGGACAACATAGTGCATTGCAGGTTTTGGTTAATATTTTAGAACATCCACAATGTCGTGCTGATTACACATTGTCTTCTCACCAAGCTATTGAACCTCTTATCCCTTTGCTTGATTCTCCAATATCAGCAGTGCAACAGTTGGCTGCTGAGCTTCTCTCACATCTTCTTTTAGAAGAACACCTTCAGAAAGATCCAGTAACACAACATGTAATTGGCCCTCTTATACGAGTTCTTGGTTCTGGTATACATATATTGCAACAGAGAGCTGTGAAGGCCCTGGTCAGTATTGCACTGATATGGCCAAATGAAATTGCAAAGGAGGGTGGTGTTATTGAAATTTCAAAAGTTATCTTACAAGCAGATCCTTCCATTCCTCATGCTTTATGGGAATCTGCGGCCTCTGTTTTGGCTAGTATTCTGCAATTTAGTTCTGAATACTACCTAGAAGTTCCAGTTGCTGTTTTGGTTAGGTTGCTTCGATCTGGCTTAGAAAGCACAGTTGTTGGTGCATTAAATGCTCTCCTTGTGTTGGAAAGTGATGATGGAACTAGTGCTGAAGCAATGGCTGAAAGTGGTGCCATAGAGGCTCTCTTGGAGCTCCTAAGATCTCATCAGTGCGAGGAAACCGCTGCAAGACTCTTAGAAGTATTGCTGAACAATGTAAAGATCAGAGAAACAAAAGTTACTAAATCAGCCATCTTACCATTATCCCATTATCTCTTGGACCCACAAACCCAAGCACAACAAGCAAGGTTATTAGCAACATTGGCTCTTGGTGATCTATTTCAGAACGAGGGTCTTGCTCGGTCAAGCGATGCAGTTTCAGCTTGTCGTGCTTTAGTGAATGTGCTTGAAGATCAGCCAACTGAAGAAATGAAAGTGGTAGCCATTTGTGCTCTACAAAACCTTGTGATGAACAGTCGATCAAATAAAAGAGCAGTTGCAGAGGCTGGTGGGGTTCAGGTTATTTTGGATCTGATAAGTTCAAGTGATCCTGAAACATCTGTTCAGGCTGCAATGTTTATTAAACTTCTATTTTCAAATCATACCATTCAAGAGTATGCTTCTAGTGAAACAGTCAGAGCAATAACTGGTGAGCTATGTTCCTATTGGGAAGTGTTTAAATTCTTGTTACTTTTATGCTGGAGCCACTATTATATATATCTTCATTTTTTTTTCTCATATAAAATGGTGTGTTTGTTGCTTTTCACATGGCAATTTCCAACGTGTTTTCTTGTCCTTGAATTAGTTATTTGATTCTCCTCATAAAGCATTTTTTTTTTGCTTTTATAAGCAGAAGCTTAGCTTGATTTTAAAAATATTTTTCTGTAAAGAAACCCAAAAATGTTATACATGGACTAATGCATCTCTAAAAAAAATGGCAGAGCTGATTTTTTTTGTTGATTATTGGTCTTGGAACCAAAAATTAAGGGAAGGAATAGATGAATAGTAAAACTTGTAGCTTGTAGACTTGGTTTCTTCATGAGCTGAACAGCTTGAATCTTCTTTGTGCTACATATCCTCTTCTAGCTAAAATAGGCACCTAGTCTTCTGTAAATATTTATTGATGTATCAGAAAATGAATAGGTTGAAATTGAAAGTTGTCTTGTAAGTAAAGGTGTTGTTTCTAATATGAATCCATTGGGGAGCAATGTTGATTCTGTGCGTGTCACTATAAATTGCTTCACCGTGCAAACCTCTCTCCTGTATGAAAATATGACCTATTTTAATTTGTGATATTTTTTAGCTGCTATTGAAAAGGACTTATGGGCTACTGGAACTGTGAACGAAGAGTATCTTAAAGCCTTAAATTCTCTGTTTAGCAACTTCCCAAGACTGAGAGCAACTGAGCCAGCAACACTTAGCATTCCCCATCTGGTTACATCCTTAAAGACAGGCTCTGAGGCTACTCAGGAGGCTGCCTTGGATGCACTTTTCCTGCTTAGGCAAGCTTGGTCAGCATGTCCAGCAGAAGTTTCAAGAGCTCAATCAATAGCAGCTGCAGATGCTATTCCTTTGCTGCAGTACTTAATCCAGTCTGCCCCTCCTCGCTTTCAGGAGAAGGCAGAGTTTTTATTGCAGTGTTTGCCAGGAACTTTGGTGGTGATCATCAAGCGTGGTAACAATATGAAGCAATCTGTCGGAAACCCAAGTGTTTTTTGCAAGCTTACGCTTGGAAACACTCCTCCAAGGCAAACCAAGGTATTTTAATAATAATTCATATCATTATCTTGTTTTTGTGATCTTCTCCTCTATAATGTACTAGGATTAATTGAAATGGGCGAGTGCTTGTTTTATGTTAGAGTAGTATATGATTGTATCTCCATGTCAATCTTGCATAAATGCCAAAAAGCTAATGTGATATGTTATGTCTTTTTGGAAACTATGCCAATATTAGAAAATTCTCAGTTAGGATATGGACCTTTAAAGTTGCTTCCTAGTTCCTAGAAAAAGAAAATCAGTTGACCTCATTTACATATTCTGCTGCAGTTATATTGCCAGATTTTAGAATCCAGAATCACCCAAATTGATTTATTTTTTTTTTATTTTCTTTTGAAGTAGCTTTTGACTTAAATGGTGATTTGATTCAAATGGAAGTATTTGGTTGTCACTTTTAATGTTGTGGAGGGCCACGCCCACTTCAATTTCTTTTTGTCATTTCATTATACAGCTTGAGGAACATCATGTTTTCTTCTTAATATAATACAGTTTCTACTTTGATTTGGTTTCCTCCTCGAAAAGGGAATGTGCTAATATTATTGAGAATGTGCTGGTTAGGTGGTCTCAACTGGCCCCAATCCGGAGTGGGAAGAGAGCTTTTCATGGTCCTTTGAGAGTCCTCCAAAAGGCCAGAAGCTTCACATTTCTTGCAAAAACAAGAGCAAAATGGGAAAGGTAATTGTGGGAAAATTGGACTGCACTAAATGCTTTCTATCCATCTTCAATTATTTTGCTTTTACACTTCCGTTGACCCCTCTATTATTTTTATCTGATGACAGAGTTCATTTGGGAAAGTGACAATCCAGATTGATCGGGTAGTAATGCTCGGAGCAGTATCTGGAGAGTACACTCTTTTGCCAGAAAGTAAGAGCGGCCCTTCGAGGAATTTAGAAATAGAATTCCAGTGGTCGAACAAGTGATATACCTGTTTCCGTCTTTAGTGTGAAGCTTTTAAATTGGAACACAGGATACATGGTTGAAATCAAATTTTTGTACAGTATGATTTATCTTGCTAGTGCACATAACAAATTTTTTTAAAACAATATTCTTTTGTAACTTGATCCTTCGTTTCCTTGGTTAAGTGCTCGGGGCACCAAAGATTAGGTCTGCTTCGAATCTTGTATGAATTTTGCTCGTTGCCAATTAAGGTGGGTTCTTTATATATATATATATATATATATATATATATATATATAT
>Ga0099823_1006403_pt1 | contig 11875 bp, 9 predicted proteins | sample CowpearedBW_FD_76831 | JGI IMG/M metagenome (GOLD analysis project Ga0099823, IMG submission 76831) | Root nodule microbial communities of legume samples collected from California, USA - Cow pea red BW | ecosystem: Host-associated > Plants > Roots > Nodule | place: USA: California | collected... | reverse complement strand
CGATTGCTTTGTAATCACCTTCCAACTTGATGAATTTATCTTGGACCACTTTCTCATAAGTGATGTCTTGACCTACAAAGCATACCCCAACAACAGAATCTGTGTAGTCCCTACTAGTGCAAGCATTCACCATAAGATATACATCTTTCTTTTGCTGTTGAAGCCCAAAGTGCTTTATTTTCAACTCAACACTTTTGTCCTCCTCTCCTGCAAAAACTATCAATTCATTCCTACGAGTACTTAACTTTCAGGGAGAAGGAATCAAAATAAGACTGCAATTTAAACACTATCATACATATTCAATTATATAACGCCAGTCATTAAATCTTACACTCCAATGGGTGAAAATAATAGCACAACCTAAAAAACATGAATATTTGATTGTCCAGAGCTTTATATAGTACATGAATTGAATATTTCAGACCAACGTGTGGAATCAAATTCTGAAAGACTTGTACAGAACGTTTTTCCCCCCCACAATGAAATGCTAATAACATTTGTTAATTAAGTTAAAACTACTATATTTTCTACAACAACTGATTTACCTTGCAAGGCTCTGCTTAGAGTATTTCTAGAAGTGTCACATGAGTCCGCATGTATAATTTCATTTACCATGGATTTTCCCATAGCTTCACTGCCTTGTAGACCTGTCAATTCAGCAATCTTTGAATTCCATCCATTGATTATGCCACCTGAATCAACCCCAAAAATTGGAACTGTTGCAGTCTCGATTAATCTCACCATTTCAAGTGCTACTGAACTGAGTTCATCCATCTTTCCAGCTGCAGTGTCAGTTTTCTGCACATAGTTTGAAGTCTTTGAATCTGTGATCTCAGTGTCTTGGAAGGAATCTCTTATTATTAGTTGTAATGAGTGAATAGCATTGATTTCTGACACTTCCCAAGGCAAACTTTTGCTTTTGACTACTTCAAGAAAAGCTTTGAAAGATGATCTTGGGTTCATTTTTCCTCCATCATCCCTATCCTCTGGATGATGCTTGGCTCCACCCCATTTGACTTCCTTAGCAGTGTGAGACCTGAACCAGAACAAAAAATGTTTTGAATTGATTCTTGCAGTGGCCATGCCACAAACAGCATCACCCAGTGAAGCAGCACCTGGATAACCAGCATCAGCCAAACTATCTGTTGTCAAACCTGTTGAGTCCCCATGATTACTAAGTAGCCATTCTGCAATGTCTTTTACCTGTGCTTCAGTTGGGGATGTGCCTAACAACCAGCAGTTTCCATCATAAAACAAGGCAGCACCATCACACTTCACAAGATCCATGATACTTGGAGACTGAGTCACAATGCCGAATGGTGCATCACGAAGGAGCATGTCACACAGTAAGGTTTGAGTTTTAAGCATTCTCTTTTCTGCCATTTGTGATGCCAATTGAATCTCCATGTAAAGTTGCAGTCCAAAAGCCTGCATTAGGAACTCACAAGCATAGCGAACCGGGAAAGAAACATAGCGTGGTGAAGTGTGGTGACAAACTAGCAAACCCCAAAGCCTTGTTGCATCTTTTCCATTGACTATAATTGCCATCACCAGAGAGGCAATTGATCCCATGTTGGCCATGTACTGTGTATGACAACCATGTGGTAACCTAAGGGTTGAATTCACCAAGCAAAGAGGTTGCCCTAATTCTTCACTCTGAATGACCTTAACTGGCTTTGCATGGCAATCACATATCATCCTAACCCGGTTTTGCTTGAACAAGAAGCGAGAAGCTTGAGGGATATCTGTGGCAGGATAATGTAAACCCAAGTAAGGCTCCAAATCTGACCTCCTAATCTCAGCTACAACCTCACCATGATCATCCTCATGAAACTTATAAACCATAACCCTGTCATATCCAGTAAGCTTCTGCACTTCCTCAACAACTGTGTCACACAACAAGCCAATATCTTCGCCGGGAAGAGATTGCAGCCTTGAAATAGCCCTCACAGCCAGCTTCTGTGATTGAACTGCCCCGGCTAGTGACAATGCTGGATCACTCAACCGCGCAGGCTCCAAATCAATCACAACCCCAACATCGATCCTATGCAGTATGGCATAAAACGGCTTCTGGGTCATCCTTGCATAGACCCAAATCGGGTTCAGAAGAGAAATTTCTCTGGAAGCCACAGCTTTAGCTAGGGAAGCCCCAGAAGGTGGAGTGAAAAGGGTTGTTGCATCAACCCCAATCAAATTTACAAACATCTTAGAGTCAATTTGCCTCTCCAAACCCAACAACTGAAAACAATTCTCACTGTACCCAATGATCCTAAAAGTGGGTTCCTCAATTGCAAGCATACAACCAAAGGGTTGGATAAGGCCACCCCTTTGGATTTTTGACAGATATGCAGTCATTTTTTCTCCAGACACTAACCTGGGAGGATCAAGGACCATCCTGGAGTAGTCAAATGATTTACCAGACACACCAGACTGCTCAAACTCGGCCAGAATCTCAGCATCCGCACTGTACTGAGCCAGTATCTTGTCCCTCCTGCTGTTCATGTTGCTTTCAGCTGATGTGCTCAAGCTTGTGTCTTTCACCTTCCCTCTGCTTTCAAAGCTCATTTTCAAGCCTGTTTAACAAAAAGCCAAATGCGTTTGCTTACCTTGTATTGCACCTTCTATGAAACCACTTTGGTTCTAGCTTTTTACTTGTGTGGTTTCTGAAGGAGATATATACACAAACATGTTAGATACCCTTTACACGAAAAATTGAGAAGATAGTTTTTATTCAAAGTGCATTGTTCTTCTGTTGTGTTAAACCGACAATGAGTTGTCCTATGATGTGCACCTCAACTCACCCCACTTAATGTCTCTCCTATGTTGTTTTCGTTCAGTCCAACTCATGCAAATAAATTTCTACCCTCTCTTACTTTTACTGCCAAAGACATAATAACTAAGCACAAATTCCTTACCCAGCCAGTTTCGACAGTAATTCTAGGAGAACATTCTCAAATTGGTTAACTTGGAAACCTTCACTTAGTTTATTTGTCAAAAAGACAAGATCCTATAATTCCAAGAAAACAACAGAGTATGGAGTAGGGGACAGACTCAGACACATGGTGTACTCTTGCAATATTGTGTTTGCTTTTGGAGAAAAATCATTCTTTTAATGCTTACTCACTGCATAACATTGCTTCTTCTCCATTCACAGATTCAAATTCTAGAAACAGTTTTCAGCTTGTAATCACTGTTACTTAAAATTTAACAGCTTTTAAAGTTATTTTCTCTTTTATTCCAACTACAATATTTGTCCTTGATAATGGAGATTATAAACCACAGTGATATTCTACCCTTCTGTATTTACTTGAAGAGATTAAGAACTTTATCTTTATGAACTTCCTCATGCACAGAATGATTGAGATGCACCATGAATGGATAAAATTATGTTATCACATTTTGCTTCAATCAATGCGATCCAGTTAAAAATACTATGAAGCACTAAACTTCATCATTGGTTGGAGGTTGTGTAAATAAATTTGTGTCGGTGATTTGAAGGACAATGAAATGGTGAAGTGAAAACTGAATGGACATAAGATGAAGTGTGAACCACAAAAAACTGAGATAAGAAATGCCAATGCGGTCCTTCTGTCTTTGTTTCATGGTTTTCCGAATATGACCACACATGTTTTCATTGTGAAAAGATGTTTTATTATTCATGGTCGGAGATGTAAAATACCCAATTAGATACAATTTTATTTGTGTTATGATATGCTTTTTACTTGATTCATTTCTAAAACAAATAAGAAAACTTTTTTCACAACATTTTTTTACTAAATATATTTTATCTGATTATCTTGAAGAGTGTTTGAAATGTTCTTTACACACTAAGTAATCAAAAGTTGAATTGACTTGACAGATTTATTTAAGTGGTTGAGAATTGAGGTTTTTGCATCCACTTTTTTTTGTTGCTTATTTAGAATCCATGAATCTACTTTGGACTTATCTATTTATAGCGTATTCCACCAACATGGTGGTCATGCAATAGGTTAAACTAAGGTTATCTTCTAGGTTTTCTTTTTTCCCAACAGCAGAGAAAATTATTCCAACTTTTATTTATATATTTATTGAAATAGTACAGATTTTTAAGTTGGAATTCAGTGCCAAGAAATTTGGTTTCTGGTATTTGTTTTGTTTGATATATAGGTTCTGAAGAATCAATAAGAATTAGATCACAGAGGAGTTACATTTCTGAGTTTTGATTTTTACTTATCTTTAAAATAAGATAAACAATAAAATATTAAATTAATTAATTAATTGTATGAAAAATAATTTTAATTTTAAAGTTGAAATATTAACTGATGGAAAATATATTTTAATTAATAAATACTTTTAAATTTCATAAATAAATTTATATTGACGAGAGAAGGGTTTAAGATATATTTTGATTATAACTACAAGTTAAAACAAACATTTAAGAAAATGCTATTTTAAAGTATGTGGAGTTAAAATTACGTTCATATTAGTTTATATTTTATAATTTTTTTCGTGGTTACGTATCTATTATTCCCATTTTATTTAATTAATTTATATCAATTGAACGAGGAAGAAGTAGTTTATGAATTTGTTGTAAAGATAAATAGTTCAATATTTTCTTTTAACTTTTTTAGAGAAAAGATCTGGAGGTAACTCTCTGTTTTAAAGGGAGATTATGTAAACTTGCAAACATATTATCTGTTTTTTGTTTTTGTTTTTGGTCTCAAACAATTTCGTTCATGAACTTAGATTAGTTGGGTATATCTTAATTTCGTGACTGCTGTGTGGTTTATAATATTAGAATATGTGTTAAGAATTTCAACGGGTCGGATAAGGTATGGATAATAATTTTCTATATTTTATTCCCTTCATATTTATATGTGTGGGTATTGGGTATTTGTATATTTTTTTAATATCCATGAATATCTATGGTATTCATGGATATTTACAAAAGAAAAAATTAATATTTAACAATATATTTTAACCATAAATTCAAATAAAAATATAACGTATGACATTTATAAATTTCAAACAAAATGCAAATAATCCATTTAAATAGTGTTCTACGATAGTTTACAAAGAACCAATTGATTAAAAAATAATCCATTCAATTTCAATGTGTTAACGTTTTAATCATGTTTTTTTAATTCTTTTTAAATTTAAATTAAAATATAGTGGGTACAGTTATGCACGAGTACGAATATTATATACTATACCTTCCATTTTAACATGTGGATATTAAAAATATCTGCATTTATTACCCATAAATATCTATATATGGGTTTTATCCCCATAAATATCTTTATATGAATTTTATCCGCGAATATATACGAATAGGTATATTTTTTTAGCACCACCACCTATGTTTCTGTAATTAATGTATACTTTAATTTCCAACGTTGAAAGTCCTTTTAGTAAAATGATTTTTGCAAGACTTAGTGTGAAGTTTAATGGTTAAATTTGTGGTATCTTTCCATAATCAAATCTTTTAATATAATCGAATAAGAAAAACACAATATTTAGTTAATCAAATCTTTTAATAGAACATGAAAAAAAGAAAGACATATAAAGATAAAAAAGAGATACAAAATAAATTATAAATGTTTGTGAAGGATGAGTAGACTAATATTTTTTGGTAAAAGGGAATTAAAGAAAGTTAACAAGTAAGTTTTTATTATTTTTTATAATTTATTAATTGCACAAGATCAAATTTTAATGTAGAACGTAATTTGTGTTGATCAAATAATTTATTAATATACTTTGTATCTGACAAAAATTTACTCTCATATATAATATTTAATTCATCAAATATTGTTTAAAATTCTTAGAAGTATATATTTAGTGAATTTCTTTTAAGTTCTCCGTAATCCATAAACTAAAAATAAATAAAAAATATTAAAAATGATTTCTTCGTCATTTTAGTATAATACCATTCTTGTAAACAGCAAATTCTAATCTTAATTAAAAAGAATTATTTACCATCATTTCCATTTTAAAGTATAAAAAAAATATAATTTATGAGCATGAGTATCAAAGCTAAAAATAAGGGTAACTTTCATTCTATTATTAGTTTCAGTTATTGAGAATTTGCCTAATGGAAATCACATATATGCACTATAAGGAAACTATAAAGGTTAATGATAAACAAACTCTCAATGTTGTTCTTTTCATACCCTCCTTTTCTTATTATGATTTCATATCCAAATCCAAACGCATCGTTTTCTATTCAAAATCTTGTGTTATTTAGGATATCAAGACCAATGAGAAGATTGGTATTATGTTGCATATACGATAGATTTTATTTCTACTCCTGTTATTTTCTTAATAATGTTTCTTCCTTTGAAAAATTATATGGTAATTTCTTTAATATTGGATAAGTTGCATAATTATATGGTAATTTCTTTAATATTGGATAAGTTGCATAAAACCCTATATGCTGTTATTAATATATATATTTTTTAAATTATTACCATGGTGATCAATTTATTATCCTTATTATCCGAGGCTTATATAATTTTAAAAAAAATATTTAGCAAGAAAAATACATATTTAATAAAAATAGTACATTTAATATTTATATAAATTACAAAATGTCATGGAAAAATATCAAAATTTTTTTCCCAAATATGTATTATAAATTTTTGTTGGTTTAAATTTGAAAAATTTTCGCCTACCCTCTCGCCACACTCTTCAACAACACAAGTCTCTGCTATATTTTCCCTGTTCAGTGGTGGTGGTGGTCGCGGCGGCGGCGGTGCTTCTTCTTCCCTCCAATCAATCATCACCGTTCACCTCTTCACCGAACCTTCACCGAACCTTCACCTTCACCAACTCTTCTTTTTCCTTCTTCTTCAACCACCACACACACCCAACAAGAACCAGATCACCAATTTAACTTCCAACATTAGCAACTCATGCTTTCGCGGAAGTCGCCGCCACTCAAATGTTCCCTCTCCGCCGCAAACCCATTACCCTTTCCTTCCCCTCACATAGAACATTCCATATCTCTACCTTCCTTCTCCGGAACTTTCCTCAACATTCCAATTCCAAAGCTCCCTCCCTCGACCTCCTCGACCGCATCTCCCGTCTCCTCCTCCTCCGCCGCCCCGCCTCCCTCAACCGCCTCCGCTTCCCCCTCTCAGACCCCCTCACCGATGCCCTCCTACGCCGCCTCCGCCTCCACCCCGCCGCCGCCCTCGAATTCTTCCAACTCGCCGCACAAGACCCCCACTACCGCCCCCACGCCACCTCCTTCTGCCTCCTCCTCCACATTCTCGCCCGCGCCAAACTCTTCTCCGAAGCCCGCTCCCTCCTCCACCAGCTCCTCTCCCTCCACTGCACCAACAACTTCCGCGCCTTCGCCGTCTGCCGCGACGTCGTTTCCATCTACAAGGAATTTGGCTTTTCCCCCACTGTCTTCGACATGCTTCTCAACGCGTTCGCTGAACGCGGCATGACGCGCCACGCACTCAACGTGTTCGACGAAATGGGCAGGCTCGGCAGGACCCCCAGCCTCAGGTCCTGCAATTGCCTCCTCGCTAGGCTGGTGCGTGCCGGTGAAGGAGGCCCGGCGCTGACTGTTTTTGAGCAGGTTTTGAAGATGGGGATTGTGCCTGACGTTTTCATGATTAGTATTGTTGTGAACGCGCATTGTCGGGAAGGGAATGTGGATTGCGCTGAGAGGTTTGTGGAGAAGATGGTGGGGATGGGGTTTGAGGTTAATGTTGTGGTGTACAATGCTTTGGTTGGAGGGTATGCTTGTAAGGGTGATGTGGGAGAAGCTGAGAGGGTGCTGCATTTAATGTCTAGGAAAGGGGTGGAGAGAAATGTGGTCACTTGGACTTTGTTGATGAAAGGTTACTGCAGGCAGGGAAGGGTGGATGAGGCCGAGGGGTTGCTTCGGAGAATGGAGGAGGATGAGGTGATTTTTGTGGATGATCGAGTGTATGGCTTGCTGGTGGATGGGTATTGTCATGTTGGGAAGATGGATGATGCGGTTAGGGTTCGAGATGAGATGGCAAGGGTGGGGTTGAAGGTGAATGTGTTTGTTTGTAATGCGTTGGTTAATGGCTACTGTAAGCAGGGTTGGATAAGAAAGGCCGAAGAGGTGTTTAGGGGGATGTTGGATTGGAATGTAAGACCGGATTGTTATAGCTATAATACGTTGTTGGATGGGTACTGCAGGGAAGGGAGAATGAGTGAGGCTTTGATGCTTTGTGAGGAGATGTTAAGGGAGGGAATTGATCCTTCGGTTGTGACCTATAATACGGTTCTCAAAGGGTTGGTTGATGTGGGGTCTTACGGCGATGCTTTGAGCCTTTGGCATTCGATGGTGGAAGGAGATGTGGTGCCGAATGAAGTCAGCTGCTGTACTCTGCTTGATTGTTTTTTCAAAATGGGAGATTATGATGGGGCCATGAAGCTTTGGAAAGAGATTTTGAGTCGGGGTTTTACTAATAGCACTGTTGCATTCAATACAATGATCGGTGGGCTGTGTAAGATGGGGAAAGTGGTGGAGGCAAAGGTTGTTTTTGATAGGATGAAGGAACTTGGATGCTCGCCCGATGAAATAACATATAGGACATTGAGTGATGGATATTGTAAAACTGGTAGTGTTATCGAAGCTTTTAGAATCAAAGATATGATGGAAAGACAAACAATTTCCCCTTCCATTGAAATGTACAATTCCCTTATTTATGGACTATTTAAGTCTAGGAAGTCAAGTGATGTTGCTGATCTTCTAGTTGAGTTGCGGACGAGAGGACTATCACCAGATACTGTTACCTATGGTACCCTTATTTACGGTTGGTGCAATGAAGGGAAGCTGGATAAAGCTTTTAATTTATATTTTGAGATGATCGAAAGAGGGTTCTCTCCTAATTTTTTCATCTGTAGCAAAATAGTCAGCAGTCTTTATAAGAATGATAGAATCAATGAAGCAACTGTGATCCTAAGCAAGATGGTGGATTTTGATCTTCTTACAGTTCATAAATGTTCTGATAAGTCTGTTAAGAATGATTCCATAAGTCAAGAAGCTCAGAGAATTGCTGATTCTCTTGATAAAATTGCTATATGTAATTCTCTTCCTAGCAATATTGTGTACAACATAGCTATCTATGGTCTTGGCAAATCTGGGAAGATTGATGAAGCAAGAAGTGTTCTGTCAATTTTGTTATCTAGAGGTTTTCTTCCAGATAATTTCACATACGGTGCCTTAATTCATGCCTGTTCAGCTGCTGGTGATGTAGATGGTGCTTTCAAATTAAGGAATGAGATGCTGGCGAGAGGTCTTATTCCAAATATTACTACATATAATGCTTTAATAAGTGGGTTATGCAAATTGGGAAATATGGAACGAGCACAGAGACTTTTCCATAAACTTCCTCAAAAAGGCTTAGTTCCAAATGTCGTTACCTATAATATACTAATCAGTGGTTACTGTAGGAGTGGGGACCTTAATGAAGCCTCTAACTTGAGAGAGAAGATGATTGAAGAAGGAATTTCTTGAACCCATACTCGGCCATGATCACTGGTCTTTTTGGAAGACTCTTTAAAGTGTTCTAATCAAATTATCGAATCATATTTTGCTTGATACTTGCTCATACATTTTGCTAAACGTAAAGTTGAGCTGCTAGCTCAAGACTCAATTAATGCTCACCTGCAGCCATATCTCTTATGCATCAATTTCCAACCAAATTTTCATACACAAAAGTATATCGTACTAATGATTTATTGGTGGCAATGGTCATTTTCCCATCCTATTCATCCACAAGCATCATATTTCAAATTCCGGAGTTTCATTCTCTTTCTTGTGGAGGCAAGATGTGATTTGTGATTAAGTTTTTATTCCAGTGGTCAATGAATGTGAAGTGTTTTTCTTCATACAATAATAAAATCCCACAGCTTATCTAGAGGATTTGGAAGATTTGGTTGACTTGGATGCTTGTATGGATTGGTTCACGAAGTCACATTGTTTGATGTTACTTAAAACCTCACCATGGAGGTTTTGCAGGTTAGAAGGTGCTAACTTTCTTGCGCATAAGACAACTACATGAATAGGTTACCTTATCAATACGCTGAGTTGTTTATGTTGTGCAACTCAGGTCAGATATTGAAGAACCTAGATGGCGTATGTCAAGCTGTGGCTTGTAATGTGGCTGAAAGCCTACATCTCATGAACTCTGCATCAGCATCTCATCCAGTCGAAAGGGAAAACACCTCATTTATGTTGGGAGATTATGCAAAGTGTGGTGTAAAAGGCCAGGTCAAGCACCCTTCAGGACTTCACAATATCTGGATCACACGGTTTTCTGCATTGAAGATTCTAACAACATAAATTAGTTCAAAGAGTTATGCTACATACTCCAAAAGGTAAAAGCTAGATTATGGGTGATTGTTGGATTAGATAAAATGACAGACAAATCATTCATTCATCAGAGTCAATAAGCTTGCCACCAGTTCATGAATTCCTTGTCATTTCGTCATTAGGGTTTGAGGGTCACTTGGTTGACCTTATGCTCTGATAGTGACAAATGAGACTAGAGATTGAATCCAGAAACCCCCATTAGTAGGTAATTTGTAATCCCATTGTAAATACTCAGATTGCCGTTTTTTTTTCCCTGACATTAGAGTTGGAAGAGCCTGCTTTTCCTTAAACTTTTTCGTGTAACCTAAAACATTTGTTTTCATTCTTCTGATAGGTTTGGCCTGAAATAATTAAGCTAAACCACATAGAAACAGCTTTACCAATGAGAGTGTTTTTTTTTTCCATGATGGCACTGTTCCTTCTTTTTACATACTCTGCTGTCGAATAGTTACACAGATATACAGTTGATTGACTGACTTTTGCATATTCTATACCTTTTTTTTTTAATAAAAAGTGTTTAGTTATATAATGGCTTAAATACATTTTTCGTCCTTATTTTCGTTTGTTGCGGATGGTCCTTATTTTGACCAAATGTTTAAAATGGTTTCCATTTTCGTAGTGTTTGTTGCGGATGATCTTCATTTCTACCAAATGTTTAAAATGGTTCTCATTTTCGCAATTTGTGTTTAATTTAGTCCTTTTCTGTGACACCGTTTAAATTAGTAATGGAGTACAGATGACATTGTTTGTATTACATTGTATTGGGGTATATTACGTGTATTGTACAGGTATAGTAATTAGATAGTTGGGAGATAAATAAGTGAGCTAGGGTTTATCGCTGAACCACTAACATTGCAAGCTGAACCACCAACATTGCACAAATTGCTACAACACTGATGTCTCCAATGATTACAACCAGAGGTAAAGGTAGAAGATTGGACCGTGACATGGGATTGCATGGACCATGACATAGGATTGCAGGAAGAAGAAGATTGCAACAACAAATTGAGAATGGAGGAAGAAGATTGCAACAACTGACCAACTGCCCAACAATTCATTTTCAAAATCCTAGCTCACCTATTTATCCCCAAATATCTAATTACTACACTTGTACAATACACATACAGTATATGTAATACACCCCAGTACAATGTAATACAAACAGTGTTACATGTACAGTATTCCGTTACTGATTTAAATGGCGTCATAGAAAATGACTAAATTAAACACGAATTGCAAAAATGAGGATCATTTTAAACATTTGGTAAAAATGAGGACCATCCGCAACTAGGGATGTCAAAAAAATCTGTACCCGCGGGTATCCGTGGATAAAACCTGCAACGGGTAAGAAACGAATATTAAAAATGGATACCCGCGGGTACGAGTATTTTTGATACCCGCATGTTAACGGGGCGGGTATAGGTATCATAGTATCCGTACCCGTGGATACCCGTACCCGCTAAACTTTAATTTAGAAAAATACCCTTATATATATATATATATATATATATATATATATATATATATATATAT
>Ga0099823_1006399_pt1 | contig 11878 bp, 3 predicted proteins | sample CowpearedBW_FD_76831 | JGI IMG/M metagenome (GOLD analysis project Ga0099823, IMG submission 76831) | Root nodule microbial communities of legume samples collected from California, USA - Cow pea red BW | ecosystem: Host-associated > Plants > Roots > Nodule | place: USA: California | collected... | reverse complement strand
TTCTATATCTATTTCATATATGAAACAATAAAATGGTAAAAGGGATTAATATTATAATTACCTTTTTTTTAATTTTTAAAATTAAAAGGTTTATAAATTATTGGTAAAGGTTTATTTCTTTTTTTTTATATTAATTTATTAAAATTTTAAAAATTAAAGTTATCTCCTTTTCCTTTTGTCTTTTCTTTCATTTTCCTACTCTCATGTCATGATTTTCAATCAAATCATTCTTGTCTATTTTTGATAAACTGGTGGTGTAATCGATCATGATAGATCAAATTGATTCATTTTGTTATTTTTAGTTATGATGATGCAAAGGTTATTTATGTTTTGGTTAAAATACTTTTTTTGTCCCAATCTTCGTCAATTTTTTTTAAATAAGTCCTAATTCTGGTTTTGTGTTCAAATAGGTCCTAATTTTCGTCAATTTTGTTCAATTGGGTCCTTTTTTGCTAATACCGTTTAAATCATTAACGGCCATGAACAGTGACTGCCACGTGTCACTTTGTAGCTTTTTTGAAATTTTTTTATTTTTTTTATTTTTTTAAAATTTTTTTAAAATTTTTTTAAAATTTTTTTACTCTCAGATCATGATTTTCAATCAAATCATTCTTGTCTATTTTTGATAAACTGGTGGTGTAATCGATCACAATAGACCAAATTGATTCATTTTGTTATCTTTAGTTTTGTTATTTATGTTTTTGATTAAATTAGAAAAATATTTCTGTAAAAGGGTTAGAGGACCTAACTATTTTATTTTATATTTATTTATTTTTGTTGATAAAAAAGAAGTTAAAAACATATATTTAAACATATAACCCAACATTGTTTCTGCTATTATTTTTTCCTTTTACCAAATCTGAGATGCTTGCAAACACAATCTTGTTTTTTTTTTCTTTTTCTATCAAATTCATTTTTTCTTCCTAACATTCAAACATTGAAAAGTAGAAGCCAAAGATATTCAAACAAATGTACATGATTAATTGTATAATTTAATATGGAACATCTACGAAAGCTCGATTAGAAGATTTGTTAGGTCGAATTGATAACGAAGCATAATATGAAAAATAAAAGAAATAATGTTATTATATTGTTTGTACTAACTACGAATGCTGACTCCATCAAGCAAATTAGTCATAAAGAAAAATTTGACAACATTTTGGTCTTTTGTTAGTAAAATGAAGCAGTTAGCTTCTTTTATTGAAATAAATATTACATTTTCGGATACATTATATTACTTAGAAAAGTGAGTGTGAACAACCAAAGTATGTGTCAAGAATTTATTCTTCATCTACTGGAATTGGTTTCACACAGCCTTAGACAAGTCTAAATGACAAGTTTCACGTTAAGTAGTATAAGATCGATAATCGGTGGAACTTTTATATATTGATAGCTACTTTTTAAAGGGTGATTTTCCAAATGATAAAGCACTAATGTGAAATTGTATTACTTTTGGTGTGTACTTTATTCCTTTTTTATTTTCTTATTACTTGTATATATACAATAGAAAAACGATAAAGGAAAGCAACCTTTAGGGAACTAGGAAAATGAAAAGATAACCCATGAATGTGGAATGTGGATCTAAGGAGGGAGTGATTTAAATAGGAGATACTATAGGTTTCTATATTTTGACGGAAGAATTTGAAGAAAATACATTGAACACGAAGAGGAAGATGCATAGAGATAAAAAGATGATGAAATGCAAATATATAATGATAAGTCAGTCTACAAAAACTTACAAAAGATATAAGTGAAGAAATTAAGTTGTATGATTTGTTTTTGAAAAATCAATGTTTTATTATTTGCTCATTTCTTTTCATGGAGAGTGGTAATTATGAGGGATACTTTGTGCAATAGAGGATAGAGATAGGAAAGTGTGCAAAAATAGAGGAATCAATATATCATAACCTAGCATAGTATATCTAGAAAAACATCATTTTTAACAATTTAGACTTTTGGATTTGAATAATAAATAAAATAGGATTTGGATTTGTATGTGAGAGATAATTACATAAAACATATAAAATCAAAAGAATATATTTAGAAATGTAGAAGAAACACAATGTGTAATGTACGATATGAGGTTAGAATGTCTCTATAGGGTACATGGTTTGATCGAGTACATGTCGGTCCTCTAAGACGATATGCACCCAGTCCATAATAACAAATCGAGATGAGACCATTGTCACCACTACCATTCAGAACAACTAAGTCTAAGGTTAATTACGCTAATCCAATTATCAAGTAATTAGTGACTTGGACCAAAGCACAACCAGGTAAGACCTATGAATAGTGATATAAAAGACACATTTTACGAAGTACATTGATTACTATTCATTAGCATTTACACTTTTACATATTAGATTGACTTTGGCATTAGTGTGTCTTTTGCAGGCATATCCCCCTCCTGTGTGATGTTCAAGGACAATTATTTTGAGAGATCGAGGACATGGACCCCTTGAAGTTATGACATTTAAAGCATTTTAGGAGACTTTACAAGATATACCTCAGTCTTGCAAGAACAATTGGCACCCACCGAGGGACCAACGTATATTTTGAAAGGAAGAAGCAATGATGGTGTCTACTAAGAGCAGAGTGGTATGAGCAAGAGGGGTTGGGCCCTCAACTGATATACTCGCTATCCTTGAATTGCAAGCGAAGATGCAATAAAAATTCGCTGACTATAAGAAGCAGGATGTTGAGGAAATAGATAACCCGAGAGAAGGAAAAGCAAGGTTGAAGAGGAAGATTGAAGTTCAAATGCAAGCCAAGGGAAAAGAAAAAGAGGTTGATGATGCTATGCCCGTAGGGCGAGAATTCTGTCGAGAGGCGAGGGCGTTAATGAAACAAGAGAAGAAAGTGAATATAACCCAATCCCAAAAACTAGGGGTGTAACCAACAACTTCTCAACACTAAGAAGTAACCGCAAACATCCTTTCATTGACGGAATTATCGAAAACCCCTTTCTAAGCAATAGAAAGCTCCTATAATATGTTATGATAATAGCTCGAACCCCGACAAGTATGTGTCCGTGTACACGAATAAGAACAGGCTTTACTAAACTGATGATGTCGTCATGTGCAAGGCATTCTCTTCCACTCTAAGAGAACCAACTCTAGATTGGTTCACCAACCTACCATAATTCTCTATTAATTGTTTCGATACACTGACTTCGTCCTTCACAACACACTTTGAGACCAGCCACCAACATGACATTACCTCCTTTTCCCTCCTTAACATAAGACAAGAACATGGTGAGTCTTTGAGAACCTTTATTTACAAATTTGGCATAGTCGCCCTCAAGATTAAGAATTTGAACTTTAAAATCATATTACAGTATATGATTAACGACTTGCAAGTAGAGTCGTTTATTGATGAGCTACGCATGAACCCTCCTGCCAACATCAATGAGTTGAGGCAATAAGTCGCCAAGTTCGTGCGAGTAAAAGATATGAGGAAGTACAGAGATAACATTAAAGTTGATACCACACCGGTTGAAAAGAAGGAAATCGACAAGGTACTCGCACCTATAAATAATGTTTGCCCACGAGATCATAAACTTGTGTGATACCCGCACTATGCACGTTTCAATGCTCCCACATTGAGCATCCTAGAAGAAGCCTTACAAGCTGACCTCATCCCACCACTAAGAAAGTTCAACAACCTACCTAACAATGACCAAATACTGTAGGAACCATCGCAATAATGACTATACAACTTATGAATGCACAACCCGAGAAAAGGTAGAATAACTAATTAGAGTTGAACACCTTAAGCGCTTTGTTAAGCGAGAAAATGAAAGGGCATTAAGGGTTGGGTACCAGACGACAAAAGGGATGCTAGAAATGATATAAACAAGTATTAAAGGAGGGAAAAACCAGCACAACGAAAGGATAGATGACAAGATCGTCAAGATGACAGACCCTTTCGAGGGGTATAATCAACACCATATCTAGAGGGTTCGTAGGGGGAGGTTCCTCATCCTTAGTAAGGAAAAAGCACTTGAGAGTTGCACTATCAGTATATGAAATATCATAGAGGTATATGAAGAGGATGCCCAAAATCTTGTTTACAGACCCATATCATGATTACCCAACGGTCATTACAATAGAAATGAAGAATTTTACATTAGGGTAGTTCAGTAAAAATACTTTATAGGAAAACATATAAGAAGCTGAGGTATTGACTTCCACACCACCTTTGGAGTAGGAAACTTGACTAAGACCATACATGTCCGATATCTGGTTATTGACGCGCACATATCCTATAATGTTTTACTAGGTCGGTCTTCGTTAAACTTCTTGGGAGCAATAGTCTCCACCCACCATCTTGCCATGAGGTTCTAATCATCTTCAGGCGATATAATAATAGTGCATGGAGATTAAAAGACGGCTAGAAAATGTTATATAGCCAGTTTGAAATTACCTTTCCCTCCACTAAATACTAGCAATGTCGAAAAGGTTCAACTAAGCAACGTGGTCATGAGAGGAGTGGACCTCGATTCGTGAATAAATATTGATGCACGGATGGAGCTTGTTGGAGAAACCATACCCTTTCCCTTGCAAGAAGAGGGACAAGATCTAAAGATTGGATTTACGATTGATACAAATGGAGAAAAAGCCATTGGCAAAGCTTTAAGCGTCAATGTTGACTTGTTCGTATGGACAACGACCGATCTCCTAAGAGTTGACCCTAGAATGCGTCATGTCGTCTATCCGTTTTCAAAGAAGCGAAACCAATTTCGCAAATGAAAAGATAGTTGGAAGAAGAAAGGAGACAAGTTACCAAGTTTGAAGTTGTCAAATCCTGATTTGTGAAGGAAGTGAGGTATACAACATGGCCTTCTAATATCATACTGGTTAAAACATCAAGTGAAAAATGACGATGTGCGTAAACTATACAGACCTCAATAAGGCGTGTCCCAAGGATGCACACCACTTACATAACATTGACCGTTTAGTACATGATGCCGCCAACTAGAACATCATGAGCTTTTTGGACACCTACTCAAGCTATAATCATATTCTCATGGCATAAAATGATAAAATGAAAATCACTTTAGTTATAGAGAAGGCCAATTATTACTATGAAGTCATGTCCTTTGATATAAACAATGTTGGATCAACACACAAAAGATTGATGGATAGGGTGTTTAGCCACTTATTTCCTTAGCTTGGTAAAGACATCCTCTTCAGCACCCTCCTTCGTAGCGTGTTGAGCCATATAACCTGTAAAACAATACAAAATTTTCATATTAGCCAAATCACACAAGTCATGGACAAAGTTAAACTTCCACACATGTTAATAGTCGGGTTAGGGGAAAGGTAACAATGCACTATCTTTCGTCAGGTATCTTTTTTAGAAGCTGCTCCAACACCTCAACTATTCGCCTACTATCAATGGACTAATAATCTTTGGAAATTTCCCTATAACTATAAGGGTCAACTGTCCAATAAAATGGGAATTTTGGCCTACTGCTGTTATAATAAAAGTGTGACCTCTCAGTCGAGGTCATGACTACCTTGAAAAATCCATCTTAAACCTCTTAAAAGATTGAGAAAATTCATCAAGAACATATGACTTTGACCTACCCACGAATGACAGCCATCTAACCAGACCCTTGGGTCGAGTAATGTAAAAATAAAGGAAACTCTCAAGGGTAGGGATTAGATATAAAGCCTAGCAAATAAGCTTGAAAACTTGCAGACTACCCCCAGCTATTGGGATGAAGTTGCGTAAGAGCAACATTTAAGAGATGAAGAATACCCATGGTGAGCTCATCAAAAGGGAATCAAACATGAAACTGAATAAAAAAGTTCATATATACAAAAAAAAAAAAGAAAAAAAAAACTCATCTTCGTCCCCTTTTTGCGGCCATGGCACACACTATCTTTACCGCTTACCTTCTAAAGAGAGACAATGTCAGGACTCACTCCCCGTCAAAGATGCAAGTTGAACCCCTTCATGGACCCACTTTTACCCGGTCCTCTTGGGAAGAGAACTTTGAGTATGCTCCTCAAGAGGGTCCTACCTACACTTCCTAGTAACCTCCATAGTTACTCCTAACACCCTAGATAGTGAATCATTTGATAACCCTAAGGACTGGCTACTACCCAACCTCTCACCGATACTTATGTTTGACTCGCTAAATGACATACCTTAAAGTACTCGATACTTTTGCAATTCTATTATGAAGTCTATAGAAGAAGATATCAGCAGCTGAGCAAATTTCAAAGAACTTGGTGAGAAAAAGTGAATAATGAAACACATCGCAATGTTTCGCCTTCCTCCCCCTCCATACCAACAATCATAAACCCTCAACAAATACTCAAATCCATATATAATCAATTTTATTACAATTGAAAATAAATTAACAATCAATTCGAAAAATTGCATAATTTGCAGAAAAAGTAAATAGCATGTTTAGAGAGAAATAAAATTAAATAAAAAATAATAATAAAGTGCTATAAAAAGGAAAAAGAAAACATCAATCTACCTTCCACCTTTTCCTAAATTTTCGTAAATATAAAATTTTTCACATTGTTCTAAAAATTGCAAGATTTATAATTCGAAATCTTTTTTTTTTTATTTTGGAATTTTGAAATTTAGAATTTTATTGTGTAAAAAAGAAATTTTAGTATGCACAATCTCAAAATTAATTTTTATTTGTAGATCATAAAATCCAGATTTTTTATTTTTATTTTCAAATTGTACAATGTCAACACCATGGGTGATAAGAAGCACAATTTGATTTTTTCAACTACTTGATGAGATACACATAAAAATTATGGGGTGCATTAGAAAATAGCCCAAGATACGAAGGAAGTATGAACTTTCTTTTACTTTTCTAAAAGGGCCTAAAACAGACCGAATAAAAGCCTGATATCAGAATAAGGTATACTATTGTACGAAGTCCGGTCCAATATTCTAACAAGCAAACAAACAAGTAGAAAAAACTGTAATTTCTTTTTAATTATTTTTTTCTTATCGCGATATCTATAATAACATTATAAATTTAAGAACTCATTTTATAAAAATGAAATAAATTTTAATATTATAATATAAAATTAAATTTTGGATCACAATATTCTTTTTTTATTTTAAAATATTAAATAATCAAATAAAATATTAATAACAACGTTTTCTATTAAAATAATGAAACACAGGACAAAAAGAGAAATGAAGAAGTTATGTAATCAATTTCAGAGTAGAAATCACCGAGCTGCTCACAATGTTAACAGCTTTTATAAAATGTACAGAAGTTTTTTTCTTCTTTATTTTACTTCTAAACAATATTTTTACTTTTAGACTGAAATTTAAAAATATTTTTTATATAAAAAAACTTCTACATTATATAATTTAGAAATCACTTCGAATTTTGTAATTTAGAACTTTCTTTACTTTCAGATTTTGTAATACAAAAGTAACATTTCATAGAAAACTTTAAATTGTACAATCCGATGATCATATTTTTATAATGTTAATTTTTCATAAAAAAAAAAAGAACAAAGGAATAGTTTGATCTTTTAACCACTCAAACAGAGAGTGTAGATGAAAAATATGGGAATGTAAAGATAAACGGTCCTAAACAACCTACTGTGATATGATTTTTTACATTTTTTAACTTAATTTGAGCTCAGAAAAATATCAAATATTTTTGGGGAAAAATATTTGTTCAGTAAGAATGATGTTAGTAGCAGTGAAGATATTGGATTAGGATTTATGATCAATTTAAAATTTTGATATAATATATGAAATAATATATTAAAATACTTAATGTGCAGTGTGTATTTGTGTAGCATCAATTAAAAAAGGAAGAATATTTAATGGGATTTTCGCAAGTATGCAGGAGTTGACCTCTTCCAGTGTATCTACAAGCAAGGTTGTTACTCAATCTTCGAATTAATTGTTTTAAAATCTTACAAGTTTAAGATTTTAGATGAAAAAAAGTCAAATTATCATGAATCTTTTTCTAAATAAATTTAATAGAAATAGATGATATACTATTTTTTCACCAACTCTGTCATAAGCTGCCAAATACGCTAACATTATGCGTAATGGACAAAAGATCCTTTTGTGCAGAGCCTCTTCCCTTAAATTTGTCTTTTCTTCTTATTTCATTTTAAATTCTTTGAAACAATATGTTAAAGTTAAGGGTGTTAAACGCGTTGGTTTATGGTGGTTAACTTAAATATGAGTTAACTCAATTCAATTTGTTTTTCTATTGACTAAAACATTTTGTAATTCAGACTCAACCCACTCCATATTGAAAAGTGAGTGAATTCAATAAGTAAAAAATATTGTATTTTTTCAATTTATTTTATATATTTATTTTAAAACAATAAAAGTGAATTAACAGACTCTTCTTTTATAATCTTACAAGTGTTTGGTTTATTTTATTAAACATATTTATAATGATATTATTTAAAAAATTAAAATATTATATCTTTATAATTTATAACTTGATAAATAAATAAATTAAACATATTCAAATATTACATAAAATAGAAAATAATTATAATGAAAACTTATGAAAAAATGGCAAAAAACTAATAAATAATTTTTGTTGGAGTTAGTCCACCTTCAAAGTTTGAACTTGTTTCATTCTCGGACACGATGACTTAAGGGTAAAACAAGTAAAACTATCATTTTAGACCTCCGGTCAAAGAAGATTTCAATTTTTTTTTACTACTACTATTTTCCTATTAATTAATTATAAAATTACTTTTAAGAAAAAAAACTCAAAAAAATATTTTTGTACTAATATATCTTTATTGAATTAATTATAAAATTATGTTTGAGATAAAAGAGGCCTCAAAAGAATATTTTATTACTAATATAACTTTATTACTTTAATTATAAGTTTATGTTTGAGAATAAAATTTAATTAAATTATTATTTGTGTATGTTAATTTTTTTTTGGTATTAAAAATGACAATTAATGAGTTGAAACATTTATTTAGTAAATTATAATTTTGTTTACGAAGAAGATAATGATGAGTTATTTTTATTCTCTTATAATTTTATTTTCTTCTTTTATTTTTTTTATCTCTTTGTGATTTTTCTTTTCTGTCCTAATTTTCTTCTCTTTTAATAGTTATTTTTTTAAGCTCTTGACAAATTACATTCCTTTAATCTCATATTGTTTGTGTGTACCAATTTTTCATCATTATTTTTTATTAGTATGTTTTTTCTTTTTATTTGTATTGTTGTAATTTTTATTCTATTTTGGATTTGTACTAAAATTAAAAATGCGTTTCTTTTATCCAGTTTTGTTTTTTGGTACTTTTCGATTTACAAATTTTAAGAGTTTTTTAGCATATATTTTGACAAAAAAATGAATTTTTTCTACAAAACTATTAATTAGAATAACGATTAGTCTTTTGGTGGATAATAAATTAATTAGAGCATAATTTAAAGTTGAGTGTTTTTGTAGAAAGATATTCAAGTTTAGGAAAAAAAAATACTTACTATCGTGTTTAGAAGAACTTAACTTTTGTAAAAAAAAAAATGCAAAAAGAAACAATTTGATAAAAACATTGAGAATGAAATTGTAAAATCTCTTCAAAAATTGTTTAGAATTTATTACTTTTGTATATTGTAGATAAAGAAATTAAAACACTTTAAAGTAGATTTGAACAATTTAAATATATGAAGATATTTTTTTTTATGTAGAGTTAAAAAAATAAAGTCACTAGATTGTACATTTGAAAGAAAAATGCTTTTGAAAAAACTCTAAAAGATGATAATTTGTTGGATAATAATGAATTTAAGTATTTTAATAATTAAATATCTTAAGAGAAATTATAAATTTAAAAATGATAAACCAATTAACATTCTTAATTAGTATATTCTTTTCTAAATGCATATATAACATATAAAATAATGTAACAATTCTAGTGTCAACAATGTCTCAACAAAGATTAAATGGATTAACATTATTATCTATCGAAGAATAAATGTTAAATGAAATTAATTATGACAATTTAATAAATAATTTGCATCAAAAGAAGTCAAAAAATAAATTTTATATAAAAGATATCATTTTTTTAAGTTTGTTTAAAGTCTTCCAAACTCTTGAGCTGCCCTACTAACAGGGTTAAGTGAATTGAGTTCATTTTGATCCATATTTATAAAAATTGAATATTTTTTAATCTATCTTAAGATCAAAATCGTGCTAAACCATATTGTTTCCATTATTAAAATTCATTTTGACATCTATAATGTTATTTTTATTATCTATAAAAACAAATAAAAAATATAAATCAGTTATCACAAACTTAGGTACAACCAAATTTTAAAAATAATAGATAAATATTAGACTTAAACTAAAATAAGTACGATGTAGATACTATTTAACCCAATCTATTTTCACTCATACATATAACATACTTAATTTCCAACATTAATTTATTAAGCATGGACCTGATAACATAGATGGCCATGCATATTGCTACAAAGCAATACATGTAACTATGTGTCCCTCATGACTAACGTGTTTCAATTTGACAAATTATTAACTAACTCAAGGTTGGACTAGCTTATTTATAAGTATTTTTTCAATGCCCTACCGTCTTCGATATTTTAAAAAATTCATAAACTAAAGTGAAACAAATCAACATTTCTTCTAGACGACAAGTATATTACTCTTCAAACTATACTTAATAAAATTTGATTTTCTGAATAAAGTGAAAAATGTCATAGTTAGGCAACAATATATGCTTGGTTTTTCAAAGTTTGGTATGAATTGCAAACAAATAAAGAAGCAAAGTGACAGAAATTGAAAAATAGTATCGTCCATGACTTCTTTTGCTTTTGAATATTTGAGTCTTAAAATAATTTCTCAGACTAACAAAGCTAAAATAGTTAAACAAGGTTGGTGTCTTTTTCTACACAGCTGTTTAGTTAGATACTATTCTCCTTCGATCAAAATCTACATTGCTTCTTACACGAAATATAACTATAATCTATATTTTTTCTTTATTCAATCTTTTAACTTTATTTTATTATGTATTTCTTTGCCTTTTACATCGTACACAAGGACAAAATGCACTCTAACCACTTTCTTGTACGGGTAACCACAATAAAAAGTCCTATTAAAACACGATCACATCTCTCATTAATTCATTTATTGATCATGTAGACTTTGGTTTTGTTTGAATGAGTTTTTCCCACAAACTTTTATAAAAAAATAAAAATGAACTAAACTTTTTTTTTTTATATTTGTGATGAAGAACATTTTAAATCTAATTTAACTTGATAAAATTATTTTGTAAAATAAAATTGTAAGAGAGATTTAACTTTTTATTTATGGTTTCGTATTTTACTGTCTTATACATATATATTATATAGTAAAAATTTATCTGCAGTTGAATATTCCAAAATTTCAATGGGGTTAAGTTGAATAGATCAAGTCAAAGGTACTGCTTCCAAGATGATTAATGAGTTGATGGTAGCATGGTGAAAAAAAAAACTATATATATGGGTTACAACCTCTGCTAACAGCACAAGAAAACCATTTTTGAAGTTCAGAGAAAATGGGGTCTCTAATGGCCTCTATTACTCTCACTCTTGTGTTGGCATTAGTGTCTCTAAGCTTGCCATCTCAAACCTCTGCTGATAACTACCCCTATCCATCTCCTCCACCAACCCCTTACTACCACCACTCACCACCACCACAACAATACTCACCACCCAACCATCCTTATCACTACCCTTCACCACCACCACCAGTTTACAAGTACAAGTCTCCACCACCACCAGTTTATAAGTACAAATCTCCACCACCACCGGTTTATAAGTACAAGTCTCCTCCTCCACCAGTTTACAAGTATAAGTCTCCACCACCACCCTACAAGTATCCTTCTCCACCACCACC
>Ga0099823_1006397_pt1 | contig 11880 bp, 6 predicted proteins | sample CowpearedBW_FD_76831 | JGI IMG/M metagenome (GOLD analysis project Ga0099823, IMG submission 76831) | Root nodule microbial communities of legume samples collected from California, USA - Cow pea red BW | ecosystem: Host-associated > Plants > Roots > Nodule | place: USA: California | collected... | reverse complement strand
GGGTGGAGTTTTACCATTTTTTCACTTTTTTCAACTCTTTTCTCTCACGTAAGACAACTTGTGATAGGATAACTTTTCTTGCATTAATTGAACAATAAAAAAAAAAAATCAGTGGTGAACAATGTAACTAGACATGATAGAAAACTGATACACTGATTTAGGGTGTGTTTGGTTCAGCATTGGAGAACTGATTCCAGCTGAATCGATTCTCCAATGCAGAAGCAAAAATTAGTTGTTTCTCATTCAACATGAATTTTTTACCCGTTAATTGATTTTGGAAACCAAACACATGCTGATTATGTGTTAGAAAATCAATTCTAATTAATTCTACATCAATTTGACGAAGAATCAAACACACACTTATTATTGTGAAAAAGGGTAAAAGACACAAGAGGAATATGAGACTACGATAACATAAGACTGTATACAGAGAGAGCTCAGTTACAAGTTAATTGTAGTTATCTAGTAGGTGGCAAAGGGTTGGTGAGAAGATCTGCCCACTAATCTTGACCAAGAATGTGTTAAACAAAAAGCTGCTTGTTTTTGACCTTTTTGTACTCACCAAACTTCATGTGTGAGCCAAATTACATTGTCACACTGAATTAGGGATGGCAACGGGTCGGGTCAGGTACGAATAGTGCTTACCCGCAACCCGACTCGCAAAAGAAAATCCGCCCGCTAGCCGCCCGTTTACTCGTTGGGTATCCGCTTAAAAAATACCCGCAGATATTTTTAAAACCCGCGGGTACCCGTAGATACCCGATACCCACAAATATTTAAAAAATATATATATTTTATAAATTGTTTAATATAAAATTAAATTAAATTTTAATTATAATTAAATTTGACATAATAAAATATACAGCTAATTTTAATTTTAATTAAATTTAACTTAATAAAATATAAATTAAATTTTAATTTTAATTTTTTTACGGATAACGGGTACCCGCGGGTACGGATAGTATGATACCCGCACCCGACCCGTTTATAAGCGGGTATTAAAATACCCGTTACCCGCTATTTGCAGGTAATAAATACCCACGAGTACTAACTATCCGCCGCGGATTTTATCCGCAGATATCCACAGGCACGGGTATTTTTGCCATCCCTACTGAACAGTAGGAGTATAATGAGGAACTGAAAGATCCTTCAGAAGAGTTTGTATCCATAATGTGTGACCAGTAGGAGCAGCTAAACCCCTATATTCAGCTTTTGTGCTAGATCTTGAAAAGAATTTGTTTTATTGACCACCATGAAATTCAATTAGGTCCCAAGTAATTGGAAGCCCCTAAAGTACATCTTTTGTCATTAGCATTTGTTGAATATGGAGAAAATAGGATTTGAGATTAATCTCCCTTGTATATAAATCACACATAGGATAATCTATTTATAATAGAGAGAGGTACAACTAAAAAGAGTAATTGAAAATAAATAGAGTAGATAGAAGATATTGTTTGATATCGTGATTAACAATATCTAACAATATCTTACCAATATCAAACAATATCTAACAACATCCGTTGCCCAATCTGCATCACAAAAACTCTAATAGCTAGAGATTGATGAGGAATGGCAGGATGAACAATGAGACCACCATGTAAAGCCCTTTTAGGATATCACAATATTCTCTTAACAGCAACCCAATGATATTCAAGAGGGAAAGCCATATACTGGCATACCCTGTGTTGACTTCAAAACTTAATTTTGGATGAGTTATAGTAACATACCAAAGTGCACCAACAATAGACCTGTACAAAAAAGGTCTTGTATCAGATCTGAACCATGTTTGGACAATTTGCAGTTAGATAGCATAAGAGATGAAATGGGCTTGGATTCAGCATATTAGTCTTGTTAAGTCAATCTAATGTACTTAGCTTGAGTTATAACAATAGATCCATTAGGTAAATGTGAAACTCCAACTCACACTTGACTCCAACAAACTCCCCCTCAGGTGAGTCCCTTTCACATTGGTTACGTTTTCCCTCGAGCACAAACTTTCTTCACCAAATCCACATTTGTACTCATCCAAGCTGGTCACCATGACCAACGACTTTGATTCCACTTTGTTGGGGTTTGTTGAGGAGAGACACTGAGGAGATTTGAGGCATATAAGTCATAAGGAAATCCATATAAGGAACTATGACATCACCTTCAGCCCAAAACTTTAAGACAATAAGTTTGTGGGTCTTTTCTCCTTGTATGTTACTCTTTTTGCATATTTTTTTACTCAATGTGGGACTCTAACTCACACTTGACTCCAACCGTTGTAATTGTCCAATGTATTACACTAGCCAAGAACATTCTAACAGAAACCACTGCTGTAACAAAAATAACATTTAAACTGAAACAACAACACTAGCAGAGCCAATACATGTCAAACAGAGTATTACACTAACAAGACACATCAATTTTTTATTTATTTAAACCCATGTATTTGTGGGCAGTGTTAATTTTGATAAAGGAGATATCACTTAAGGTCAACCTCTCAAATATATCTTGCAATATATAGCTTTTGCAGACCATCTTCAAGATTGCTTCTTTCATTTCTATTTTTTTCTTATTTGCTTTTTGCATTTTGTTATAGTTCTTCTTAGAATTGATGAAAGTGCCAAGAGTGGAAAGCAAGCTAAGAGTTTTCTCTTTTAAGATGCAATTCTTATCCCAGGTCAGAAGATAACCACACAATATTTTTAGTTATTATTAAATAATTCTGTTTTCGTGCCACTGAAAAATTTAGCTGTTCTGATGCACCTTGCATGTAATTTTCATGTAGGTTTCAGAGCTGAAAAGAGATTTGAATATTGTGAATTCTGCATCTGAAGAGGTGAGTCATACCTTTTTTTTCTGTTGAATACTCTATTTCCTGAGTCAATATACTTTTATCTTCAGCTTCCATTGATATGTGTATCAGATAAGGAATTCAGTCAAGTTGAAAAGAATCATGCAGACCATTCTTTCTCTGGGTAATGCTTTGAACCATGGAACTGCAAGAGGTGAATTAAAGCTTTAGCTTTCACAGTCACAAATCATGTTTCTGTACAAATAATGTAGTGAAGTTTTTATTGAAACATGGACTTTTCAAATACTCACAACTCAGATAGTTTATGTTCATTCTATTGCTCGTGTTTAAGATTTATTCTTGGTCTTGATAAATTAAATTTTATATGAAAACAAAACCACTGTAGCCTTGATTGCTTTCCTATTAATTTATGTGATTACTGAAGGTTCGGCTGTTGGGTTTCGATTGGATAGTCTCCTTAAACTAACTGATACACGAGCAAGAAACAACAAGATGACTCTTATGCATTATCTCTGTAAGGTAAACCACCTGATATCCTTAAATTTCAATATGAATTGTTTCTGTACAAGAAGTTTAGTTTGTCGTCAGTTTATAAGTTGTTGGTAAAATGATATTTTCTAAGAAGCATCTTCATTTCTTAGTATATATTGATACACTGGTTGGTGAAATGCAGCAAGTAATAAAGTTGATGAAGTGATTTATAGTTTATGTTTATTATAGAACTTCTAAGTCTCACATCGAGTAGTACAAGATGCTTGGTGGAATATTTAATTATTGGGTTATTCCCTATTAATCCATAGCTTTTGAGGGTGGATTCCTCAAATGCTTGGGTGCTTATAATTGCTATCAGGTGGTGGTGTCTGTGCCTGGGAGAAACATATATGTGTGTGCATGTGTGTTTCTTCTGTTTTCTGCTTATTAATATTTTGAGTGATGGAGAGGGGACTATTTGCCACTGTCCATTTTGCCCTTAATGATAAGAATGAGAAAACTGGACCGTAGATGTCGGCAATCAATATAAAATATGATATCTCCCTCGAGACATGAAAGAAAACCTTCATAAACTTACCATAAACTTGGTAGAGCATAATTACATTTCCAGTAGAGTTGATAAGAATGAAGTCCCAAGTAAGCAAGACTTGAATTTACTGGATGTCCAAAATTCAGTGAGTAACATATATATATATATATATATATATATATATATATATATAGAGAGAGAGAGAGAGAGAGAGAGAGAGAGAGAGAGAGAGAGAGAGACATAGACACAGCATTTTTCATAAATTTCAAAGACTTGGTTTTGAGACCTGGAGAATTTTCAGCTTGACCTTCATCTTCTTTGCTAGCTTGATGCAGTTCAGTCTTAAGGGTTCTTTGAACTTGACTATTTTCCCAATCTCAATATGCATTCTCATCAAATTAATATCCCTAATGCATTTAATTTTTCTACATACTTTCCTTGCAACAATGGATCTTGTTGATGATTATGGTCTTTCCAAAAGGAATGTCGCAAAACTAAGGGAGGGATGTCTTTCCTTTCTTCTATAAATCCTAAGGGTTGGTGAAAGTAATTTTTTAGATTCAAAGTTTTCAAGAATGGGAAACTATAGTTGAGGTGAATTTGGTTCTGCTAAGGATGTGCCACACAGTGATATCCTAGCGAGATTTTTTGTTTGGCCTACCGTGCTACCTACTATTGAATTATCCATTAATATCTAATCATACTCTCAATATGTATATACTTTGACGTTAAGGGATGTTTGGAGATTCTGTATAAACTAGAGATAAGGTTAATTTATAGTATATAAGTGGGTGCAAATCTTACCTTACAAGTCAGTTTTATAGGGTTGAGTTAGGTTTAAAGTTCACTTCTTTTTAGTTTTCTGAAGTGAATATTCCCCTTATGTCTAACATGAAATTCACTTTCAATTACATCACCATCCTCAAAGAACCTCTGCTCTAGAGCTTGCAATTTACTAACCATCTAAGAAATAGATAATTTCTTGAGATCACATGACTCTCCAATAGCAACACCTTTGGTTTCAAAATTTTGAGATAGTCTACATCAACATTTTTTCTGCAACCTTGTCTTCTACGACCTCACCATATAGTTTCATATTCACCAAACGATACAATTATGAAGTGTACTCCTTGACACACTCATTCTCCTTCATATTTCAAACTATCTTTTTAGATTCATAATCTTCGTGAACCTTACTGTTGGAAGTCCACATCGACTAGAGATAAGGCCAAGTTAGAGTATATAAGTGGGTACAAACCTCACTTTACAAGTCGGTTTTGTGGGGTTGAGTTAGGATAAAAGTTCACTTTTTAACATGGTATCAAAGTCATTGTTAGAGCCTATACTAGTGAGATTTGTTGTTTGTTGAGCATATTGTTCCACCCACAATCACCCATTAATGTCAAATCTCATGCTCGAGATGTATATACCTATGTGTGAGGGGTGTGTGTGTTGGAAGTCACACATTGACTAGAAATAAGGTCAAGTTAGATTCATAATCCTAGAAAACATCTCATCAGTCAAAGTTGAATGGAGACTTGAGAAAACTTTCTCCTTCATAGTCTCCTCATAGTTGGATTAGCCCTGAATTGTATAGTTTGCTTACCTTGGTCTGCGTACTCTCATAAGCCGTAGGACTTTAAACATTGTCTCATTTTGACAACCCACACGTGAGAATTTTCCCTGAAAAATTGAGGAACAACAAAAACAACATTGCCTCCTGAAGTTGTATTGACCTCTGACTAGTGTTTATTCACTCATCTCAATATTTTTCAGTTTCAGCTTATAAAAATACTGCTCCAGATACAAAAGTTAAAGGAAGAAAACTTATACCATAAAAACATAAAACAGTCGTGAAAAGAGAGGAGTGGTGAATAGAAACACAGCAATTTTGTATTTGCTGCGTTATCATACTGTTATTCATATTTTGATTCATATTTAAGGATGAACACATGACAAATGACTGTGCATCGTCATACTCATACATGTTATCAGATAAAGATCACGTGCCCACTACATTTAGAGTACAAATCTGTCCAAATTCAGACAAAACCCATAACTGAACATTACTACTACGGAGACAAGCAAACCTACTTTAATAAGCAAACATAATTACAGAAGTAAAAAAGTAGGGTTTTACAGTGAACTTAATAATTACACTGGAAAGTTTTGATTCATATTGAGAAAGATATCAATTGCTTCTCCAGTAACCATCCATCCCTCTCGGCTTGTTGAGAAAAAAATTATGTTTCTTCCTTTCGTAATTTTACTGTGGTTGGAGATAGTGATATAAATAGATTGTTTTTCACACAAGGATTTTATAGCTTCTTGGGAAAGAAACATGGAAAAGGGCTAAAATCTGGATATTTGGAACCCTTCCTTCGTGGTGCTTGACTGTTCCTTTGATACCCCATATCATTTTAAAAAAATAAGACAGGTGTATTCATCTGGAATTGTTAAGTAAATATGTAACTGATACTATTAAGATTACTAAAATCTTTTTCCTTCTACATTTTTTTCACTAAAGAAATAGACACTCCAGGAAAATGATAGGTTCACTCTAAAATTATAGGTCAACATAATTGCAACGCATATTTGACATTTGTTAGAATATTTCATCTTTCAGAATGTCTTAGGCTATTTGTTGGGATTAGTTTTTCTATTTCTTCACTATCACTTAGGATTGATCATCATATTTCCTTAATTGTCATGATTTTTTTGGAGATTCAGCTGCGAATGTATGCTGTTTCCATGGATGACAGTTTCCTGCACTCTGCTTATGCAACATAAGTTTGCCAGAGAATTATCAACTTCGATTGTGTTTTACTGCAATTATTCAATGTAAATCTTTGGCTTCGCTTCTTCCTGTGAAGTAATATTAATTGTTTGGTGATGGCTGAATTGTAGGTGCTTGCTGAAAAACTAGGAGAACTTCTCGATTTCCATAAAGACCTATTGAGTTTGGAGGCGGCAACCAAGGTTTTTTTTTTTTTCATTTATGTTACAGTTATACCAGGTGGTTTCAGTGTCTGTTTCAATTTTGATGTATTGAGTTATAAGCTTGTGTTCCATACAGATACAATTAAAATACTTGGCAGAGGAAATGCAAGCTATTAGTAAAGGACTGGAGAAAGTAGTTCAGGAATTGACTGCATCAGAGAATGATGGACCTGTGTCAGAATTCTTCTGCCAGGTATGATATGTAACTGGTCATCTAAAAATGCTTCAACCAGAATGAACTGATTCTGAATTCTCATGAATTTGGATCAATATATATTGTGAAGCTTGGCCTAGGCTATGTATGATACAAACATCAATGTAAATCATGGCATACTGAATATTAACATGCTGTAAACAAGAGTGCATTTGAAAGCACCTGCTTTCCTTAATAAGAATTTGACGGCACAATCATTTAGAATTTATGTTGACTTTAATTTTATGACAAAGAACTCCATAGCTAAATTGTTTTCTAATAGACTAAAGCAAATCTGGGTCAGTGATGCAGCATCATATATAATGATTAAAAGGGATGTGAAGTATCTCAGATACGTAGTTACCCTTCTGTTATGGTTACGTGCATGTGCAACTCATCTGAATTATAGATTTTGCTAATAAATTTGAATGGTGATAAAATGTTTAGCTTTACCTTTGAATGATTTGTTTTTGTTCTCTTGGTAATGTTCAGATTCTGAAGGAATTTCTTTCTTATGCTGAATCTGAAGTAAGGTCTTTGGCTCAACTTTATGCCAATGTGGTATGGATTTAGTTTTTTTAGGTAGCTTTCTGCTTACATGATGAACTGCAGATACTGGAGATGTATCTGATTTCCTGAATCTGGATGCACCAGGGTAGAAATGCAGATGCATTGGCTTTATACTTTGGTGAAGATCCAGCACGTTGTCCATTTGAACAAGGTAAACTGTATTTTTAATTAGCCTTTATTACCATTTTATGCACCAGTTTGGTCCGTTTATATGTTGTGTTTAGTTGTCTGGTTCAACTTTTTGGGGGATTTGATTCTTTTCCTTTCTCTAGTTGTATCTACGCTGCTCAACTTTGTGAGGTTGTTCGTGAAAGCACATGACGAAAATTGCAAGCAGATTGAACTAGACAGAAAGAGAGCAGAGAAGGAAGCAGAGCATGAGAAGTTGAAGCTAGCTGCTGCCAAGAAGGAGGCTGAACATATGATGAGGACCACCATAAAGAGTGGGGATATTAAATGATATGATCCTTTGAAGGCCTCAAAACAAGAGTTGTTCCACAGTGATAAAGATCCCGTGTGGTTGGATGAAGAAAACCCTTTGCGCAAGTGCAGAATCATCTTGTTCTTGGCTGCATTGACATTGATGATGACCCTATAACTCAAGTTCTCTAATGAAAGAAATGTGGTGCTCATGGCATATATGGCTGAGGATTATGTTCATGTTAAGTAATAAGCCTTCTCAAAGCTCGTTTTATGTTGATGTGTACCCTGCATAGTCATGAGTTTTTAATTGACATTCATTTCAATCTCAATTTGTTCCATGTCATGCAGAAAAGCAGTTTTATGGTGTTCACTTCAGTGAGGAGTGGTGAACTGTCAGTGTACAAATTGATCTAGTTTTACTCTTCTAGTCCAAAGTTGTGTACTCACATTAGCGATGTAAATGTTAATCCAGTGGTATATCCCCCCTATAAGATAGAGCAGTATTTAAATTTTACTTCAACTTGAGAGTGCTTAGAGGCACCAATACTGAGTTTTCATTTAACTAACTGATGAAGGAAAATGCTTTGTAAATATTGAACTTCTGGTTAGAGTACATGTTATTCATTTTACTGAAAACTGCTTTGTTTTTTTGTATCAAATCTCATCACCTCTTCGATCAAATAGCCCTTGGAGGAATACTTATGGCATGCTTGGATAGAAGAAAAATAAATTACTAATGATGATGTTATTTTTTCTATTTGGCTAGAAAGATAGTGAAAGTGTAAGGAAAATAAATGTTAATTTATAGAAACAGTTTATTTCTTCTTTCCACTATTGTCTAGATTTAAATATTAAACTTTTGCTTTCTTTTAATTGTACCAAGCAGATTAAGGTTAATGAAAAATGACTAATTGAACCTGTCTCAATTGAGCTATTATTTTATCTTAAATTTTTCCGAATGGCATTAAAAGTAAGAACAACATAGAAAAACTGCAAAGCTAGTATTCCAATCTGGCATGGAAAACTAAGAGGTGGTTTGATTTGGGTACGCGCTTTATATTTTTTATATTTTTCATTTTCTAGTTTGTTTCCAAAAGTTTGTGTTAGTAAGGGAAATATTCTTACCATTTTCTTTACAAACTTTTGAAAGAAAACCAGACAAACAATGTAACATTTGTGCAACTAGAAGTGTAAACAGAAAATGAAAAATAATATATTTCTTCAAAGTAAACCGACCTAAAGAAGTTTTCCTCTCTCTCATTGCTACCAGCTAGCATTTCACTGAACTAAAATTTGTCTTTACACTTGTATTTGGGTTTTGGGGGTTGTGGAGTTGGAGAAAGAAAAGAAAAAAGATTGAGATTTCACTCTTCCGGAATATTCAAATTGAGGTTTAGATCTTGCTGCTTGAGCTCCCCAGTGATGGTGCGAGCAACTGCTTCAGCTAATGACATGGTGAAGTCAGGATCTTTGATTAGAGAACTTACATATTCTTCAACTTTGACGTTGGTTTCATGGTTATGTTGATGCATTACTTCTTCACTGTGTCTTCTATCTGTTTGAGACAATGCAGAAAGAGCCAAAATGTTCATTGCTTCTTTGTCATTTGCTATGCTAGGCAACTGATTGGCCACTGAAGAGCCTCTAGGTGTGGATGAAGATGGCTCATGAAGAGCACCATGGTTGTGCTCTCCATCATAAGTTGCAACAAGGATAGACTTATCATGTAAACATCTTTGCACCTACAATGATCAAGTAAAAAACACTTCAGAAAACCATATGATAACACAAAACAACACTGAGACTTCTTGAACTCATATATGCACATGAAATATAGTATAATTAGTTAACCATCTTGAAGAAATGAAATGGGTTTTACTCCTAGCTAACTAAACTAATAAATTAGAAAACTTTTGCTATTTAAAATGACCGGGTCCCTTTTCCCTAATAGACTAAACCCATCTCAATTTTTGCTGGCATAATTATTTTGACAAATAATAAAATCACACAATAATTCATATTTAAAGTGTCCTAATGTTGAACATAAAGTTTTTAACTTATCCCTTCATTGATTTGAGTAGTTTATGAAGCATCCTAGATTCAAACCTTTTTATTGTGCATTCATATAGAATATATTCATTCTATGTACCTTCTTTTTGGCTGGGCAAATGGGAGCCATGGAGCACCTAAAGTAAGCTCTTGGTGAAGCATTGTCTTTGGTGACCTTTTGTCCATACTTTCTCCACTGATATCCATCTTTTACAATCTATATTCCCAAAGCAAAATTTGCATCAACATACTAACTTCAATATAGAATTTGATTTGAACATGAATTAAAGTCAGTTCACAGATACACAAACCAAATTTGTAGTGATGGGCCATAGCACATACCAAACTATCATCCATGGGATGTGTTCTGACAAAGATTTGTAGTGGTTTTTTTGCTGTGGGAAACTCTAGTCTCCGTCTCTTGTTCACATCCAAGATAGGTTCTGTTACTGATCCTATTTGATTCATGCCCTTGTGTTGTTCCTTGTTTATCTCTTGAAGATGGGACTCAAGCTTTGTGTACTTGCTGCTTAGAACTTCAAACATCACTCTTAGAGTGTTATTCTCCTCTCTCACTCTCTGTAACTCAGATTTAAGACTTTCCACCTGGTCATCAAATCAAGATTGTTGTAATAAGTCTAAGAATTAGCTACATATATGCTTTCTGAACTGTTAAGGGTGGTAACCTAAAAGCAAACCACAGAGAAACTCAAAAGTGAAATAGAAAAACAAGTTCACTGTGTGTTTCCAAGTCTTGTTTCTTCTTTGGTGAGAATACAAAAAACAAGAGTTAGTTTACCTTTTCGTCCATTATGACTGCTGTGTTGAGGACTTGAACGAGCATCAATCACAACTGATAGAATTTCTCTTAACTTAGAGCAAACGATGATAAGAAAACTGTGTTAAACATGAAGAAGCCCTCTTAATTAGAATATAATATTGAACAGGGGTAGTTGAGATGAGTGAGTGAAATGAAAGAAAATCTCTTTCTTTATATGGCTTTTGGTCCCTCACTTTCTCTGGTAATTCCACAGTATGAAAACAAAAGGGACCAAAGTAGATAGATCTTAGTATTGAGTAAATGGTTCAATTCAACTCCATGTGTTGGAAAAAAGCTTGTGTGATGGAATATTATATATAACAAGAATAAATGCTTTGAAAAGATGCATGGTGAGTCATATTTTCTAGTTTGTGCTTCGTTTGTAGAATGATGTCATGTCGGATGACATCTGCAGAACCCTTTTGGAAAGAAAACTGGTTTAGTTTTTCTTACAGATTATGATGTCCCCAACGTGTTCCAAGGTACACAAATAAAGCCAACAACTCTTTGATTATCTGGCATCGATGATAACGCCATTCAGTACACACAAACTGCATACTTTGTTTTATTCAATTATTTCTATCATAAATTTCAGACTTTTTTCAGCAACTACCAAAAATTAACATGTAAAGTTAGTCTATAAGTATATTCTCAAGTCATTGATTCAAATAAAATTATTCCAGTGTTCATACATATAAAAACGTGACTGAGAAATTTTTTTACTAAAAATTACAAGTCAAATTCACCTGAGAAATCAGCCAGTAATATATATAGCATAATTATCTGAAAAATATAAGCACTTATAAAATTTGATTGCAGTGTTATAGATTCTATCTGTGTTATTTTCCAACGAGATTTAAAGTTTTATAATGATATGCATACATACATATAATGACATGGTGTTGTCATATAGAACTTGATTAGAATGTGAACAACATGCAGTGGCAACTGTTACTGAAAATGAACATGACGCGTAAGAATTTTATTTTTCTTATTGTAGTTTG
>Ga0099823_1006391_pt1 | contig 11885 bp, 7 predicted proteins | sample CowpearedBW_FD_76831 | JGI IMG/M metagenome (GOLD analysis project Ga0099823, IMG submission 76831) | Root nodule microbial communities of legume samples collected from California, USA - Cow pea red BW | ecosystem: Host-associated > Plants > Roots > Nodule | place: USA: California | collected... | reverse complement strand
CTATTCTTTAATACTGTTCCAGAGAAGGGATGTAATGGTTGTAATTTTTTATTCATCGTATTTATTATACTCTAAATAAAAGAAATATCTCATGTGAGTATTTTCTCTCTACCATTTTATTTATAATTTTAAAAGTACTTATGATGTGATTACAATATTTCGACTTTGATAGAAATTCAAAGTTAACGGGTAAATTAAGAAATTATTTAATTTTATTTCATTCAATATTATTATTGATAAAATCATCATAAAAACTTTTCCATGATTATGATTTGGTAATGGTTAATTTATAAAATTCATATAATTAGAAAAAGATTTCATTAACATATGTTGTTTTAATGATGAAAGAGGTTATCAGAAAAATATACTATTAAATTTTGAATATTGTAAGTAAAGTAAAGTAAGCGTTGAACATTCCCGTGATAAGAATCAATCATCACCCAATCCCACACTATCCACATTTTCTAAACTACCAGTAGGCATAACATTCAACTAATATTTATAACAATCATAATTTTTTATCTTATAGTGTTTTTTCTTTCTAGTCTTGGTTATGAATAAAGTGTTATGGTATGGAGCAATCCGGAAGTACAAAATCGTGACAATTGAAAATTAAAGAGAAGTAAGTAAAAGAACGAGAGAAATAACACACAAGGATTTACGTGAAAAATCTTTTTTGAATGTAAGAAGAAAAATCACGGGACGATAATGAACAAAGTTTCACTATGGAAAAAGAGTACAAAGCTTTTGAATGGGAACAAGAATTCTCACCAAAATACACTCAAGTGTATATTACAAAGTGTGTTTCTCTAAATGTTTTTCTATATTCTTTTTCAAGTCATGTAGACGTTATTTATAGGCTTCAAAACTGAACCAATAAATAGACCATAAGAAAAGTCTTCAAAACTTAACTAGTAAATAGGCCATATGAAGAGTCTTCAAAACTTAAGTAGTAAATAGGTCATATGAAGAGTCTTTAAAACTTAAGCGGAGTAATAATTAATAATTAGTGCTTAAGTAACGTGTGACTTTAGAAATTGAATGAGAACCACATATTCTGACATAAAGAAAACTCAATAGAAAATGAGGTGAAAAATTGACAGGAAACGCATAACAAACTTTGTCCTAAAGGAACATGTGACATATACTCCATATCTTCCTTTGTGTCTGGTCAAAGATTTGAGGATAACTTGAAATGTGCAGTAAGTGGAGTAGAAACAAATTTACAATCATTCATATTAAACCTATCAAGTCCTTTGTCAATATACCTTTGTTGAGATAAAAACAATTTTACCAGCTTGACAGTCCTTGCAAATCTCCATACCAAGAATTTTCTTTGCTGCACCTAATTCTTTCATTTCAAACTCATTGCTCAGTTGAGTTTTTAGTTTCCTTATAGAAAACTTGTCACGTGATGCAATTAACATATCATCAACATATAGTAACAAGTATAAGAAAGATCCATCTTGGAATGTTTGAAAATAATACAGTCATCATATTGACTCCTGTAGTAACCTTGCCTAATCATGAAAGAATCAAACCTCTTATACCATTGCCTGGGTGCTTACTTGAGGCCATATAAAGATTTCTTCAAACGACAAACAAAATGCTCCTTTCCACAAACAATAAATCCCTCTAGTTATTCCATGTAAATTTCTTCTTCCAGCTCTCCAAGTAAAAGTGTTGTCTTTACATCTAGTTGCTCTAACTACAAATCAAACAAAGCAAGAAATGCAAGAAAAACACGAATGGAAGTATGACGAACAACAAATGAGAATATCTCATTAAAGTCAATTCCTTCCTTTTGATTAAAGCCTTTAACGACTAGTCGTGCTTTGCATCTTGCATTTTCAACCCCGGGAATGCTATCTTTCTTCTTATAGATCCATTTGCACTTTAATGGTCGTTTGTCTTTAGGCTTGTTTTTATAAAGACTCTAAATTTCTTCATTCATAGCCCCTAGCCACTAACTGAGAAGACTCAACACAAGAAACAAGTTCAGTGTAGTTGACAGTCTCAACACCATCATTTACCTCTTGTGCAATTGATAATGCACAAGCAGTTAAATAATCATTAGTGTATCTGGCTGGCTTTCTGATTTGTCTTCTAGCTCTGTCCCGAGCAATAGAATAATCATATCCCTATTGTTGAATAAGAGAAGTGGTTCTATCATCACATTCACTATCATCATGAAGATCATCAATATTGGATTCATTTGTATAGGAAGATGGGACATCAATACCAGGGTCTGAAGATTTGAATTCAAACTCCACTTTCTCATTCGTACCATGCATATTAGTTGTATTGGTAGAAGACAGAAAAGACGGTTTTCCAGAAGATAATAATGCATCATCATTAAAAATTACATCTCTGCTAAGAATTAGCTTTTGAGACTTTGATTCAGAGCACCATAAACGATACCCCTTAGATTCAAATGCATAACATAGAAATATGCACTCAATAGCTCTTGGAGCTAATTTTCCACTATTAATATGTGCATATGCAGGACATCCAAAAATTCTTAAATTGGAATAATCAACAGGATTACCTAACCAAATCTCTTCTAGAACTTTGAAGTCAAGTGCTGAATGTGGAGAACGGTTGACCAAATAGTATGCAGCATATACTACCTCGGTCCAAAGATCATGTGTAACATCCCTACTGGAAATTACTTAATTAAAATAAAAGAATAAATAATTTATAACTTAACCTCATATTTTCATTATTCCCAAACAGGGAGAAATTTAAAACATCGTTCAGTGCAAAAAAAAAAAGAAATTCAATTAAAGCTAAGTAATACTCTGATTACAAATTCCAAAAATTCCGATAAAATAATAAAACGTAATAAAATTCCTAGCTCCATCCCAAGCTAGCCCCTCTCTCCGTCTCAAACATCAGCAGCCTCACCTGTATCATTAATTGCTCTCGTGTAAAGAATTACACGATCATTGCCAAGCACAAACAGAAAGAGTGAGCTTATATAAAAATAACATATAATTTAACAGAATAAAATCAATACACCCATCTGATACACTCTAGTTAGTGTTGGCCAAGTCCTTAATTCCCCAAGGCTTAGCAACCTTCAATACACATAACATAGTTAGCCCTAGACTCAAGATTTATGATGCTCACATGAACCTGCTCGCTCGTGGTCTTGCCTCACCAACCTCCCCGTTCATAGTCCTACTCTACGAACCTACCCGCCCGTAGTCCAACACACATGATCCACCAGCTACGTACCTCCCAACACGCAACATCTCTCAAGTGTGAGCCGAACCATACGAATCTACCTCACTTGTATCCTCACACGAGAGTAACTAGATATGAACCTTCCCGCTCATATCATCACGTGTTCCCCACCATTCATGAACCTACCCGCTCATGGCACAACATCTCCCGATCCAAGTTCGCATCAAATGCATCCAAACAACACACACAAACCACAAATCTCGCTTAGGCTAGAAGCTTTAGCTCAAGCGATCAGGCCTGATTCGCTTAAGCTAGGCTTTCTCGCCTGAGTGAACATGTGACAGTGATAGTGCACGAAATCTCGCTTAGGCGAGGCCTTTCTCACTTAGGTGAGGGCATCCTTCGCCTAAAACCAAGTCTCTGGCCTAGGCAGCGAGTCTTGCAAACACATGCAACCCCTCACAATTTCTCGCTTAGGCAAGCCACTTTCGCCTGAGCAAAATGATCTATCGCCCAAAACCTGGGCTTCTCGCTTGAGCGAGATGCTCGAGTAGAAATAAGTTTAAGTCTCTACTACCTTCGCCTAGGCGAGCCTTGCTCGCTTAAGCAAAAATAGCAGACTCTCTCCCTGTTCACGCACGCAGAACATCAGAACACAATGCCAAACCCACAATTTGCCCATTACCAAACAATCCAATGGTCTATTTTTACAAGTCATTCACAAGAACAGGTTATAAACCTAATTAGGCTCTCAAAACGTGAGATGAAACCATACCCAATCATGCATTGCAGAAACCCTTATCTTATTCATACAAAACTTAAGGGGTTAATCAAACAACATGCAAAAACCACAAGACTCCAACCTCATCACATAGAGCACGAAAATTCATGGCACGCAAGCATAAAATCATGCAATTCATTCGTGAAATTAAAAATCAAAGTATAGAGCTCCCCTAACCTGAAAATCCTTGCTCCAATTGATCTTCTAACCTTGGCTTTGTGATACCCAAGAACCCTCTTTTGCTCTCCCAAAACAATTACAAATTTTCTCTCAATCCCAACTCACTTTTCCCTTCTGAATTTCGTCCTCCTCTCAACACTCTAGGTTTTTCAGTCTCCAAACCTTTCCACTGGCCTTATTTTGCCCTTTTTATATGTCCTTAATTATGGTAAAATGGCAAAACGAAAATAATTAAAATTATCCTTAATGGTTTGATATTTTGGGTGTTAATGGTCATTCAAGGACCAATGGTGGCTGCCTTTTCAGCCCACTTGGCTGCCCTCTCTTGACATTCAGGGTTTCGCCTCCCTTTTCATATTCAAGTCAAGGTAGCAAAAATAGAGTTTTTAATTTCGTCATTAACAAGGTTTGAACCCACAACCACTCAATCACAAAGTAAGTGCATAACTAATTCAACCAATCATGTTTCATGATAATTCCTATAATTTTAGGAATACATTATCACTACTCCCATTCAATCATAACCTTAGAATAATGCACACAAAAAAATATCATACAATTGGCATACATAGGACTCGAACCCAAGTCCCCTTACACAATCAAATACTCTCAACCACTTGAGTTAGTACTTTTCCACATCACAACATTTAGCATTAAATTCCATAAAGGCTTCTACAACCCATATTTATTAAATAATTATTTATTTAATTATTTAAATTTCTCGGGTCTTACATCATGTCGATGCCATAGCCCAACATTTGAGAGCATATAACGAGCTCTTTCAAGTAGAGTCTTGTTCATTCCTTCTACAATACCATTTTGTTGGGGATTCCTTGGAATGGTTCTATGTCTAGCATTACCATGATTTGTGCAGAACTCATTAAAGTCACCACTACAAAACTCTAATCTATTATTTGTTCTGAACTTCTTTACTTTCTTCCTTGTTTGGGTTTCAATAAGAGTTTTTCACTTCTTGAATGTGGGGAAAGTCTCATTTTTATGTCGCAAAAAATAGACCCAGACCTTACGGGAAAAGTCATCATATAACGGCGTCCTCCATAGGAAGGAACTTTAGAAGCCCCCCAAAGATCAAAATGAATATAATCAAGAATACCTTTTGTACTGTGAGTTGTTGTAGAGAAACTAGCCTTTTTTTGTTTCCCAAAAGCACAATGTTTACGAAACTCCAACTTACCAATGACATGCTTACTAAGATATCCTTGCTTGCTTAGAAGATGCATGCCTTTTTCACTCATATGGCCTAGGTGCATGTGCCATAATTTAGTGACATCATTTTCAACCATAGAAGATGATACAACTATTGAACCTATCACAATAGTCCCTTGTGGGACATATAAGCTTCCAATTCGGTTAGCTTTCAAGAGAATAAGAGAACCTTTTGATACCTTTAAAACTCCACCTTCAACTGAATACTTGCACCCGAGAGATTCAAGAGTGCCAAGAGAAATTAAGTTTCGCTTTAATTCAGGTATATAGTGAACATTAGACAAAGTCCTAACAACATCATCATCAGTCTTGATCTGAATTGTACCTATTCTTGCAATCTTGCATTGGGCATCATTACCCATCAAGACAACACCACAATCAACAGATTCAAAAGTAGTGAATAAGTCCTTCTAGGGACACATATGAAAAGTACATCCATAATCAAGGATCCATTCTGTTTTGCTCCTCTTATTAGAAGAGACAACAAACAAAGTAATGTCACCATCAGATTCAACTTCAATATTAACCGCTTCAAGGTATTGTGTGGCTTTTCCTTTTTCTTGTTTTTCTTGTTTTTTTTCTTCAAGATAAAACAATTAAGAAATTATGTGTCCAGGTTTCTTGCAATAGCGACAAAATATGTTGGATTTGCTTGCCCTAAACTTGGATTTGAACTTTTTTTCACTAGTACTCCATCTTTCTTAAGTTCTACCTATGACACTTAAACCCTCACCCTTGTCCATAGAATGAACTTCAAGATCAAATTTTTTTCTTTGGACAATAAATTAGATTTAACATCTCAAAAGATTAGGTATCATTATTTCCATACAACATAATTTCTTTTAAGTGTTTGTAGGTAGAAGGTAGAGAGACAACCAACAAAACAACTTTATCTTCATCATCAATTTTAATATCAATATTTTCCAGATCCACGAGGATAGAATTAAACTCATTAATATGAGATTGAATAGGAGTACCTTCAACCATTCAAATGATATATAAGTGTTCTTTGAGACGAAGCTTGTTTGCAATGCTCTTGGTCATGTATAAAGTCTCTAACTTTAGCCATAATTCAGCAGTGGTTGTTTCATTTGATACTTCACGGAGAACCTCCTTTTATAAAGAGAGTTGGATTGATGATAGTGCCTTTTCACCCAACTCATCCCACTGCTCATCAGTCATGAAAGCTGGCTTATTTTCTTTTCCATCTAAAGCCTCCTTTAATCCACTCTAGGTTAGAACGACTCTCATTTAGACTCGCAAAATAGAAAAACTAATCTTGCCATCAAACTTCTCAATGTCAAATTTTGCAGACATTTTGGAATTTCTAACTAAAAGCTCTGATACCACTTGTTATGGTATCGAACAATGCGAAAGCACATGATCATGACAATTGAAAATTTAAAAAAAGTAAGTAAAAGAGTAAGAGAAATAACACACAAGGATTTACGTGAAAAACCTCTTTTGAATGTAAGAGGAAAAACCATGGGACGATAATAAACAAAGTTCCACTATTAAAAAAGAGTACAAAGCTCTTGAATGGGAACAAGAATCCTCAATAAAATGCACTCAAGTGTATATTACAAAGTGTGTCTCTCTAAATGTTTTTCTATGTTCTTTTTTAAGTCATGAAAATGTTATTTATAGGCATCAAAACTAAACCAATAAATATGTCATATGAAAAGTCATCAAAACTTAACTACTAAATAGGTTATATGAAGAGTCTTCAAAACTTAAATAGTAAATAGGCCATATGAAGAGTCTTCAAAACTTAAAAAGAGTAATAATTAATAATTAGTGCTTAAGGAATTGAACGAGAACCACATATTCTAACATAAAGAAAATTCAATAGAAAATGAGATGAAAAATTGACGGGAAACGCATAACAAACTTTGTCCTAAAGGATTAGGTTATGAGGAAAAAAAAAGTGGTAAATACATAAAATAGTTCCTTTATTTTCATTAAGCTTTTATATTACTGTATTAATTATCATTTTTTCGGTGAAAGTTTGATATCCATAATTGAGTGCATAATATAATTAAGGGTGTCAAATGGGGTAGGGCCCTACGGACCGGCCCGTCAACCCGACACATGAAAGGGGGGCCGGAACAGATTTTCTAACCCGCTACAGCCCGACCTGTTTTTTGTGCTGGCCCGATGTAAGACCCACTAAATTTAAATAATTAAATAAATAATTATTTAATAAATGCGGGTACGAAAAGCCTTTATGACATTAAATGTTCACCTTCATGATGTGGAAAAGTACTAGCTCAAATGGTTGAAAGTACTTTGATTGTGTAAGAGGACTTGGATTTAAGTCCTGTGTATGCCATTTGTGTTATTTAATTTTATTATTTTTTTTTGATGATGTGCTTGGAGCATGATAAGTAGGGATATAATCTTTGATGTATGAATTTTATCATGAAAGACGACTTGGTTGAATTGGTTGTGCACTTGAAATGCAATTGTGTGGAGATGGGTTCAAACCTTGGTTTGGACTAGACAATAAACTTTCTTTTTGTCAATTTTAGTTTTGGTAGGAATGTGAAGGGGCAAGAGAAACCCTAGCTAGAGGAGCAGCCAAGGGTGCTGGAAAATCAAATAGAATAACAAATTGAATGACAATTAAAACTAAGCTTTAGGTCATTTTCGTTTTTTTTATTAATCACCATTAAAGTATCATTAAAGGGAAGAATTGAGGGAGAAAGAGAGCACTTTTAAGTCTAACAGTTGCGGATAGTGAGGAGGGTTTTACAGAGGAGAAACGTGAGTTTTGAGGCGGAAGAGGATACTGGTTTGGAGGAGAGTCAAGGGGAGTCCATTGGTGATCCAAGGAAAAATTCTTAATTTCCAAGTCCAAACGAGGAAAACAGGTTAGGGGAGTTCCTGTTGTGCGTTATAATTCTGTTATCGTGTAGGGATGAGTTATGATTCATGTTTGAACTGCATAATCTGTATATTTTGGTTCTGTTCACATTTTCTGGATTTCTCCAGAAACCGCTTGGCGGCGCATGAACTGCCACCACGCGGCACATGCATTTTAAGCTCATTTTTGGGTTTTTTTTATGAACCGTCGGGCGGTCGAAGGAGAATCGCCAGGCGGCACGAACTGGGTTGCCCAGTTTTCTCTGTCTGTTAATGTTTCCGTGGTGTGATGATGACGGGATTGAAATTCTAATTGTGCGTGAATTATTGGCTTGATGAATTATTTGTTGTATTGACTAGTTGCGAAAATTGCATGAATCTTTGTTTGATTGGGTATGTGAGGTTACGCTGGAATAAGAGATAAGATAATATGTATCATATGGGTTGATTGGTACTCTGTGGAATATCAAGAATGAAATGGAAGTTAATACTGAATTGAACAACTTGTTTGCTAATGGTAATATGTCAATACGTGTAGAAGAGTGGTAATTGAAAAAGTTAGAGTTTGCATCGTTGCAGGAAGGATCTGGATTGAATCCAGAAGTTGTGAGCCGCCTGGCGGCTAGTAGCTGCTGCTAGGCAGCGCCCCAGTCCAGCTAGAGTGTGAATCCAGTGTGTATGGTGAGTGGTGGTGTGCGTGTGAGATATATGTGTAAGAAAATCATATGCATGCTGATATGAACTTCAGTTATTAGAAAACTGTAATAATGTGATATGTATGGTTGGGTTATATGATTGAGAAATACTTATGTATAAGATGATGATTGAGTAGTAGAAAATTATATTGTTAAGGAATAGTGGTTTTGGAATTGTGAAACTATGAATACTTGGTAGTGTGGTTGTGCTTGGAGTATGAGTGAATGAATTGCTTGAGCAGAAAAATGTCCAAACTGTGGTGACATGATTTATATGAATTTTAGACTATTCGATCCTAATGCTTGGAGTATCTTGAGTGTATGTGGCAGGTATAGGGTAGAAATTGATGAAGATTAAATGTGCAAAATGATAATTGAATTGGTATGGTCTAAATGTGTATATGTGAATTGGGCATGAGTTATTGATATATGTTGAGTTTGGGTTATAGTATTGTGTCTGTAAATACTATGATGTAAATATTATGATTGGTATGAGAATGATGCATGCTATGTTTGGGGTCTTTTAAGACCTGAGAAAAATGTCAAAACCCAGTAGCATTGCGCTACTGGTATGGCGCTTAGTGGTGCGGGGCCAGTGTCAACACGAGGCGCCTGGCGGTAGGGAAGTGTCCGCCAGGCAGTGATGGTGCAGTGGTGATTTTATAGGCGCTTGGCGCCTGGCGGTGCGTGATACCCGCCAAGCGGTCTGGAGCTAAATTCTGCCTAGCGGCGTGAGATGCGCGCCAGGCAGTTTTGGTCCAGTGAAGGTGCGCGAGGAAGGGTTCTATACATCTTTAGGTGATGTTCATGATGCGAGGCTTTGGCTGGGGGCCCAATTACGAGTGTATCTTGTATTGGGGTAACACGTGACCACTCTAGGTTGCAGCCTGGTGGTTTAGGAAGTCTAGTGGAGTGTGCGAGTTGTGGCTCGTACAGCGAGGTTCGGGTGATTGCCCTCTTCAGTGCATTCTGATAGAGTTTTGGTAGTCTGGGACAACTATAAACTTATGTTTTTTTTGGGGAGCTCCACTTGGTGTCACGGTGAGATGCTGTGGCAAAGTTATTCCCACGTGTGGACTATCAGGTGGTGGCCTGTAGTCGGAGGGGCGAGTAGACACTCGTGCAACAAAGACCGATCATTGATCTCACCTAAAGGGTATAGGAATAATAGACGTCTAATGCAGGTTTTGGGAATGAGAATCTAAGGAAAAAGGAAAGGATTATACTAACCCGGGATATGATGTGGAAATGTGTAATTTATTTTTATGATGTGTATTTGATTTATTAAATGAGCTCACCCTATCTATGTGTGTGTGGTGATGATCATGTAACTTGTTATATGGGAGCAGATGTTGATGCAGGTGGGCATGCTGAGGCATAGAGACGGAGTGGGGATCACTATGGGACAATTTTTTTTAGACTTCATTATGGAATTTCTTTTGTAATTTTATTTTGGAGAAATTGGTTTTGTAATGACTGAATATTTCGGATTTTAATCGTTACTTATGCGTTTTGTGAAGTTTGAATTTTCCCGCGTCTTGGGAAATTGCGATAATAAATGAGGTGTTTATATATTTTATTTCTTATTTGTTTTTAATACGTAATTTCCGGCTAGGATGTTACACCCGACGGGTTGTTGGTAGGGTTATAACGGGCCAACCCGCAACCCGTTCACCCCTCATTTAGTAAGTAATAATACTTACTTCTTCTACTTCTTTCCATCCAACTTCCAAGTCACTTCTGTGATTGAGAGAGAGATCCTTCTTCTCTATGTGCGATTGTGAGAAAGAGAGAGAGTTACTCACATCTTCTCCTTGAATAGCCGAACCCAAACACAATCTTCACTCAAGCAACATCTCATCTTCTTCGATTTCTTCTTGATTGAAGCTCCTCTGTGACGACGTCCATGTTCTTCTTCGATTTTCATCTCTACGACGCCAATCTCGCACGAATGTAGGGGATGCTGTTGAACCTTGTCTTGGACGACCACCAATTTCAATGGCGACAAAGGCTACCGTGGTGGAGAGGTAGGTTTCTTTGTCTTGAATTTGCCCTAATTTTTTTCAATTCCTCTCCGTAGTTCTTTGATTTAGTGTAACTTTCCAATTGATCTTTCATTTCCCCTAAATAATGAAACATTGGCCCTAATTTTTGTCTACATTGTTTACTCATTTCATTTGTAGTGAAAAATAGTAGCAATCACTTTGGATTTGTGGAATGGTGACACATATTGGATTGGAGTGTGCTCTTTTCAACTATTGGAGGGTGTGGGCTATGAGCTACTGAAATTGCAGGTACTTTTTTGTATGAGAGGCTTATGTTTGTAATTATGGTTGTTTTGAGTGAGCTTGAAACTGTATTTAATTGGAGATTTTGTTCAAAATGTGTATGTGTTGTTTGATGTGTGTATGTGTTGAAATTGTTTTGATTGAACTTGAAATTGTTTTTTATTGAGCTTGCCGAAGCCTGTTGCATTTTGAGCTTGCTGAAAATGTTTTTATTGAGGTTACTTGAAATTATAGTGAATTGAGTTTGTTGAAACTGGAACTGGTGTAGTATATTTTTTTTGTAGTGCATTGTTGTCGGGATAATTGATTAATAAAGGACGACTCAATTAGTAGACCCATTAGTGAAGCTATAAGTAAACCTGTTGTCGATGTCCGTCATGTTGAGGATAAGGACAGTGTTGAATTGAATAAGAAAAAGGAAAAGACAACCACTTCTGACGTTTGGAAGTTTTTTACTAAGATAGGGGTCGGTGAGGATGGGAAAGAGAGGGCACAATGTAATGGTTGTAATAAAAAATATTTGTTGGGAGTAAAAAGTATGGGACCTTTCATTTAAAGCGTCATCTTGAAAAATGTAACAAAATCAAGTTTGAAGATGTGAGTCAAATGATGATGGATGTGCAAGAAAATTTAAAATCCAAAAAAATAGATCAAATGGTG
>Ga0099823_1006390_pt1 | contig 11886 bp, 6 predicted proteins | sample CowpearedBW_FD_76831 | JGI IMG/M metagenome (GOLD analysis project Ga0099823, IMG submission 76831) | Root nodule microbial communities of legume samples collected from California, USA - Cow pea red BW | ecosystem: Host-associated > Plants > Roots > Nodule | place: USA: California | collected... | reverse complement strand
GTCAGGGCCGTGGAAACTGTCGGTGAAGTGGAAGAAGAAGCAGGAGAGGGCGCAGACAGAGAGGAGGAAGTTGATCATGAGGGTCTGCACGTGGCTGCACTCTCCGTTCTTGTAGATGGAAGGCAGCACCATCTCGAAGGTGAGGAGAGTTCCCGTGGGAAGGAAGTTTCCGAGGAGAGAGGTTTTGGATAGAGTTTTCTGAACACCCTTTGCCATCATCGCACGACGCTTGTTCTGCTGCGGGTTCTTGTTTCTTCCTCCTTCCTCTGCTGGTGGAGTTGCATTGTACACTTTGACACCCATTTCTTGATCCATTGTTACCAGATAGAACCAAAACATGCACTGAAACAAAATTCTGGATTTGGAGTTAGAGCTTTATATATTGTGCCATGCAATTCTCACATTTTTAACAGTTTGAAATTTTGTGACGGTTTTTGGCGGTTTATGGTCTTTAAACTGTTTCTTTAACTACAATTTGCAAAACAAGATAATAGGAGCATTGCGATGAAATGGAATCTAAACTTTCTTAAACTACTTCAGGAAAGGAACTGATATTTGTTGCTGAATCTTATAAAAGAATAATGTTTGTGGAGAGGACGAAGGGATTGCATTGACATTCCCAAGGCTCCACCTTTATCAATGAAAATTACTTATTCAGTGATTAATAAAAGTAATAAATATTTCAGATCTATAAGATGATTTAAAGATTAATTATGATAACTCAATTCTTATATAAAATCAAATTTTATAAGATTGATTCCTAATAATTCTTTAAAATATGTGAGACAATTATAGAATTTATTTGAAAGAAGTACACCATTAGAGGAAAAAAATGGTTGAAGTTATTGACTCCCCAAAAATAAGTTAAATAGCTCTTAGACTTTATAACAATCACAATATAATTGTACGTCGAAATTTGATATTCATAGTCTTATCTAAATGGGTACAATCTTTTCGCTAGTTATTATAGTAATAAATCCAATATTGACTTAAATGATTAAGTATTAAGAGAATTTAAGTATTGACATAATTTTAGAAATTATGAAGTATATAATACGAACAACTAAAATCGTTCAATAATTTCTGATGCAATCAAATAATCAAAAACGGTTTGCATTTCACCAGAATAATCCCTTTAATTAAATTCCAATAACTGTGTTCTGAATTCAATACCCCTTTTTCATGATTTAGCACTATTGTTAGTGCCTCTTAGATTGCCACTTCACATTTCAATGCATTGCAGGTAGAGACAGCTGTTAATCATACTACGGGAATCACTTAAAACTAAGACTTTTAACATCAATTAATTCCAGAAAGACCTGAACATACAAAGAAAGAAAGATCACATACAAACAAAACACGACACTTTATTGATTCTATCAAAGGTAATGGACAGTTATTTAACACTCAACAGGATGATGTTACAATTACAAATTACAATGTGATTAATATTGGAAACTAAAACAGTGTATTGTAGCCCATTCAAAATGAATACATCAACAGATATTAACCAGCAAAAGAAAATTCTATAAACCTCCAACTATAAGGGGGGTGTTCATCAAAACGAAGCTCTTCTCTCCTCACTAAACTGCACATAGGAACGAGTTGAGAGTAGTCCAGCAAATCCCTTAGACAGAACCCCTTCAACTGCACATGGGGACATAGATGAACACAATGGGCTATTTTGTGTACTAGTTTCCATAAAATCCTCTGCTGTATTCCCTGATGGATACTCCTCAAAATCTGCTGCATCCTTAGGTCTACTTTTTTTACAATGTGAAAAAACAACATCGTTGGCATCCATATGATCATTTTTGTTGAAGTCTTCATATGACTTCCTCTTCACACCAGAAAAATTACTCAGCCCTGTAAGAAAACCATAGCCAAGTACTGAGATTTATAGAACAGTAAGGAATTGTTCGTTTAGTGATTTCACAAATAATTGTGTTTCCTAAATTTGTTTGTATCTTGAGCACATTTCTGATTTTAAACTTTGTCCCTGGTGTACTTGAACAGAACACTCAAAGAAAACAGAAAACAATGAGAAAGCACCTCTCCTTTTTAGGTTATTAAAACACTTATTTTGGAAACAATTTCAAAACTTAATAGAATTTGGATGAAAATTCGACTGCTAAGTAGTGTACAATCATTTTAAATAACTGTTAAACAAAAAATGAGAAGCGAATCAAGAAAGCCTAAGATTAGAATTCCTATATCAGGGAACTGACCAGGAAGGGAATCCTCCAAAACACATGACTGAGATTCTGGATCACCACACTGGCAATGGAAGTTGGAATTATCATAATATGATTCTTGCATCCTGCAGAACAATAAAATAAATGAAGTTAAGAGATGTTGATAAAATAAAATCCAGTGTATATAAAAGTAGTCACGGCCTTAAATTGGCTTTTAGCAAAGATTTTAGAAATGGTAAGGCAAATTAAACCCAGCAAAAATGTAGACCGTCATTGAAATAGAACAAGATTTCAAAGCAAGGTCGTTTAATTCCATGTATTTCATTCTCATTGTGGCAGCATCTACAGAATCTCACAACTAATGATTATCCTATCTAAATATGGGATATCTTTCACCGCACTACATCTGTGAAAATTGCATTGCCTAAAAAAGCCCAACAGTATCCAGAGTCAACTTGTGCATATCAGAAAATTCTGTCACTCAAACCACTTAATCATGACCAAAACTTAAGCCCAGATCAACGCTTTCACAATCACAGGAAGCAAATATCGTCCACTAAAATTATATCATTTAAGTATTAGCGATAAGATTATATCACGTTAACTGAAAAAAGATGGTAAGATTGGCCTACAGAAATGCCATGCCAATTCAAATGCCATACTTGAAAGGTGGTGCCATTTTTCTAGAAACTGAATCTGTCTCCTGTCAAAGACTCAACTATTATAAAAGACAAAGTTGCTTGATAGTTGAAGGTTCATGACTGCTTACATCTCTTAACACAACACTTCATGAAAGACCCTTTGAACTTCAAGCATGGGCATTGTGAAACCTTCAGATTCTACTACTAAAATGTTTGGAAGATTGTATTTAATTGGTCATGCTGGTGGACTTACTGGTGACTTTAATAATCCAGATCTCTACAATTGCTTAAAATTCAGGTTAATGGTGTTATTCTTCAAAATCCAGATGTTAGGAACAAGGATAGAACAAGTGAGTTGTTTAGGTCATGGAGGTGATCTGATTATGACTCAGGTCAAGGCAGTATTGACATTATGGTTTAAACTGATTCTGCTGAGAAAATTCAGCTTTAATTGACCTGTAGTTCTATTGATTATTATACCTTGTGAATAATTTTCTGCCTGGATTGAGTGAATCTTATATGTCCTAGACGGAATAGGAATTCTAGAATTTGTGAAATTCAAACAGCGAAAAATGGGGACTGGCAGATCACTGACGTGCTGATAAGGAAAAAAGTGACATAAGCGAATAGTTGACACCTAAAGGCATAAAAATTGAGGAGTGTTAATAGCACATAATATCAGAGCCTCTTTGACCAAGAAGATATTTGATCCTTGCCAGTCCCATTCTCTTAATTTAGGTGGTGATTGAATTTTAGCATCAGGAAGAGTAGGTTGGTAAGTAAAAAGTACATGCACCCTTGTTAAACTGACCGAAACCTATTTACTAATCCTATGGCACGCCAAAATAGCATGGTTAAGGTCGTCCTACAGAACCCTCAGAAACTATCTAATATGTCCATAACATGCAAAAGATAATCTTGAAATACGAAGACAACATATAATAACTCACAGTCCACTCTTTATGAAATAAGATGACCCAACATCGCACTCCTGATTTCACCCGTATAACATATTTGACATCAACCATATCCAATAAAATATTAATCCAATATTTGGCATCCCAGGAGGTTATATGGACCAATCAATGCCACTGAGCTCTATCAAAAACTAATACTAATTTTGTAAACCTAACATGAAATTCATCATCAATGTCCTAGTAAAAAATTAAGAAGCTTTGTTTGGCCATAAAGAAACCAAACCTGTACATGTGCTCGACAAAATCATCTATTAAAACTGGCCAAGCACCTGCAAGCATAAAATAAAAATGAAAACTGCATCAGTTCGACAACACCCCATGCACGTTCACTGTTAAACAATACGAAAATTCTTTTTACTGATCCCACTACTTAATTAAATGACATGGAGAGAGGTATACAGGTACTAACATCTGCATCTAATTATAGAAATGAGACAGGAAAACAGTACCTTCAGGATCATAGGCTTCCAGATTTTCACGGGTACACCAGCTGAAAGCTAAAACCTGTTGCCAGGTATCCTCAGAGATATTGTACCGTTGGTTTTTCTGAATAGAAAGTAATAGTTCAGCTTCCACAAAAGAAAAGTAAAATAACACAGTACTAGTAGGTTGTACAAATGGGATAGACCTAGGAAACCAGATCTAATCCACTTAACTCACTGGTTAAATGGACTGAGCTTATACATTGAGATTCCAATTGGCTAATAATATTAAGCTTCCCTAATCCGCACAGTCAAGGAACATGGGCCCAAGCCTAATTTCCCAAGTCTATCCTATGCTATAACATAAAATTGGCCCCTTTCATCCTTATTGTTTACATAGCCTTGTTTCTATTCATATTTTCCTCCGTTTGCCAGCAGAGTAGTTAATTGCATTCTATATCACTGCAAAGCATCACAGCTACAGGCTGCTCAGTGCAACCCCATACTGAGTCACATCTCACTGCCATGCCTGGAGCACCATGAATCACGGCTGCTATTTGCAGTCAACACGAACACTATTGCATCAGACAATAAAATCCCATTTGTTTTTGGACCCTTCAAATAATGTTTAGTGCTGTTTTGGAGAAGGGGTGATATTGAGATTTTGCTCCCCTTTTAGTTCATCACAACACGACTTACTTTCCCATTCTCACTCCTTTTGAAGGTTAAATAATGATGGTCTCTTCTCTCTTTGGCACAAAAAACCTCTCAGCTGCATTTCTAGCCAACTCATGGTTCAAGTCACACAACTTTGGCACACCTATTCTCTGATCTCTGCACTGTTCACATCCTTTGGGGTCTGTTTTGTTCACATCAAAGAGGTATCATTTTGTTTTATATTCTTTCTTTCACCGTTGTGTACAGATAGGCAACCTTATACTGCCCATTCTTATATACTTCTCTCTCCCTTTTATATTACTCAACTCTTGCTTTGATTAACTACTGTGTTTGTCTTAAAATTGTGATTTTTACTTATCAATAATGAATATTCCATTAATTATAGGTAATTATTTTTACTTTTAGCATCTATAAATATGTAAAATAAATTATTTAATTTATATATGGAAATTTCATAATATCGATCATCTCAATATTCACTACCCACTAAAGCAATTTTAGGGTTGGCTGTTATGCACTGCTATCTGAGATGGATCACTATGACTCCAGGTACTGTTATACGGAATACTAAAGTTTTTCAAGAATTGCAATGACTTAAAAAGAACTAATGTGATGGTATGGAAGAGGGATATTATATACCGTCTTACCCTTGTGTATGCAAAGAGACTGTTCCGAATTCAAACCTGTGACCTATTAAGGGTCACCAAGGCACAGCTTTGACATTGCACCAGGGCTCACCCTCTATTGGCATTATACTATTTTGGCAATGTTTGTTGTTATATTATGAAAAACTGTTGTTAGTTTTTAAATATTCACACCACTTCAGTATTGCAGCAGTATCAGCTTAACTTACGAAATCAAGGTGATTTGGTTTTGGAGTGGCTGATTCAACGTACCTTTTGGCTCAAGATAACACTTCAGTAAAAGTGTGTATACTATCCCACGTAGTATTTGCACTTCCAAGATTTTCCGTACCCAGAGAACACTACTTAATCTATGAAACTCCAATCCTTCTACTAATACCACAGTATTCCCCATAAGAAATTTGCATGTGGCTTTCTTCTCAAACACAGCCCTGATTACTAAGGAAAACCCTAAAACAGTTTCGCAGTCCTTAAGTATTATTTACCTCAACAAAATCACACCACGGATGAAGCAGTGAAAACCGCCCAGCAAGAACTAATTTCCATGCAGTTACCGCCCTGCTTACAGCTGCAAATTGTCAAATTTTAACAATTAAAGGAAATAAAGTGAGTATAGCATATTGCCAGCCACTATATTGAATAAAGAAGATTATGTTCAAATTATTAATCTTGGATGCTTACTAATGTTCTTTTGACCATCTTCACGACACATGAAGAAAACAAAATCATAGAACCGAGAGAATTCTGCAAAGTCCACCTAGACAGAGAAACAAAGGAAGCACCTATTTAAATTAAAAATGTATCATAGATAAAAATAAATAAATAAGAGTGCAAGATGTTTTGCAAAATTCTATATCTTTTCTCCTTCTCTCTCCTTATAGCACAGAAAATGCACAATCTCCTGAATTTTCATTTTTTTCCAGTAGAATCAGTAACAGGAGCAATTTATGTTAATATTTTAATTTGATGTCTTACTTTTGTGCGTCCAACTATTACAAATGGTAGTGGTAAAACGCTTCCTTTATAATTGAAAAAAAAAAGGAAATGCAATATCTAAAATTGCATAATTAAAAAATGTCAAAGCAATCAAACCTCACCCTCAAACCCAGATGAGACATGAGCACAAAAATTTCATCAAAAATTGATACCCTGGAAAATATGGCATGTCAACAATTTCGTTAGAAAAGAAACATGCATATGGTGTAATCAAATAATTTCAAGAGCATTTATATTAAAATTAACCTACACCTGATACAACAATAACTTCAGTACAAATGACAATGACAATTGACGGCAGACTGGAAAAGCAAATTTGTTCCTTTCGAAGCATAACTTCAATGCAGATTGCAAATGTAAAGCACAAAATATCCAAACATGACCCAAAATATTCAGAATTAAACTGAAGTTGAAGCCTACATTTTCCAAATATACGACAAACAACAAATTGGAGAAAATCTGAGATTTACTAATAGAACAATAATGATCATCAGAGAAAGAGACCTAAAAATGTATTTATTTAAACATTTATCTAATTTTATCATATTGAACAGCATCATCCAGACAACTGAATGAGTACTTTCAACATTTAGTTGGCTTGAGAGCAATTCTCTTAGCTGAATCAATCTAAACATTCAGATTCCACGTTAAGAATCTCAGTTTGTTCACACAAGATACCAATATTAATAATTTTTCATAGATGAAAAACTGCAAAAGCTAATTACTAACATATTTTCATTACCATATTTCCATTCATTATTGAGAAGGGAATTTCCCTTTAGCATTCATGGTTTCCTTGAAGGAAAATTTTCCTTAATTAAACTACAAAGTGTTTTATTTAAATGCACTACTTGAAATTAAAACTATTAAAGAAAGTACAAGAAAAATGGAAGAGGATCTGCAGCGATATTCACAATCCTTAACTTATTATCATAATGCAAATTTATTGTACATTGTCCCATAAGAAACTACCGCCGGAAAATGTTTCTTTCTGAGTTCAATCTACTCCAACCATTTGCGAATAGAATCAACATAAAATTGGTGTACACTAATGGCCTACTTTAATGATACTCCGAAATCAACAAACTAGAATCAATATTCCAAGATGCTAACCACGGAATAATAAGGATCCTGACATGAATCAAAAAGAATAAGCAGCAAAACAAATTATATTAGAGCCGAGTTTTCAATCATGCGTTTAGTGGCACTGTAACAGCTACATGACACAGCTAGCAGCTGCTCCACAGAAGCTCATCATGTCACAACTCGCTGTCACACCCGGAGCAATGTCAACCGTAGCCATTTGTGGCACTTTGGACACTATTGCATTAGCAGAAATAAAGTCCGTTTTGACCCTGAACAGAAACCCTGTGAAGATGTTTAAGGGGGAAATCTTGGGATTTCGCCCCTTCCCCTATACATTAACCAGTTTTGGAGACCCTGTTAAGATCATTTGCATACTGAAATCATGCCAAGATCATTCCCAGCCCTCTCCACTGAAACCCTAAACTATTCGCTCAGATTCCATAAGCCCTTGTTGACTCCTGGCAAATTCCCAACAAACAACAGATTCACATAGTGCTCAGCGGATTGACACCTGTATTTAGTTCTCAAACACTAGATTTTGATCATTCATTGTGAATGTCTTTAACTTCAAATGTTTTTATATTATAAAATCTATGCTCAGGGTTTAGGATTCAAAAAAATGATCATCCCGCTATATGCTATCTTGATGTAGAATTTTTGGGATGGACGACTCCACTCCATTATATGACAATGACTGCTATCATTAGTGCAAAAACTACTTGGCTTCAAAATTATCACAGGAAATCTCAAAGAAACACAGACCCTGTACTAACTCGAGACTCCACCAACTTTGAGAGCTGTGTGAGCGCCTCCCTTGAGACCTTAGCCTTATGAAGGTCACTGTCTTGTCTGTACCCTTCTTCCCCAGCAATGCATGCATGTCCTGATTTTATGTCTGTACAACCATACTCAAATAAATAATAATAAAGAATAAAGAATCACACACATATATCACCACAATCGTAAATAAAAATGAAATCAAAATTAAAGAACTATTGTTCTAGTTCTTTTCTTTTTCATTGGAGGGAGGGGAAACTAAATCAATACCATGGTGCTCAAACAAAGCAACACCAAAAACCCGGAAAAAAAAATCAATTTCGGTGACCCATAAGCGCAAAATCTTGGAGAAACGAAACAAGAACAAAACTTGGTGCGTAATCAAAAATGAAATTGGTGTTAGCTACGCGTGATTGCAAAGGGGAAGTGGAAGAGATTACCAGAGAATCTTCGGTAAATCTCAAATATGTCGATCCGAGAGGCATCCATGGTGAACTTTGCCCTCTGAAGCTCTTGGACCAAGCAGCGAGCAGAGGAGAGAGGGACACACAGATAGTTGTTCTTAATAACCCAATGTATTCCAAACCCAACAGTTTCAAATTCTCCAACGAATGTTTTATATTTTTTGTTTTTATTTGATACAAAATAGAATAAATATTGGTACAGCAATACTATTAAGAGCTGATATTTTGACACTAATTTTTTGCTCTTACATTCAACCGACAGGGATCTGAATATCTATTATTTTGACAATAATTTTGACACTATTTTGACAATAATTTTGATCTAAATATTATTTGATTGTGTAGTCAACAATAAAATCATTATTAATTTGAAAAATACATGTGTGAATAAATATAATGATTTACCACCATTCTAAAATCTTCCTTAAATTTATAACTAAATTGATAAATTGATATCTTTGTCCAAACTATATCAGTTTTAGCCAATTTTGGTCCTTGACTTTTCTTGTGCGCATTTTGCCCTCAATTCTTTTTAAATGTTATAAATTTAATCTGAAAACCATGTTGGATTAGTTAGTGTAGTTGGTTTGAAATCCAGATTGACGAAGTTGAAGAAGTGGAGAATGTAACATCTTTTTCTTTATAAGCAGATATCAATGTACAAGTACTTATTATAAAAATGATTAATAATGTTACTAATCAAAATTAGTCAGATTTACACTATAGTTCATAAATAGATAGGACTTTTTTTTTTTAATAAAGTCATAAGTATTTTAAACAGGATAAATCCCTTATTTAAAATAATCTTATACTAATTTTTCAGTATTTTGTCCCAACTCCAAAGTTATTATCTCCATCAACTTTTATCTCTGCTTCCATATATATAAAATATGTATAATCATCGCATAAGAAAAGTTTTTCAAAAGAATAAACTCAAATAGAAAGAGATTATATCTTATTATAGAAATTATTCATCTCAAACTTTGAAATAGAATAAAATTCGTAAAAGAAAAAATAATTTATAATAAAGATTATCAAAAACAAATCTTTGATGGAAATCGCTACTTAACTTGGTATTTCTCATTTTTCCATTTAAATCAATTGCTTCAACCAAACAACTCATTTAACAATATCATTTCATTATATGAACCAACCCAAAAATATATATACTTCACATACATCGAATCAAATACCAAGTATCAGCCCACGTATCTCAATATAATGGCTTAAACAACTATCAATCTCAAACAACTCAAGCAATCAGATAAATCTAGACTCTACTTCGGGAAGATGGTGTATTGAATAGACTCGTGAGACTTTGCACCTGTCATATTTTCTACCCAATCCTCCATTGATATTCCAACACTCAAGACTAATGTCCCCAAACCAAGCCATGACAGGATAACTCCACTAGTTCCCTAAGTATGATCCTCTTTCATATCATATTGTCCACCATGTGAAGTCTCCTTCGACTCACACCACCTAGACATCTAACTCTGTGAGTGAGATACTAGTTGAGTCAGGATAGTCTCACTCTTTGAGTCAGGATAGTCTTACTCACAGAATCCCCTTTCAATACACTTGGACTTAACCAAAATTAGTATTTTCCCTTGGAAATACTAATTTGACTACCATATATACTACAACTTTACATATACACATACACTAGTAAAGATAAATTCAGACAATCATAATTATCTTAAGTAGCATACAAGGAAACTATTTAGTAACAATATAAGGCACCAATAATTCACACTCTATAACAATCATATAAACATACCACAAATCTCAAAAATGAAAATACAATGTCACATTCAATATTACATTATTATAATACAAACATCGGGTCAAACATATTCATAGTTTATGCAACAATATTCCAAATTCACAGGTTTTTAATCACTTTTAAACTAAAGTGTTCACTAATTAAGGCTTATAAGGAGAAGTTATTGTACCACACCAAAAACATCAAATCCAAACAATTGTTTTACCACAATAACATCAGAGTCACACACATTCTTTTCTCGTCTTATAGGCTAACTCTTCCTTACATAATTATGATATTTCATACTAATACATTATCAAACACACTCAAGTATCAACTTTTCTCGTAAATCAATTTCTTTGTAATCACGTTCATACCCACTCCATTAAAAAAAAACAGTATAAACAACAATTCATCTAGTTTCTCATCACACTTTATAAGTTCACAATCAGATCAAATCACCCTTCTTATAAGGATTATTCCAAATTTCAGCAAGCATATAAAGACAACATTCATACCATTCTTTCTTTCTTTTTTAATTCAACAATAAAACCTTAAAATTTCAATTAAATTAGCTTCCCTTACTCCAAAGAGAGTTTACCAACATTCTCCTTGGATACCCCCCACACTACTTAAGTTTGCCTATATACCACAAAACCCTACTAAAATTAGATTGTGATCTACTAAAATTAGATTGCGATCTCATGACAACCAAGGGATAAGGATTCATCTAGAACACAAAAAAACTATATGCAAACCCAGAAATTTTTCATGCATTGAAAATGATGATTGACTCCTAACAAAAGGGGAAAATTGTGCTTACCTACACGAATAGATTACTAAGAGCAGATTGTACGATTTGTTACAAAAATCTTGCTTTCACTGCTACAATCTTCAAAAGATGGGGAATGGTTAGATTCTAAGAGGAGCATAGCACAACAGAGAGAAGAATGAAATTGTTAAGGAAGATGAATAGAAAGGTGTTATGTTTATTAAAAGAACCTATTTTTATAGATTTTAACTTTTTAAGAAAATAACCATTTATATATTTATTGGGTTCTCCAATGGAACATTCTTACCATTGGCGGAACATGCATGTAACCGAGGGGAGCCATGGCTCCCCAAAAATCTTTAATTTTATTTTTTATATGTAATTTATATATTTTAAAGTTATATTATGTATAGATATATATATTAAGTTTTGAAATTTTTTTATCATTTTATTTATATATATTATTTAT